>OWKP01000103.1_pt1 | contig 66016 bp, 50 predicted proteins | sample 1732991 | NCBI WGS metagenome assembly OWKP01 (sample SAMN05065777, study PRJEB22554) | human gut metagenome | biome: ENVO:2100002; feature: ENVO:00000062; material: ENVO:00002003 | host: Homo sapiens | place: USA
CTACACCCTAGAGTTCGTCGGCAGCGTCAGATGTGTATAAGAGACAGCATTTTATATACGCCATATTCAATATGCCCAAATTCTTCATAAATTAATTTTTCTATAGATATAGTTTCTTCTGCGAATCTAATACAATCAATTCTTCTTTCGCTTTCATCTATTAGAGTAATTTCCCATTCCCCATCGAAAGGAATTGAAATTTGTGGCATTTTAGAATAAACATCAATGTCTTCAAAATCAGCATTACCATTAAACAAGATTTGCCCGCCGCTTAATTCCGGTTTTTCCCTTACCACATACGTACTTCGTAAACCATTATTTTCAATCCAAACTTCTTTTTCTGTCTCCGGATTATTCACAAAAGCCACATATTCATCATATTCATAGGCAATTTGCAAATTATCACAAACCGATACTGAATTATCGCAAATAAAATAACTTGGTTTCTTTGGGATAAATTTACTCTTGTTTTGTTTACCGTTATTATTAAAAATCAAATAATCCTTTTCGGCTTTTAAATAGAATTCATCTAAAAACCGTCCATTATCGCTCATTAATTGTGCGGTGATTGTTTTTGCCGGATTTATCGAGATTTCACAATCGGAATAAAAATATCCACTCTCGATTGCTTTCCCGTAAACCTTCTTTTTGAATGTTGTTTCCCCTACACTAATCTCCCATAAAACCCAACGTTCATCTTTTAATTTCATTTTAGGTAAGCGCACACTTAAACCATATGTATCACAATCAAATATAAGTTCAGGTGTTGCAAATCTTTGAACCATAGGTCCATTTTTTCTTTTGCTTTGAGCCCAATCTATCGCCGCTATTTTCATCTCATATGAAAAATCCAACGTTCCCGGTATTTCTTTATTTGACAACACGCAAGAAATTAGTTCTTGTAATTGCTGAACTTCATCTGCTAAAATAGCACGTCCTGAAAGAAAATTCACATATCTTTTTACCGGTTGATCTGCATATCTGCAAGCGAAATCCAATTCGTTTTCAATGTATGCATACTTAACCCCACGCATTTGATATACAACATCAAGCCAACTATCAAAACAGTTAATAGGAATCCCCGCATGGCAAATTATAGGAGCAATTAATTTATACCCCTCGTTTCGTTCTTCTTCAAAATCAGGAAGACCGTACTTTTTTATAACACTATAAAATGCATCAACAATATCAGCGTGGTTATTTCCATTTATTTGTGGAATAATTTTTTCCACTTGACGCCAAAAACCACCCTCCCCGTCATTATAAAAATATTTTGCTGTACCGACCAAAAATAAAGCAATTAATTCCTTATAAAACGCCGTAATATAACTTAATCTTTTCCACCTTAAAATTGCTTTAATTGTATCGCAGATAGAATCGTATTCTTCCTTGCTTTCTAATATCTTTTCAATAATAGAATCAGCATTTAATTTGGAAAATTTAACTAAAATCCCGTTGACTATTTCTGCGTATTTATATTCTTGTTGCCCTAATTGCGGCAAATAGAAAGCATTTGTTACAGTTTTATTTCCGCTGTCAATCCTTGAGAAATAGAGGTTAAGTTTTTTATAAATAAGCGTTATTAACCTAAAAACCTCACCCTTTTCTATTTTTGTTACAACTTCTTTTGGAAAAGCAAAATACTCCCCTTTATCATCACTTAATATCTCTAAAAAACCATTAGCGTTAATATGTTTATAAGGATTTATTTTAATAACCTCTAAAATATCGCTTGTAGAACTAAGGTTAGCTTTTTCTATTCTCTCATCTACATCTTTATCTGGAATCTTACCTTCAATTATGCGTTTCGCATAAAAATCTTTAAATTTGCTCGCAACATCATACACATAGGACTTTTTACCTTCCCACATATCTGCAAACAAAATTTTATACAGCACAAGTTTATATGAACGCGAATATCCATATATACTATCTTCCGCCCCTATATAATTAAATAATTCTTCTTTCGTACGCATCAAATATCCCCCCTATAAAATACCGAATCTTATATCTCTTCAATCCCTAAACTCTTTAAATATTGATAGGTTTCGTCATAATACTCGGGTAAACGCGTATTATCTTCCCAAAATCCACTGACCGTTTTGTTCGCATTTCCTTTCGGCACACAGATAACCATACCCGCTCTTGCGCGAGTAAGCAAAACACGGTAAGCATTTAACATATACTTCATTAAATCCTGCTTGCTTTCGCTCGTTGACATTTGTTCAACCCACTTTGTCTGTCCGTTAAATCTATAAAAACGCCATTTCCCGTTATCATATCTCATATCGGCATCCCAAAGCAAACAAGTATAATCAAGCTCCAAACCCTGCACTTGTATCTCGGTTGCAGCATCTTCAAGATAGTTCGATGCTCTAGTGTCAATTTTATCCTCTAAGAACCAATGTACCGCATTTTCGTCACCCGAAGACAACACGTGAATTCCCAAGGGCTTAAATCTTGCTGATTCCTTTGTTATTAGAACGCCTGTCCTCTCCGTTCCCCTAACTTTATCGTGTAACCATCTTTTTGCCTTTTCCATATCCCTTGTAAGCACAATAGGATATTTATCCTTGATTTCGTTATATAATTCTGCGGCAGTAGGCTCAATCGCAAGTAGTGCATGAACAAATGCAGAAAGTTTTTCTGCTCTATAAGAACGGAGAGAAACTGCAAGGTGTAAATGATCAGAATATGTAACCTTATCGTTCTTTTCAAGCAATTGATTTACCTTGCCTTCGGCGTATTCTGCTTCTGTTAATTTTGATGAAATATAAACGTTCCAATGGGGGAACTTTTCATTAAGCGCGTTAATCCACTCGGAAATACCAGCTTCACCGGTGTTAATTTCTTGACCGCCGCCAACAAGGCATATAATCGTTGCCCAGTCTTCACGTTGGTCAAGAGACCAAATCAAAAACGCAGCTTCAGACATCGGGAAATTAGGAACTTTTAATTTATTACCATACGTTCCGCCTCTTTTTAGATAATCAGCAAGCCTTTTATGTGTCCAAGAACGTTGCGCTTCGTCAAAAATTGCAACGTGCTCAACTTCGCCGTAACCGGACTCCGCAAGTTTTACTGCTTTTTCTGCATCTATCTCTAAAACGCAGTTTTCAACAGGATTCTTAATTTTTGCAAGCATATTATCACGATAGCGGTGAATTATTTGAATAAACTTGCCAACTTCTCTACGAGAATCAGAGAGTTTTTTATTTTCGCTTCGCTCACGACATTTTTGATAATTATCTTTTGCAAGCGCTTCCGTCAGTACTGCAACCAACGGACCGTTTCCCGAAAGGTAAACGGCCCCTTCATCTTCAATAGGCTTATCTTGTCCTTGATACGTTTGTCTTACGGCGACATCAAGTCCAACCAGCGTCTTGCCTGCGCCGGGAACACCTGTTACAAAACAAATACTTTTTTCTCTGTTTGCTTTACTTTTTTGTATTATTTCAAGAATATATGCTATCGTTGAATCAGTAGAAACTTTGTCAGCTTCGTGCCTTGTAATATCTTCTACAGAATGACTTTCATAAAGAGTTTTAGCAGCTTCAATAATTGTAGGCGTTGGCGCATACGGACTTATAATCCAATCCGGATTAACTTCCTGCTCATTTGGATATTTCTCCAATATTTTTGATATTAGATTTGCAACACCTGCCTCGCCTGTAACCAGAGGATTAACCACTCTATCGTCATAAACGGACATTCTAATATCGGTGGACGAATTGCGGTAATTTGTTGCAACCAAAATCGGAACAATTAGATTTTCTTGGCTGAATTTATGGAAGTTTTTAAGGTCCAACGCATAGTCCAGCACTTGGTCTATATCAGACTCTAATATTCTAGACTCGCCAACCTTAAATTCCACGCAAAAAACGATGCCTTCAAGAAGCAACACAACGTCTATTCTCTTACCAAGACGTGGAATATCATATTCAAATATAACTTGTCCGTTTTTATCGGCATATTTTGATAAAACATACTTTATTATAGATATTTCAGACTTCCACGCTTCTCTTGTTGTTGTAAGAGCATCACCGTGATAATTATCGCACAACTCGCCAAATATTGAGTTTTCATCAAAGTTTATAAATTTATCAAAACTACTGTTATATAAACAACGACTCATAATAAGCCCTTCTCCTTATGTGCTAAAATCACTTTGATTTTAGCACAGTAAATATGACAAATACAGTCATATTTTTAAAAGTTTTTAATTTTCTCTAACGCGCCATAATGCCATTGGATGCGCGGATATACGTTCTAATCTAAGTCAGTGTCAGCGGAAAGTCTTGGAAGTTCACTATAAAACAAATTGATCGCCGTTCCGCCTTTCAACACGAGTTTATCTTTCCATTTAGACGTAAACACAAACTCTAAAATATCCGCAAGACGCATAACCTTTTCTACGTTATCTTTTATAAAGTTCGTTTCTTTGGCTATTTTAACCACGTTTTTTGCGATAGGTTGATCATATCAGTTCTCCGTGTTTATAAGCTTTTCGGGATACATAAGCCCCCAAAACTTATCCGTTTTTCTCGGCATCTTCTTGTTTTCGCTTATATCTTCTATTTTTACCGAACAGTTTTGTTTGCAGACGTCAAAGAAGTTTTTCGAGAGGAGATCCTTATTGAATAATGAAAGCAAAAATCCCGCTTTCTTATAAACAAATTTCTTGTTGTACTCTTTCAAGTAAGATAACAATGCTTGTTCATCAAGGTGAGTAATGCCGTTTAACGCCGTGACAAGTTCTTCAAGTCCGCCCGCAAGGTCAATGCGGTCAATGCAGTCCACCACCGTCCTTTCCAAATCCGTAACAACGATTTCCGCATTTTGTTCTAAGCGCATGATTCCGCCTTTTGCGGTATATGAAAAAAATTTGTATTCAAGCCCGTTATATACAAACGGATTATAGCGTTTCTCCGTAAAAACTTGTACTTCTGAAAACATCTGATTTCCAAGCCCGTGAAATTCTAATGCCGAATGATACGCAACACAAGCATTTTCAAAAAGCGCCGAAGCTATTTCAAAACGGCTGGCAAAAATATCGCCCGTCAATGAATTGACCGTCGCATAAAGACCATTTTTTATTTTTTCGATACGTCCGTTTTCCGTCAATGCCTTTAATTTGATTTGCATACTTCTTTCGCTCGAAAAACAATTTAATATTTCTTGCGTGCGGAATAAGGCTTGACTCAAATAAAAATCTTGCATACTATCATTTCCTTATATTTATATACCTATTTTACGTTAAATACGAATAATTGTCAACGTTTTTTACGTAATTTAAGTAATTCGTGTATTATATGCAATAAACTCCTTGATTTTTTTACCATTTTAACGCAAAACACTGTTTTATTTGGTGGTTTTGTGTTTATTTGGTTAAAAATATATATAAAAGTAAAAGGTTAGAACGTTTTTGTCCTAACCTTAAAGTTGTTACGAATTACTTGCTTGGTAAATTTCAATTTGTACTATTTCCTTACTCGTCTATAACAATGTTAGTTAATTTACCAACTGAAACTTGCGCGCCAAAAAACGCTAATGCTTGATTGACTTTATCAAGGCGCAACGTTTTTTTGCCTTGTTCTAATTCACGAACAAAGCGAAGGCCAAGTCCTGCACGTATTGCAAACTCTTCTTGCGTTAAACCCAAGGATTTTCTATTTTGCTTTACAAACTCTTTTATGCTTTCCATACTATTATTTTATACCCTTTCGGGACTATTGTTAAATGTTTGGCGTGTATTATACCCAAACGGGTATATTTTAACATAATTTAAATTTAACCTTCTTCGTCATCTAAAATTTTATCTTCTTCGAGTTTTAAAGATTTGAGCCACTCTTCTTTTTGGATTTTGATTACTTCGTAGTTGATACTACCACGCGGACAACACGACAATAGAAAGTTAAAATCTTTTAGTTTATTACGAATCTTGTCGTTTGGGTCTTCAACTATAATCTTTGGTCTACGATAAGCATTATATAAAGTTATAAAGCATTTCCAACTGTACGCCATCAAATTTTGTTTTGCGGCACGTTTGCAATACCTACGCCAACATAACCTTATAGAAGATTGATGTTTACACATTTGAAACTCTTCCCACTTAAAATCGGGAATCAAATACCCGTCTCCTGCTTTCGCCCTTTCGGGGAATAATAAGGAAGAGATTTCTTCTTCACTCATATCATTCAGCACGTAAACTTCAATTCCTAACGCCTTTATCCGTTGAAAAACTCTCCAAACAGTCATTCGGGAACAACTGCAAAGGGTAGCGATTTGACTGTTATTGTTGCCTTTTTGGTAATATTCAATGATTAATTTGTATTTTGACATTATTTTCTCCTTTTTATCGCCCTTATTTACCCATAGCGGTAGATACAGAAAAGTGTAACATTTGAGGAACCACCCCGTTTTTTTGACCGATTTTTGACTTTGCAAGAGATCTTTAAGAGAAAAAAAGTAGTCACTCTTCGAAAAGAATGACTACTAAAACTTAGTTTTTTAATTAAAAATTGAATTTTTACCGCTTTTTGGCGCTAATTCTTAGCCCCTCGGATTACGGATATTAGCCTGTACAAAGGTGTTACTTTGAAGGGCAAATAGTCTATGCAAAAAATTTTTTCAGTTCCATAATTTCAGCCGATAAAAGAAGTGTTCAACTTATATGGAAACAGCCTTTTTTACCTTCTTGCAAACAGTTCATTTTTCCGAAGAATTGCAACTCATATTATAGCAAAACGAGCTGCTATATACTATATATAGTAGTTGTGTTAATATTACAACACTATTAGTTGCCCCTCGGATGTGCGATGTTCGCCCTTGCCGACATATTACTTTGTTGGTAATATAATACCATATCAATACTAAAATTGCAAGCAGAATTAACCTAAAGGGGACGGTTACCCCGTCCCCTTTCTTTCACACAAAAACATGTACAGTCAAATCTCGCCATTGGTTTTTTCTTAAAAACCCTCCTCTCAATTTTCTGTATTTTTCTGCCTCATCGAAATTTATAACAAAAGTCCACACTTCGTTATATCCCGTTGATGAATGTTCCTCGAAGATATGAGGAATCAAATTCAAATACCAATCGAATTCCAATGTATTTATCGGAACAATCTTTTCTACAAATTGCTCTATAATACCCCTATCAACTATAGGCGCACTAAAATCAATTTTTTCTACCAAAATTGCCGCGAATTCATCGAGAGATATCTTAATGACGGCGGGATCCGGCTCTTTCCTTTCTTCGACCAGTGCCTTCAGTTTCTTTTGAAAAGTTGCTATTTCGTCAGTGACTTTTTGCCTGTATTCTTGATATTCCACCTTTGAAATCTCGCCTTCCATACGCATATTAGTCAAGTTATTCAACTTTACTTTTAATTTTTCAATTTTTGACAACAAAACTTCTTTTTGATTATTTGAGCTGTTTCCCTTTGCTTTGAAGTTGTTTTCGTAAATTGAATAAGAGCGATTTATACACTCTCTTTGTTCTCCGCACAAACCTTGAAAAATCTTTTGCGCCATCATATCAATTTTCCAATCGCCGATTGTGCCCATATCGCAATACCCCTCGGTCGATATGCCAGCGCTTTCACGAATTTTCTTTGAACCGTTATTTAATTGGTTATAGCATTGATAGCCGTAAATGAGTTCGCCACTTTTATTTTTATGCCACTTGCATCTCCTGAAAGAAGAACCGCAACGACATTTCATTTTCTTTACCCAGATATCATTGCTGGGTTTGAAACCAACTACTCGTTCTTTTCCACCGTAGCTTTTAATTTTCATTGCTTTCGACTCTCGTATTTGCCTACACTTCTCCCAAAGTTCTTCAGATACAATCGGTTCAAAATTCCCCTTTATATATAAATGTGTGCTTTCATCTCTGTTAATAATGGACTTTTGCTCCAAATAATTATTCCGAAAAGATTTTAAGTATCCCATATAACCTTTATATGTGGCATTATGTAGAATACGCGAAATTTTTGTGCATTCCCAGCGTACAAGGCCATAACTATCTTTTCTATGCTGTGACACCAACTCGTTGATTATTTTCTTAAAGCCAAGCCCTTGCGAATATAAATTGTAAATCAAGCGGACAGTTTCGGCCTGTTCTTCGTTGATGACATATGTATCACCAACACGGTCATATCCAAGAATATTACCGTTCCCATATAAAACGCCATTATCTCTACTGATTTTCTGCCCGGCACGAACGCGCTCAGATGTTTTTCTACTCTCCTCCTGCGCCAACGTAGCCATAATTGTCAAACGAAGTTCACCATCACCGTCCATTGTCCAGATATTATCCTCTACAAAGTACACCTCAACGCCGATTTTTTTCAATTCGCGCGTTGTAACAAGCGTATCAACGGTGTTTCGTGCAAAACGGCAGACTTCTCTTGTAACGATAAGATCAAATTGCCCGTTTTTTGCATCTTCCAACATTTTCAAAAACGCCGGGCGCTTTTTGGCTTGTGTACCAGTTATCCCCTCGTCAATATACTTCCGCAAAACCTTCCAATTCGGATGATACTTCGATTGATCGTCATACCATTGCAACTGATTTTCAAGAGCGGACAACTGCGCTTCATGTTCCGTTGAAACTCGGCCATAATAAACAATTATCCTTTCCCTTTCTCTGTCTGCCAAAATAATATCTTTGGGCAATATTAGTTTGTTAGTACCAGAAATTTCCATGTTCTTACTCCTTTGCTGTGCAGCCATTATATTTTTATACGGTCAAGTTTTCTAAGCTGTAAAATCGGAAACAATCCCGTAATCTTTCACCAGCCTTTCTTTAACAGCGATATACTCTCTTTCGCTCAACAACTTGTAACGCAATAATTTTTGCAACATAATCAACTGCATGCTACACCGCATAAGTCTGCCGCACTGTTTTGCACCAATGTTTCCTGTGCATTTCATATTGTTCTGTTCCATCGAAAACCTCCTTCAAAAATAAAAAGGAGGGACTGATTGCATTTCGCATATCAAACCCTCCATGTTAGCCAACGGATTATGATTTATTCTATTTAACAATTCTGAATTGTTTTCTAAACAGCAACGGCAAATCCTTTGAAGAAATTATCCCCTCACTTATCGAATACACCCTTACCCCGTTCGATTCCAAAAACACAATTTCTGCCGTGATTTCAACGGGAGTTTTCCCAAACGCATTGATTGAAGGAACAAACAGTACTTCGTAGTCTTTCCATACAGCGTGGCGTCGAATTGTTCCCAAACCTATCGTGTCCTCTGGTTCATATAATTTCTTACCAACGGAATTTATTGTCATAACAATCTGAATATTCCTGTTGCCATACATATTAAAAAAGACCTCACGCTGTTGCGCGAAGTCCTCGTGTTTACCCGTCTCCGATCGCAACAGCAAAATCGCACGTTCTTGCATATTCTGCCTCCATGATGCTCATGAATTTAACAGCAAGCGGATTTTGTAGTTAGCCGATCATTGAACTGTTATTCAAATTGTACTGATATTATACCTCATCTTTGCGTATTTGTCAATAATATATAGCAATATTGAACCTAACAGTTTTTATGCCGCTTCTATTTCATGGCTTGTTCTCCGTTTCTCCACTACATCATCTAAATCTTCTGCTTCATCTAATGAATCCGATATTGCACCGATATTTAGATCAAGCTCAGCCAAAATCTCAGAAGGTTCCGAAATTCTATATTTTGACGGATTATTCTCGCCGGCTTTAACCATACGCAAATACCGTTCTTTTTCCGCCATGACCGCATCATAAGTTTCCTTGTTGACTTTTCCTTCATTGTACAGTATCTCTAAAAGTAAATATGCCATATACTGATGGTCTATCTTTATTTTCCTCATTTATTCCTCTCCTATAATTTATATTTTTGTCTCAAAGGCACCTTCAAAAACATACATTTTATATTTTCAATATCCCTACATTGTTTCTCTGAAATCGGTATTACCCTGCCATAGGTTACTTAAAGAAATTAGCACAAATACTTTCGACAAATTACCGCAATTCTCTTCGGCGAAATACCACAAATTACTTCGCTAAAACATCGCAAATCTCTTCGTTTCACTTTACATTCCTAACTTTTGCTGCTATAATATTAATAGAGGTACGGTATGGAATATAAGAAGCGAATTATCGATGATGAACTTGACTTAAAAATGGAAGCATTCGGTGCAACTCTGATCGTTGGACCCAAGGGCTGTGGGAAAACTACGTCTGCAAAACAAAAAGCTAAAAGCTTTGTTGAATTTCAAGATGAGGAACAGCGAGAAAATCTGCTCGCCGTTGCCGAAACTGCGCCGTCCAAACTTCTTATCGGGGATAAGCCGCGCCTTTTTGATGAATGGCAGGACGCGCCGAAGCTGTGGGGTGCCATCCGAAAATCTGTAGATGACCTCGGAGAAAACGGGCTGTATATCCTCACGGGCTCTTCCTCAAAGGAGGTAGATACCCCTCACACGGGAACGCTTCGTATCAGCAAACTAAAAATGTATCCCATGAGTCTCTATGAAAGCGAAGAATCCAACGGGACTATATCGCTTTCGGAACTTTTCGACCATCCAGAACATTTTGACGGTTGCATTTCTAAACTGTCTATCGATGGTCTCATTTTTGCCATTTGCCGCGGCGGTTGGCCGCACAGTCTGTCTAACAAAACCGACCGCGCAAAATTGGAAGTTGCCAAAGACCTATACAGACAAACCTACTCTACTGACATCAGCAACATAGATAATACAAAACGCAATCCGCGCTGGGCACAGGAAATTTTACGTTCTTATAGTCGCAATCTCTGTACGCTTGCGGAAACTAATACGATTTTGGGCGATGTAAAGAGCAATTTTGATATAGGCCAAACTACTTTTCACGACTATATTCAAGCGTTGGAAAAACTCTATATCATAGAAGATATCGACGCTTGGTGTCCCGCTATTCGCTCCAAGACGGCAATTCGCTCTTCTAAAAAGCGCAATCTAATCGATCCCTCCATCGCTGTCGCGGCTTTAGGTTTGTCTCCGCAATACTTTAATACCGATTTCAAAACGCTGGGTTTTCTGTTTGAATCTCTGTGCATCCGCGATCTAAAAATCTACTCGTCTGCTTTCGATGGCGATATGTGCTATTACCGCGACCGTTATGGCTTGGAGGCAGACGGGGTTCTCCGCCTGAACGACGGCAGATATGCTCTTATCGAATTCAAACTCGGTGCAAAACAGATCGAAGACGGCGCGAAACATTTACTTGAAATTGAACGGCTCATCAACCAATACAATCAAAAAGAAAAACAGTGCCCGTTACGCCTTCCCGACCTGAAAATCGTTATTACAGGAACAGAATACGGATATAAGCGTCCGGACGGTGTGTTTGTCATTCCGATCGGCTGTCTGAAAGATTAAATGACTATTTGAAAAATTAACTTCTATCATTTTCTCATCTACTCTTCTGCGGTTGCCGAAAGGCAACCGTTAGTTTTATCCTGTCTCGTTAAACAATTTCTACTTCCTCCTCTGTTTCGTCCAACACCTCTATTTCTGCCTTTTCCGGCTCTGCCTCATTATCCAACACAATCGGAGCTTCTTCTTTGTTCAAATCCAGTTCGGCATCAATCGCCGAGAGTTCTGCTTGCAGGCTTTCAACTTCTTCTGCATACTCAAACGGCTTTTCCACCTCTATTTTTGCCTGTTCAAGTTTTGCCTCTTCATCCGCTCTTTCTTTTTCTGTAGAACTGATTGACTTTTCAAAGCCGTCCGTTTCGTTCTCCAATCGAGTGATTGCCCCTATCCCGCTGTCACCGATGCCAACTTTATATTCGTTTGCTCCGACAAGTTTTACATTTGACATATAAAGGCCGTTTTCCATTGCCACCAATCTGAATCCGCGGAACATACCGATTGTTTTCCCGACATATTGCTGTGACTTCAAAACACGGACTAACAATTCACCTGCATCTTTACGCTCGGCAAACTTTTGCTTTCCGATTTGAATTAGGTCGTCTTTATGTGCGTCACGCAATTTTATATCCTGTTTCAGATTTTCTTTCCGCCGAATAAAATCTTCAAGCCGCTTCGGTGTATGCAGGATAATTTCCTGATACCGGTAGCGATTATTCCTGTAATCATTCTCCAGCGAACTCAACTGACCAAGCCTTTGTTCGATTTCCATTTTCCGCATGATTTTCGGATTACCGGAAGTAATAGCCTTGACCTGCGCATAGTTTAACGTAGTGTCGTCTATATCCTCTGCCTCGCGTACAGTATAATCGCCATGATTTATCTGCGAAATAAACCGCTGTTTCGTTTCAAGTATCTGATAGGAATATGAGTCAAACGTCTTTTCCGTTACATAAGTATAAAGCCAAACCGTTTCGTTTTCATTGCCCTGCCGGACGATACGCCCTTCGCGCTGTTCCAAATCACTCGGACGGAAAGGCGTATCGAGATGATGCAACGCTATCAGTTTGTTTTGTATGTTTGTACCGGCCCCACACTTTTCCGTCGAACCTATCAATACGCGAATTTCACCACGGCGCACCCTATCAAACATATCCTGTTTCTGCTGGTCGGTCTTTGCACTGTGAATATACGCAACTTCTTCCACAGGAACACCAAGCGTTACAAGTTTCCGCTTGATGTCATTGTACACGTCAAAGTCTTTCAGCGGATCGTAATCCTCATATTCTTTTTTTGGCACGGACATATCACAGAAGATAATTTGCGTACTTCTTTCGTCCTTGCTCTCCGACCATATCCTATAGACATTCCCAACGCATTGATTTACCTTATTTGCGGGATTATCCGGAATAGACATATCATAGCACCGCGGATCGAGAGCAATCATCTTACCGTCATGCGTAACACAGAGCATATTGTCGATACGAGGATTGACAGAACCCGCAGCAATGCGCTCTGAACGCTCTACGATTTCATCGTTTAAGCAAAGTATATCTTCGGACGGTTCGCACTTTATCAATGGCTTTTTTGCGTTCGGTACGGGAAGGTTCAGCATATCTGCCGTTTTAACATCAGCAAAACTGCGATACAATTTAAGAAGTTCCGGTAAATTCGTAAACTTCGCCACTCGCGTCCGTGTTCTGTACCCCTGTCCGCTCGGCGCAAGCTCAAGGCCCGTAACTGTTTCCGTAAACATAGATGCCCAAGCATCAAAAAACTGCAAATTCAGATTTTTCAGTTCTCTGCGCTGCAGATATGACTGCATCGTGTACATTTCAACAAGCGAATTGCTGATAGGTGTTCCCGTTGCAAACGTAACGCCGCGATCTCCCCCGCGAAGCTCTCCGATATACTCGCATTTCAAGTCCATATCTGTCGCGCGTTGTGACATTGCCCTGCTGATGCCTGCCACATTGTTCATCTTCGTAAATATGAACTTATTTTTGTACTTGTGCGCCTCATCGACAAAAAGAGCATCTACGCCTAACTGCTCGAACTGCAACAAATCATCTTTCTTGTTTGCATTCAGAAGTTTCTCAAGCTGTGCTCGCTTATTCTTCAATGTGCGTTCCAAGTCTTTTACCCGAATACGTTCCCCACGGTCTCTTTTGGCCTCCACAATAGCTGTTTCAATGGCTTCGATTTCGCTTGACAATCGTTCTTTTTGCCTCTCATTTGAAATAGGTACTTTCTCAAAACTTGACATCGCAATAATAACGGCATCCCAATCTCCCGTAGCAACCTTTGCGACAAAGCGCTTTCGGCTCGTTTTTTCAAAATCCTTTTTTGTCGCCATTAAGAGGTTTGCCGTCGGGTACAAGGTTCTGAACTCATTTGCCCACTGCACAACAAGATGATTCGGTACGACAATTATGGGCTTTTGCGCAATACCTATTTCACGCATTTTCATGCAAGCAGCTGCCATCTCAAACGTTTTGCCTGCCCCGACAACGTGGTGCAGGAGCGTATTCCCACCCTGCAAAATTCGAGCGACCGCATCTTTCTGATAGTCTTTGAGCGTTATCTCCGGATTCATTCCCGGAAACTGCAGATAACTGCCGTCAAACGTCGGAACGACCGTCGTGTTATATATCTGATTGTATTTACTGACAAGATACTCACGACGATGCGGTTCATCAAATATCCATTTTTTGAAAGCGGTCTGCAACTTCTTTTGCCGTTCACGGACGGCTATCGTTTCCTGCTTATTCACGACACGCTTTTTCTTTCCGTCCACATCCTCTACTTCATCTGTAATAGTAGGTGTCTGTGAATTCAAACACCTCTCAAACAATACGAATGCATCCATGCGTTTTGTGCCGAACACTGAGTTGGCGTTCAAATTGTACCGCAAATATGTATCGCGACCGACACTCCATTCACCCGTAATGGCACTATATCCGACAGTTACGCTGTCCGCCTGATAACTGTTGATCTCAAGCAACTCACAGATGAATTGTTTATAATATTTTTCGTCAATCCAGTTTGCCCCGATACGCGCACTGATTTGATTTGCCGTGAGAGGAGCCGGCTGCACCTCGCGTAAAGCCTCGACATTTTTTTGATACCGTTCGTCTGTTTCCGCCGCCTGTTCCGCTGCCTCTAACTTTTTTCGGACATTCCCCGATAAATACACAGAAGCATCTTCCCATCCAAGATAGGGATTGCCCTCATCCAACAAACTCTTTTCAGGATTCCGATAGATTTTCCCCTCAAGTTCGGAAACAATTTCATCATATCTTTTGCCCGTCAGTTGTTCTATATATTTCAGATCAATTTGTCCTTTTTCACTTTTACAAACGTACAGGGCCTGCAAAGCGCTGTCACAGTGGGTAATTTTCTCATATGGTTTAATCGTGCGTTTAGAAAACACATCCGTTTTCTTTGCCGTACCCGATTTCTCATCCACATCCTCAATGGAGATAAGCAAAGCAAAATCTGCATCTTCACGGAACAATCCTCTGTTTGTCCTCGAATTGACGATACCGTATTTGCGAACGAAAGAATCGTATCTGCTGTTCAAAACAGACTGTTCTCGCCGCAAAACCTCATCAGAACAATTATCGAGCTGTATATTCAAAACGGTGCGCACCTGTTCACGCAGGCCGATCAGGGCGCGCATGCGCTCAATGTTCGTTTTTGCTATGTCGCGCGCATGAAGCCTGTCTCCCTCTCGCTGGTACAACGTATCACCGATAAAGACATAGCAGAAATTTTTTAAGGCCTTGTGTTCCTCGTCGATTTCTATTTCCGCCTCTGCCACCGTCTTTCCTACGGGAACCGCTTTACTCGCGTCGTAAATGTTCTCCGGCAGATTTGTAACGGCCTCAGCAATAGCCTGTCCGAGTTCGCGTTCGTCCGGCAGCAATTCAGTCTCATCGTCACGCCCGTACATTGACTTATGTTGCACCATTGTACCGAGCAACATTTCCGGGTGTTCAATAAAATATTGATTGACCGGCACCCCGTTTTCATCCGTGCCGACATTTATCCAACTTTCTTTTGCCTTTTCTACAATCCTGTCTCTCTTTTGAAAAAAGAGAATATCTGCCGTTACTTCCGTTCCCGCACTTGTTTTGAAAGCGGTGTTTGGCAAGCGTATTGCGCCGAGAAGTTTTGCTCTGTTTGCTATGTACTGTCTTACGGACGTATCTGCCCTGTCCATTGTACCTTTGGTCGTGATTGCCGCAATGATGCCGCCCGGACGAATCTTATCCAAAGATTTCGCAAGAAAGTAGTTATGAATGTAAAAGCCGAGGCGGTCGTATTCCTTATCATATACTTTGAACGAACCAAAAGGCACATTGGTTATTACCGCATCGAACGAATTGTTTGCAAAGTTCGTTTCTTCAAATCCCTGAATTTTTACTTTTGTCTGCGGATACAGAAGTTTTGCAATGCTGCCTGTCAAAGAGTCTATTTCTACGCCGTAGGTTTCTTTCGGATCGAATGTTTCGGGCAATAAACCGATAAAATTGCCTATACCCATCGCAGGTTCAAGAATTTTGCCCTTTGTAAAACCCATTCGACTTAATCCGCTGTAAATTCCGTCTATGATTGTCTTCGGAGTATAATGCGCTGACAAAACAGACTCTTTTGCAAGGCGGTATTCTTCGGGATCGAGAAGTTCGTTCAATTCCGCATATTCTTTTGCCCATTCAGATTTTTCCGGATCGAACGCATAAGCAAGACCGCCCCACCCGACGTATTTAGAAAGGATTGCCTTTTCTTCGTCGTTCGCCTGTTTACCTTCGCTGCGCAAACGCAGCATTACTTTTATGGCGTCGATATTTTGACGATAGCGTGTCTTTGCTCCCGTTGCATAGTGGAAGTTTTCCTCTGTCAGTCGGTAGTTTCGAGCGGCTGGTACACGATTTCCTCCAATATAGTCCTCTCGATTTCCATTTCCGCCATCCGATTGTCCTGCAAATTCTTCAGGTAATTCGAGGACAAGTTGTCCGAAAGCACCTCCGCTGTCAATCGACGTCTGAGCGCCTGTGCTGCTTTCTCTGTTTTCTGCAAATGCGCGGACAATCCGCCCGTCATCAACAGAATCTGATATTGCATCGGGAATTCTGTTTTCAGAAATTCCTTCCGCAATGTCCCATAATGAGAGTTGCGAATACTGCGGCCATTCATTGAGTAAATCTCCTTCTTCCTTAAATGTCTGACGAGCTACCTTCTTTCGCTCACGTTCTTTTTTTGCTTCTTCACGGCGTTGCTCACTTTCGATTACCGCATCCTGTAAGCCTTCAACAAAATCGAACACTTCCACGCAAAGCCGAAAATTTGTATCCTCATCAAACGGCAATGCACCGACATCTTCATAAGCATTTCCGGTAAAAGCACAAATACACCGCGTTACCCCCTCTGTAAGGCAGGACAGATATTGTTCATCATATTCTTCAGTACCCTCACCATTCAGATAATGTTCCTGACAATATCTTCTGACAGCCGTCTTGACCGGACTTTCTTCTTCTTGCGATATACCGGCAAAGATATTCTGACCGTTGATACAGTCCGCGAGCATTTTCTCCCGCATCCTATGTTGTACGCCGCGGTATCTTTCTTTCCCATATGTCTGTGATATATCGAATACATGGCGTTTGCGCCACGGATTATCTTCATCGTAATAGACAATGCCATGTTCGCCGCGTTTGATTCTGCGATTATCTTGTTCGTGCCAGTCATCGAACGATTTACAGACCGTCACATTCGGATTTGCCGAATATATCTGTACGGCATTCCAAAACGACAAATGCGGATTATTGATTGCAAAAGAATAAAATCCCGCAAGCCGAGGCCCGTTTTCAAAAATTCGCCGTATTCTTTCCCTTGCTTCTTCTCCCCTCATTTTTCAAATCTCTCATCCCATTTCAAGTTGTCTTTCCGTTTCATCGGCCGGAATATACCTGCCGGTTTTTTCATCCTTTACAAAAGCATCGTATCGCCCCCAAATCTCATGAAACAAAACAATCGCATCTTCACCGCGCGGTTCATACAGTTCGCCATGTTCATATCCACCCTCAATAACAAGTTCCCCTGCATACTGTGCATCCTCGTCACAAAACTCATAACGAAAATACAGGTCGGAACGTTTATTCGCCAAAGCTCTTACAATAGCGGGAACGACCTCCTCCGAATCAAAAAATATCAAATGCGCGATTGCAGGCGGTTGTCCTTCGCCTTCGTAGATAACAGAAGTATTCGAGGCATTTTGTTTCACTCCCCACTCTCGCAAACATTCCTCCTCATCTTCGGAATCCGCTACGGTAATTATCTTGCAAAAATCTACGCATTTCTCTTCCGGATCATCGCTTTCCGAATCTTGCGATAAAAAAGAGTCGATAAACCGCTTTATATCTTCCGCATCATCACCCGCAATGGAAAGCAAATTACCCATTTTATTTCTTTTCATCTTTTTCTCCTTCGACATTATTTGCAACAATCGTTCAGCAGTCAAATCCATATTTCTCTTGACAAACACATATTTATCCGTTATAATGGAGTTGTATTCCAAATTAACGGAAATATGAGGTGAGTTATGTACATTGCAAGGCACATAGAAAAGACAATCGAAAAATCTTTTGCGGCTTTCCCCGCCGTGCTGATTACAGGGCCGCGGCAGGTCGGGAAAAGCACGCTTCTTCTCAACAGATTCAAAAACATTCCGAACGTCACGCTGGATAACCCGCTGCAACTATTGAGTTTAAGACAAGATCCCGTCGAATTTTTCAAACTGCACGGCTCTCCGCTCATCATTGACGAGGTGCAGCGCGCACCCGAATGTTTTTCGGTGCTGAAATACATGATTGACTCTGACCGCAGGGCCGGAATGTATATTCTTACGGGTTCACAAAAATATGCACTCATGAAAGGTGTAAGCGAAAGCCTTGCGGGGCGAATCGGCATTATCGATATGCTCGGACTTTCCGACAGGGAAATCTATGAAGATCCGTTCGACCGTCCTTTTCTGCCCACATCGGATTATCTCCTTGAACGCCGCCCGAAGATGGCTCCGTCCATTCAAAATCTATGGGAAAGGATTCATCGCGGCAGCATGCCGGAACTATACTCGAACGAAAACATGGATTGGGAACAATACTATGCAGCCTATGTAGATACCTATATTGAACGCGACGTCAAGCAGCTCGGCTCCGTAGGCGATACTCTCGCATTTACACAGTTTATGACCGCCCTTGCAAGCCGAACGGGAGAATTGTTGAACGCCGCCTCTCTCGCACGGGATGTCGGCGTTGACAACAAAACGGTAAAACGCTGGCTCTCTATTCTGCAAGCGTCCAACATTATCTATCTTTTGCAGCCGTTCTCCCTGAATATCAATAAACGCATCATCAAGACGCCAAAAGTATATTTTACGGACACGGGTCTTGTTTGCTATCTCTGCCGCTGGCTGACACCGGAGACGCTTGCAAACGGCGCAATGGCGGGCAGCGTTTATGAAACCTTTATCGTGAGCGAAATACTGAAATCGTACTATAACGCCGGCAAGGAACCCGATTTGTATTTCTTCCGCAATACCGACGGACAGGAAGTTGACTTGTTGTTTTACCGCGACGGGAAATTGTATCCGATAGAGATCAAAAAGACCTCTTCTCCCAACGTAAAAGACGCAAAGCATTTCGGAACGCTCTCCACCTTCTTTCCCTCCCTCGAAGTATCCGAAGGCGGTATTATCTGCAACGCCGAAGATCTTTTGCCTTTGGGACAAAATCTAAAAATTATCCCCTTTCGTTTTATTTAGCGTATCCACAGCGCCTCGCTTTTTGCGGGGCGCTGATTGCTTACACCATTTACATCTCCGCCTCACCTTTGCTCTGTATCACACAATTTGCCGGTGTTGCCTCTTCAATTCTTCTGCCTGTCAGTCCCTCAAACAGTTCCGCCGCATCGAAAAAATCTGCCGTTTTCTCTATAATATCCCCGCAATACTCGCCGTTTTCTCGCTTTACAAAATCCTGAACAAAGACAAACTGCTGCGCAGGAGAACACAGCTTCTTCAAAACAGCAACCGAATGCAAATCCACCGATGCCTTTCCGCAGGCTACCGGGATGTACTCCGCGCCGTCGTAAACGATATGCGTGTCCCCGTCGTCAAGCAATATACCCTGCTTATCCTCACCGGTTACGCCCCATTCCTGCACAATGCAACGCAATTCTTCCGCATAATCAGGGCAAATCAAAGCGAGTGATGCCTCCAACGACAGAAAACTCCGTGAGATTTCCTCGCCCAATTCAGCACGAAAATCGTTATGACGGCTATCATATCGCGCGATCAAAGTTCCCTTGTGTTCAATACGCCCGTCTTTCATTACATAAACTTCCGTGTGATAAATTTGGTGGTTTTTAAGCCTTTCCTCTGCCTTATCAAACATGCGGGGGTTAAATTCAAGCGGAACCATATTGCGACCGTGAGAGCAGCCTTGCTCATAAAACATACCCGTATGCCAGCTTTCTCCGTTTGACGCAATGAAGTGGTAATCATCAATAATTTTCCGAACACCGACTTCCTTACCGTTTCGCTCAAATTTGTCACCCTCGCGGTAACGAACATCTCCGAGATATATATAGTCTTTGCCCTCTTGCAATCCTTTTTGTTCTATCTCTTTTCTTGTAAGCACGTTCACCTCTCCATGTTCTTTTCAACCGTCCTGTCTTTCCACGCGGCTTCCATTTCTTCCGCGATTCTTTCCACCCTTTCATTTGCAACACCGAGGAAATCTCCTTTTGGCCACATTGTCCGCTCTCCGTCAATACAAAATCTGCCGTAACACGCGCGCCCTATCCCGCCCGGAATACAACCGAAACCGCCACTTACACGAAACAACTGATACTCAGGCCTACGATATTCTTCCGCAAGATTTTCAAGCGGAATGATGCACACCTTTCCTTCATTCGACTTTGCCCCGTCTGACGGAGTTTCGTACATGGTGCGAAGGCAATCATCGACTGTAAATTCTTTCAGTTCCATCACATCTCCGCCTCCGTTTCCTTTTTCGTGCTCATTTGTTCCACAATATTGCGTTGACTTTGAATAAATCTCCTTACCGCATAGCGTGAATTTTCGTTGAGTTGCCTTTGAAAAGCACCATTTGTACGGGAAAACACAAAGCCGTTTTCACGCAAACGCTTATATGTTTCATTATCAACGCGACCGCCGCCCGGATAGATAATCTGCAACCGGGCAATCTCTTTATTCTCAACGACATCAAAACCAAGACCATCCGTGTCATATTCCGTTTCCTCGCGCGTCTGCTCCGTTTCAAGCGACTTGATGCGTTCTTTTGTGGCGCGAATTTTTTGTGACATGCTCTGCATCTCATATTGCGGATATGGAGCTTTGCACCACGAATAGGCATTGGAAATGCGTTCATCAATTTTTGCCGCTTTTTCATCATCGATTCCCGGATACCCTTTGACCGTACAGTTCTCGCGGAAATACTTGTTGAGCTTTTTCATCTCCGCATATTTCTTTTCTTGTTCTTCAAGTCGCGCTTCCAACTTTTCAAGCGCGTCCGCATCCGTCGAATAAATCGTCTTATTCAAGTTCTGTCCCTCCCGCAACATCGGTGCTTTCGTAATATCGTTCGCAATACGACTCCAAAAAGTCTGTCGTATCCTCCCAATTGTTGATGCTGGAATATTCTCTGTCCAAAAAGTCGTCATACAACAAAGCCAATAAACTGTCCTTTTCGCTTGCCAGCTTTTCATAATACTCGTCATCAAGGTCATTGTCCGACATGAGAAAGTCTCTCAATTCCACATAGAAATGAATCCTGTAGTTGTCGTAGAATATCTCTTCCTTCGACTTTTTCATTTCATCTTCAAAGAAGGATTTATACTCTTTTTCTACATTTTCACTTACAACTCCCTTATACGATTTCCCGCTCATACAATTTCCGCCTCCATATTTTTCATTATCTTGTCCATATCTTCTTTGCTAACAAGCGCCATATCAACTAAACGCCTTAAAAAGTAACTCCTGCACTCTTTATCTCCCCATTCATTATCCCGAAATTCCTCACTACATACCGGCTCTTGCCCGTGCCTGTCAACATCAGTTGCAAACTCCGGCAGATATACCTTTTCGTATGCCCACTGCGCCTCAATCCAATAGCCGTTTTTATCAGAATCACTGCACCATTCATTCCACAAAGACTCAGGGTGCTGCCATGTAAGTTCATCAAACAATTCCGAAGCAAGAGTTTCGCTGCAAGTAATGTCTATCAAATCCTGCCGCGTATATTTTGAAATCAAATCACCCTCATGCACCTGATCATACTCTCTTTCGGGAAATCCGTATTCAGGGATATAGACTATTTCATCTTTCGGATATTTTTGCGGTTCGTAATGAGCCTCTCCGTTCTTATAAATCAGACCATAACCGCCGCCATTGCTATAGGTGTTGGCAGAAAAATACCACACGTCACCGATTCTTTCTTTGCTGCCGACCTGCACATGCTTTTCTTCTTTCATTTACATCTCCATTCTCTTTGGGCAAAACAGCCGTACATTCAAACACCGCAAAATCCGACATACGCCCTACATTTCCGCCTCGTTCTTTCCTTTAACTTCATAAGAGCAATCTTCGCCGTATAAATCTTTCACGTCATAACGGCATGTACCGTTTTCAAATACGATATTTTCGGAAAAATGTTCTTCAGCGTTCAACGCATCAATATCAAGGTGTAACAGTTTGAGATTATAGCAAACGTCCCTAATGTCGTTATCTTCCGGTTCAATCAAGCACGATTCCAGACTTAAACCGCATGAAATATCATATATGCGCCTCTGAAACCCGACAATTCTCGCATCGACCACTTCCCTTAGCCAGATTTCCGTATTCTTAAAAGCAAATTCATTTTCTTCATCAAAATACACTTCAAATTCCGATAGCTTACTTTCCGGGAGTACAACGGTCATGCACCCTACAGCCTGCGAACTCATGCAACCATTTTCTCCCTTGCGTTATTTTCACGATACAATTTTACAAGCTGACGAAGGTAATCTCGTGTCTGCCTCGGCAACTCGCTGACAACAAATACATCCCATAGTTTTTGAATAATAGGTTCACCCAAAAATTCGATATATTCCTCATCATGCAGCACGTCGTCCATAAGGTAGCGGTAAACTTCCTTGTAAAATGTAATCTTCAGCGAATTTTTATAAGCTCGCTCAATTCCGCCGCTGATCTGCCCGAATCGAAAATTCTCATATTCCTCTTGCACCTGCGCAAAAAACTTTTTGCGTACTTCCTCTACATCCTGTTCCTTCACTTCTCCCCCCTCACATCATTGCCGCATATGCAGACGAATGGTGTTCCATTTTTTTGAATAATCCGTCAAATTCAATACTGACGTTGTCGCGCATATCTCGCAAGACTTCGCTTATGTCATTCCCGAAAAAACCGCCGCATCCGTCGATTTCCTCGCCATTTTCGTCAGTAATACGAAACGCATAACAATCCCCCTGCAAATACTGATCGTACATTTTTGTTTCACTCATAAGGCGCTCGCGAATCAGTTCTGTCGTTGTTTCGTTTAGAAGTCCGTATTCTTCCTGCGCTTTATCCTTTGTTACAAAGATATAGCCAATCTGCCCGCTGTCCCAACGGTCGCCGAAGTCGGAATTAGAGATTGTGATGCCGGAATGGTCATATAGATAGACCGGCAAAATCACAAGCGCATTTTTGTATTCATCGCTTTCGTAAAAATCCTGCGGCGATTCATAATCATGTTTGTCACCGAGGTTATAGCGCCTATGCCAGCAGACCATTTTGCCGAGATTATCCCACTCGCGCGGATTTTCGGCATATTCATCGCGGAACACTTGCAGATTGTATCCGTCTGCGGATACTGTCATCGAATCTTCCATTATCCCTTCTCCTTTTACATTTCCATTTCCGTAAAATTCCCGAAACACTGCATCACATCTTCCCGCGTTAATCCTTTTCGGCATATCTCTCGTTTCGATACATCGTCCAGCATTATTCTCATTTCCTCATCAGAAAAGGAAACGCTCTCGCCGTCAGATTCCATATCCTGTTTGACAATCAGGCAATTACCACACAGACATGCTTGATGTTCTTCCAACACAATCGTTACGTCTGTTTGCTGCAAGTCGCGATTACAATAAATTGTCACTTCGTCAAAAGACGGGTAGTCGTGTGTTTCAATGTTCCCACCGACAAAATCTTTTATTGCCTTATAGGAATTTTCAATTTCATAAGGCCTTGCCGGTTTCCCCACCTCTTTTGCAATGACTTTGATTTTCTCCATTTTTACATCTCCATACTGTTTTTCCTTGTTGCTGTCGTAAGTCGCAAGGCATTGCCGATCTGGTATTTCCCGTAATATCCGTTACACTTATCCCATTTCGGACGGTAAAGTCCGCTTGAACGGAATATACTGTCGAGCTGTGTTTCGTCCTGCGTCCAGAACGTAAGCATTTTCAAAAGCGCAAAATCCGCCGAACTGTGCGATTCGTAGCCGCTCCAATCCCCACCATAAAGTCTTTCAAACTTTGCGCCCTGCTTGCTACTTCGGATTGCGTCTATTATTTCCATATCCGATGCCGTTGCAGGGCGACGTTCAATGCTGATCTCCCGATACGGTTCTCCGATATACTGCCTGTTTATCTCGCCGATTCTGTCCGACAAATCCTTCAAGCCGGTCGCTCCGCCAATAACATTCCCGGACATACACGCAAATCGACCGGTTTCATACATTTCCAAACCAAGCCGCTCATTCTTCTTTCTCGCGTTTTCAGGTAACGTTCCTTTACAAAAGAAATGTATCCCTCTCCCGCTCACCGACGATTCACAATATGTCCCGTCCAATCTTTTACACAATTCGGAAAGTTGTTTTCGTTCCTCTTGCGTCTTTTCATCAATTTCATCCAAATCTACAAATACGATGCCGCCCGTCAGAACAAACGTTACACCGTCCATATTATGACACTGCGCATATGCCAAAGCCGTTTCAAAGTCAGTCCAATCGGACGGGCAATTACTCTTCGCAGCTTCTCGCGTAACGGGTGATTGAATAATTTTTCCCCAATGACCTTCTCTCGGAACAGCCTTATAGCACACCCACTGCGGCAAAACCCTCATTTCTTTCGGAATATTTTTAAGCGCACTCCATTTCGGAGCCATGTTCGCTTGCGGGGCGAAAAGGATCCCATCCGAAATTATCGTCCGCAACCGCAGGCGCGGCATCTGCGCGCGCCTGTTGATCACGGTAAAAAGAACGTGCAATCTTGTCCATAACAAGTTTTGTTCCCGAACAAATGCAACTGAGATTCTCGCGGAACATTCCAGCCTGTTCCTCGGTCATATTTTTCATAAAGTCAAAGTTATAGCCGCTGGTATCCAACCCGAAATGGGCGGCAAGGATGCAAGAACGACTTGCGCTTTCAACCTTTTCCGCGTTTTCACCGGTCATTCCCTCGAACTCTTTGCCCTTGAAATTATCCGAAAGCGCCCTGCTTGCCGCTTCGATTGCCGTAAGCACCGTTGTGGTGTTATTCATGCCCTTGCGCAATCTGATCGTTCTTTCCTCTTTATCAATCTGATATGTTTCGCCCTCCGCGAACTTCGACTCGTTGGTGAACTTATACTTGTACCTTCTGCCGGACAGCGCATTGAATACGCCGTCAAGAATAACATGCTTTTCCGCATCGGATACCTTGTCGATTTTATACGGAACATACTCTGCGCCCTTCGTATCCGAAATATCAAACACATAGTTGGGATGAAAGCCCTCTGTGCGTTCTTTCTCCCTGACAATCTGTTCGCCGTCCTCGTCGAATTTGGGGCTGCCGTCCGGATTCGTAACTTTGACGTTGTACTTGACTTTGGTGGGCGCCATGATTTCCATGCTTTTTGCGCCCTCCTTGATATGTCTGCCGGCACGCTCCCATTCGTTCATACCTTTAACGACCGTAATATCGGGATTCTGTGAAAGCAGATATAGCATGTTACTGACCGAATAATTTCCGTTCTGACCGAACTTGATGAGCAAGTCTTTATATTTGCCCTCGGCAAGCATCTTTCTGTACTGCCGTTCGGTAATTTCGTTGATTTCCGCACGCTGTTCTTCCGTGTAGTTCTCCACCTTGTTCTTTTCCATGTTTTACTCTCCTTTCTTATTAAAATAAATTTTCCGCGAAATCGCTTGTTACGATGTCGATATTGCTTCTGTTCTGCGGTGACGAAATAAAGAATGCCGTACCGCGCTTGTTGTGCATAATATAGTCTTGCTCCGACTCGTTGATTTGCCCTGCGTGTGAGTAAAGGTCGCACAAATCACTCATATCGTTCGGGGATAAACTGAATATCAGGGAATACTGACATACATCGATGAGTGCCTGACTTTTTCTTGCTATCTCCGGCGTCCCTGCAACATCTTTTACGCTCTGCGTAATTGTGATGAGCATCCCCTCATATTTTCGTATTCGCTTTGCGAGGCTCGCCATAAAATCGAGCGCAACGGGGTACTTTTCGTCGATAAACAAATGGGCTTCGTCAACGGCGACGACAAGTTTCCGCGATACACCGTTTTTCGTATTGTAGTCCTTGTTTTTGACGACTTCGTTCTCCAGCCATTTCACAATGAGCAACATCTGCCCGTTTGCAACAACACCGTTTTTGTTTGCCAAGAGTTTTTGGAAATCAAATACAATAAAATTTTCCCGCGGGGCAAAACTCGTCGGCCCGTTCCACAAATTGCTGTATCGGCCCCCGGTACGGAATTTAGCAATGTAGTTCGTCAGCACTTTCAGACAGCCGCGATTGTATTCGTCCGTCTCGCGTTCTATCTTATCGTCTATGAGCTTTCCGAGGTCGTCAAAGGTCGGGTATTCTTCTTCCGATATACCGTTCAGATCCGAATAAGGCGTTATGCCAGCCCGACTGAACAGCTCCTGTGTAAGTCTGTTCAGAAGTTCCAAAGAATCAGAGTTGATTCCCGGCAGAACTACGCGATAAAACTCTTCCAAAAATTGTAAATGCGAAAAGTAATCATTACTCGTGCCGTCCTTATTTTCATCATCCTCCGTTCGTATAATCTGAAACGGATTGATTTTACCGAATTTTCCGCTTGATACATCCAATACTTTCCCGCCCATACTTTTGGCAAGTTTTCCGTACTCGCTTTCGGGATCAAGTATAAACACTCTTGTATTGCAACTTGCAAGCTGCGCTATGATACTCTTGCACGCATAGCTTTTCCCGCTTCCCGGCCTGCCAAGAACGATCATATTCGATGATAGGTGTTCCGTATCTCTGCGCATAAAGTCTACAAACACAGGTAATTTGTTTTCACCTATCAAAAGACCTTTCTCGTCCACGATCGCGTTGCTCACGAACGGAAACACCGCAGCAAGGCTGCTTGTATGTATTCCGCGGGAAAGATGAATTTTGTCCGTCATGCAAATCTGACTCGTAAGGTAAGTATCCATTTGTCGGCCGAGCATTTCATTGAACCCGAATCCCATTTCACGCAGCCTGCGGCGGACTTGTTTCTTGACCGTATTTTTACCTTTCTCATCATACGCCGTAATAATAAGCGTGACATCAAACAGCACATCGTTTTCATTCTGTATCCCGACGAGCAAGTCCTGCAAGCTCTCAAGATGCGTGTCTTTCTCGATTACATCGCTTGCACGGTTGCGCCTGTTCTGCGTCTGTACTTCGAGAATCGCGTTATCTACCCGACGCAACGCCTTAAACTTTTCGACAGGCTTTGCTTTCAGAACCACTTTCGTATGCGGCATATCAAACAAACCCTCACCCCATCCGTTTGCCACACGGAGCGGATAATTATTGATGACGAAATGCGTCAGAATTTTCCCGTTCTGTTGCGTTGACGTTAATCCGAACTTCAATTCACTCGGAGCGAAAAATGAGCCATACCTTTTTGTCTTATCGAGTACACGTTCATCGAAATCGTAATCAATGGTATATCGGATAAATGCCGCCAATTCCTTATCGCTCAAAATATGGGCATTGATTCCGGAGCTTTGCAGCGTAATGGCAGCATAGCGCATATTCGCCGAAAGTTCTTTTTCGCTGCCGCCGTGCAACACAAGATAATATCTGCTGTAAAAGATAGGTCTGCTACTGTTGATTTCGTCAATAAGCGCTATCCTGTCCTGTATCAGATCGACACGCGGTTCATATTCCTCTTTTCTTAATTCCCCCCTTTCTTTGCTTTCGCCGAGACGGACAATACGTTCCAATTCGTCGCCGATGAAGTTGTCTAAAATAAGCGGCCTTTCTACTTTGACTATATCTGCCTCGTAGCCGACCGGCACGTTGTTCAGCACCTTCGATATCGCACCATCTATCAGTTCATTCTGCGAAAACTCATTCAGCATACGGAAATCGACAGGTTGTACTTCAATGATTCCCGCATAGTGCATGTCTTTCAGCGAGATTATGCCTCCGCCGCAAATACGTTCATATGGTACTACGCCCTCTACGTCATTTTTTATTACCTCCCCTTTGGTTGCTTTTTTGTACTTTTTCCGAACAAACAAGTGCCGAAACAGATAGCCGACAAGTCTGTACACCCTGTCCTCGTTGAACGTGATATATAACGGAATAAACAAAACGAGAATGCCTCCGGCTATCAGGAACTTAAAAGCAAGATTGCTTGATAACGCAATAGCAATTAACACAAGCCCGATAAATCCGATAACTACATCCGCTACCGTCACGCTCTTGTAAAAAGTCATTTTTACTTTAGTGTTCTTCGGAATTATCCTCATCGTTTCCCTCCTTTGGTCTCAACGTTGTGCTGCCGCCTTCCGCTCCCCTCGTCGATGCGGTATCGCTCGACGCTTCCGCCTGTTCATCGTTCTCCGGGGGCGTGGTTTGAATATTCGGCTTTTTCGGCTTAACTTCTGCTCTGTTTGTTACAGTCGTACCCTTTGCCACGTTTCTCAGTCGCGGCATAAAGTTCTTACCCGCTTGTATTACGCCGCCCTGCACCATGTCTTTCACGACGCCTACGGGCATAGTGGCAAGTCTTGTAACTGAACCCAATGCCTGCGTCGCCATTTGCTTGTCCGTCATATCTTCCTCTTCCGTCATCGGGCGTTGGTTGCGCTCGCTATGTGCAGCCATACCCACACTCTCTATCCTGCCATGTCCTTTCTTCCTGTTTTTTAGATAGTCAGAGCCGCCGACCACTCTGCCAACCGTTCTGCCGACAATCCCCGACGCCGATTTTGCGAACGCAATGCCCGAACGCATATTGTAAATCATCTGCGCAAGTTCGCGCCCGCCCGCCTGACTGCCCGTAAGTTGGGCTATAACAAGGTTTGCCTTTGTGACCGCAAAAGCCCCGCCAATAAGGAACAGAATATGTACGACAGAATTTTCAAAGTTACTCTCAAAGAATTGCATCTTGTTGACTTGCGGAATAATCAGGAAAAACAAATTCATTACCAAGATAATGCCGTATGCCGAGAGTATCTTTGAGATCATCATGTCTTTCCATACTTTGAAACGGTTGCCCTGATCGAGCGGCAAAGTGCTGATTGAAATCGGCGAAACAATGTACAGCAGAATGATGTCGAAAATCCTCTGAATAAACGTAAATGACGAAATCGCAAAGATGACGAGCATTACAAGCCCACCGAGCAATCCTATGACATAGTTCATTTCGGACAAGTCATAATACTGTTTGACTACACCTATATCGGTATAATCAAGTTCGCCCGTTAAAAACATTCTTTCTATCGTTTCACGCTGGCTTTCGCTGCCGATATAGGCCGAATCCCCCGTCGTAATGAGCATTTGTCCGCCAATCATTGTCTGCCCTTCCGTAACGTACTGCTGCATTGCGGTGTTGATAGAACCCATAATGACGTTTACGAGCATCATTCCCGCAAGGAGAAGAAACGGTACGAGCAACATAATCAAAAAGCTATGTCCTGCTTTTGCTAATACTTCGCCCCGGCCTTTCTTTTCGTTTGCCGTATAGTTCACGCGGATCAATGCTATGATTACAAAAATGACAAGCAGAATCACGCCTATAAGAAATATTGTCAAAAATACCCTGCGAATCGTATCTGAACCGATGAGCGATGAAACAAGGTCTTGCGATTCCCCGTCTATCACCACGGTATCCAACCCGCAAAGTTTGAAGAATATTCTTTTGATAAAGTCTATCAGGCTGCAAAGTCCCGCCTGTAACCCGTACAGGAGTTCATAGAACCAGCCGAGAAACCAATCAACAAACCAATCCATATCTTAATTCCTGCTATATTTGTGACTGTACCCAATCCTGCAATATAGGCAATGCTATCTTCAGAGCGACGATAAGCACAAAGATTATGACAAAGCCGACAATCGCGCCGATCAGGTCTTTTTTCGCTTTCTCCCTGCTGTTCTGCTCATCGCTCTTTGCGAGCTTAATGCCGAGTATGATACAGTAGATTGTTCCCACCGCGCCGACAATGGCGATTGCCGGCCAAAGAATGGCATCCAGCACTTCAAGGATAGGTTCAATCACAGGCGCAAAATCGACCGCAAGCAATGTGCTTGCACTGCTAAAATTTACATTCACTTAGTACCCTCCTTTCTTAATTTTTCTCCCTTAAAACGAAGGCGGGTATCCCGCTTCCGTTCGGTTTTTGTGTGGGCGCAAAAGCACGAAGTGCGTCACTTTGCGCCTACACGTTAACCTGCTCCCTTTTTTGGGTATTTGAGGCCCTCACTATGGAGTTTTTCCCGGCTTATTCTTCGCGCTCGTCGTTGTCCGTCTCAATGTCCTCGTCGTCATTCACCACTTCTTCGACGACCTCTTCATCGGCATCTTCCGAATAGTTTGCGGTCTGTTCGTCATCGGGTTCAAAATTCGCTGCGTCCGGATCTTCCATATCAGATTCAGCCTCATCCGAGCCTTCCTCTTGCGATTTCTGCGCAAGTTTTTTCTTATACACGGCACACTTTCCGAAAACGATCCCCAAGATAATTCCGACAATGAGAAGCACAAAGATAACAATCAGAGCGATTGCGCCGCCATTGAGTCCGTACACAATTGTAAAAGTATATTCCCTTGTATTTCCCGCAGCATCGGTTACGACAATGCGATATTCGCCAAGCTCGCTCACGCTCGCGCCTACTCTGTACTCAATTTTTTCTCCGTTAAAATATACCGTAATGTCTGCTTCTTCAGAGATGCTTTCGACGACAACCTCGCTTTTTGTCTCTCCGCCGTTTTCTGCGCCATTCAATACAATTTCGGGCGCAACGCGGTCAAGAGTCACTGTAAAGGTATATTCTTTTTCCCCGTCCGTCGCCGTAATTTCATACTTGCCGTCTGCCGCAAAATTAAGTTCACAAGCCTCGCCGTTGCATGTTGACGACACTATGTTGACGCCGGTAAAATCGTGCGCAAAATCATTCAACACGACAGTTTTTTGCACGCGGAAAGAAACTTCTGCGGTATTCCCATAAGAATCAGAAATATGTGCAATGTAATTTCCCTCCTCTGTAAGTGATGCGCCAAACTCATACGCGAAAGTTTCGCCGTCCTTTGAAAGACTGATTGTCAGTTCTTCGTTTGCCTTGATTACGACATCATCGTTTGACACGAATCCGTCCACGGTATTGATTTCATAATCTGCCGTTTTATCGACAAAGACATTCACAACGGTTTTATTGCCTGCTTTGTCCGTCAGAGTAAATTCATACTCACCTTCTGCCATCAATACCTCTCCGCTCATATAAGCCAACGTATCGCCGTTAATCGAAACCTCTGCGGTGATACCCTCTCCGAAAACAAGCGAAATATCGTTGTTTACCGTAGCACCGTTGTCTGCGCCTGTAAGCTCATATTCAGGGGCAATCTTATCGATTACAAACGAAACAACAAATGTCTGTCCGTCCATATTCGTCAGCACGATTTCATACTCACCGTCATCCGAAAGAGTTGTCCCCGACGTATATTCACTCGTTTCGCCATTTACGGTAATGACCGCAGTTGCATTGTCCGTCCATGTGAACTTGACGTTTTTATTTGTATAACCGCCGTTCTCCACACCGCTAAGCACTCCCGCCGGCCCGATTTGCGTATATTCCGTCACCCCTTCGATAGCCTCAAATCCCGTATGGAATGTATCCTCCACCACCACGCGATACATGCCGCTCGTGCAGAATTTATACTGTTTGGTCGCTTCCGAAATAACGGTACCGTAATCATCTGCCGTAAGCTGCACCCATGTATCTCCGCCGTCAACTGACTTATAAATCGCAATGCTTTGGAGTTTCGCATAGGAATCAGCGCTTGCCGTTACGTCGATGATAAGTTGTTTTTTGTCCGTATCGGAATCAAAAGTGATTGCCGGCTCGTCCAACGAAATATAAATCGTCACTTCTTCCGAAAGACCGAAATGGTTGACCGAACAAATAACGTATTTTCCGCTCTCCGCAATCTCATAAGTTTCACCGAGGGAAAGAATTTTACGACTGCCGTCCTCAAACTCAATATAGAACATGGCATATTCGTCAACAGTATCGGAAATGGCAATATGTACTTTGTCTTTCAGGTAGAGCACCTGAGCAACATCAGTTTTTGAAAATTCACCTTCGCCGACTGCCATTTGTATATCCGCAAAGCTGCGAACAATGACAAATGTATATTCTGACTCATTGCCCCATGCGTCTTTTACAATCACGCTATGCTTGCCGGATTCAGCATACACGCTGCCGCTATACGGTTTACCGTCGATAATGTATTCGACTTTATCCGAAAGACTTATCTCGGAGGCAATATACGTTCCTTGCGTATTCAGAACATATAGGTCATTGCCTTCGGCGGACGCAGCAGGCGATTTCTGCCAATAATAGTAATGCGTGATGCCGCTCACGGCATATTCGAGCATCACTTCCTGCAAGCGTGCTTCCGTAAAATACGCAACTTCAACATTTGCATCGCCGGACTTTTTGTAAATGAAATACTTTCCGGGTTTTGCATTCACGCTGTCCTTCGCGTCCATCATGATGCCCGTATCCCAGACATCACTGTTCCATTCTCCTGTACGAACTAATGCGTACTCTGCATCGAGCATAAAATTCAAAGCATCGTCATACGTTTCAAACGCATGGCCGCCGCATTCCCACCATTCCTTATTACTCGTTACAGCATTGATATTCACACGTTCGGACATGAACTCGTTTGTCCACACGTTGCCCGCAGCATCCTTGCTAACAACAATGTATTTGCCGCCGTACAATGTACCGATCTCCGTTCCGCTTTCGACCGCGATGCCATTCACCGTAACTTCGATAACAGGCGCATATACATCCGCATCTCCGTTCTGCCATTTAAGGATTACCGTCTTGCTCGTTTTCCCATCCTGAACATTGCTGAGTGTTACTGCTTTTTCCGTTCTATCTACGATGATGGTATAAATAGCTGATTCGTTTCCCGCCATGTCAGTCGCTTTGAACTGATATTTTCCGCTCTCCGAGTAAAGTGCTCCGTTCGTGTACGGCGTCCACTCATTGCTATTGGGAAGCATCACATAGCATACAGACAGATTTGCATCTTCACCAGTGAAAGAGATACGGTCGTAATTTGTATAAGCACCGTTTTCTTTCTCATCATTGTTCGCATAAAGCACCCCGCGAGGCGACTTGGTATCCAGCGTTACGCGCATTTCTTCCGACACATTTCCCGCCGAATCATAAGACCGGAATACATATTCCCCGTCACCGCTTTCCGCCAAAATCTCCATGTCTGGCACATAGATCTGCCATTCGCCGCCCGGAATTTTGTATTCGAGCTTGGTGATACCGTTCAGGTCGGTTGCGCTGTATAAAAACGTCTGGTTTGTATATCCGTTGTTTGGCAATTCCGTCTTGCCTGATGTAATTTTGCCGACAGGAGCCGTGCGATCCAGCGTTATGCCGATTTCTTCGGAACGGTTCCCCGCAACATCGACGGCATAGAACGAATAAACTCCTTCGTCCGTCAGGCGTTCGCCCGCATATTCAGAGAATGTCGCTTTGCCCGGAAGTCTTACATACAATGCGGCAATGCCGCTGGTTGCATCCGTTGCGCTAAACGTAACATATGCACTATTGGAAGTTGTGCCGCTAACACCCTCGCCTGAAGCGGTCATGATTGCGGCAACGGGTGCAATGTTGTCCAACGTAATCGTAAGCGTTGTGCCGATATTCCCCGCAACATCGACGGCATAAAACTCATATTTCCCGTTTTCAAACAAATTCGTGCCGCTCTCATAGGCGGTAAATCCGCTCTTCCCCGGAAGTTTAACATAAAGCGCTTTTATGCCGCTCGTCGCATCGGTCGCTGCATAACTTATAAATTCTGCGTTCGATACACTCCCGCTTTCGACTGCTTTCCCTCCGGCATTGAGTTGTCCTGCAGGTGCCGTTGTATCCAATGTTACAGATACGGTCTCGCTCCTGTTCCCTGCCAAATCTTCCGCGTAAAATTCGTACTTCCCGTCCGCCGTAAACCTTTCTCCGCTCGTGAATTTGACAAATGCCGTTTCGCCCGGTTTCTTTACATACACCCCGGAAAGAGCGCTATCTGTTGCCTCATAGCGAATATAATCTGCTGCGGTAATGTCGCCATCTGAAATACTCTGTGAACCGCCGTACAGCGTTGCCGCAGGCTTTGTGCGGTCAATGGTAACGATATACGTTTCAGACTTGTTTCCGGCAGAATCTGTCACATAGAACTCGTATTTTCCCTCCTCTGTCAGCATCGTATCAACGGAATAGGAAATGTACGAATTGCTACCGGGCGTTTTGACATAAAGATTTGCAACGCCGCTCGCGTCGTCCGAAGCCGCAAACTTCACATAATTTTTGTTGGTATATTCACCACTGTTTACATTCGATTCGGCCGCAGTAATCTGTCCTGTCGGTTTTGTTCTGTCAAGCAGTACGTTTACCGCTGCACTCTGATTGCCAGCATTGTCCGTCGCATAAAAGGAATATTCCCCCTCGGCCGTCAATTGCGTTCCGCTTGTATATTCCACGAAATTGCTTGCGCCGGGCATTTTTACAAAAAGTTTTGAAATCCCGCTCAAAGAATCCGCAGCGCTCATACGCACATACTCTGCGTTTGATTTTGCGCCGTCAGAAACGTTCTTACCTCCCGCATTTACGGTCACAACGGGCTTCGTCCTATCGACCATAATGTTGACAGTCAAACTCTTATTGCCCGCAGCATCGACGGAATAGAACTCGTATTCGCCCTCGTCCGTAAATTTTGTTCCCGCCGTAAAAACAGTAAATTTGCTCTCGCCGGGCTTTTTGACATACAATTCATCAACGCCAATGTTGTCCGTTGCCGAATAGGTTATGTCTACCGCGTTTGTAAAACTCCCGCTTGCTGACAGCGTACCGACCGGCGCGGTTCTGTCCAACGTTACGATATACACATTCGACTCATTTCCGACTTCATCTTCCGCATAGAAAGAATACTGTCCTTCGGTCGTTAGCTGTGTCGTTGCATTGTAAGCGGCATAATTCTTGTCTCCCGGCATCTTCACATATAATTTAGCTACGCCGCTCATCTCGTCCGTTGCTTCAAAACGGATATATGCGGCATTGATATGGCTGCCGTTCTCAATTTTCGCCGTACCGCCGTAGATCTGTCCGACAGGTTTGGTGTTGTCAAGCATAATCGTCAAATGTATGCTTTCGTTTCCTGCAATGTCCACAGAATAGAACTCATATGTCCCGTCGCCCGCAAGCTGTTCCCCCGCCGTATAAGCCGTGAATGAATTGCTGCCAGGCTTTTTCACATAGCATTTGGAAACTCCGCTCAGCGCGTCTGTTGCCGTGTATTTTACATAAGCTGCCCCTGTTTTCGCGCCGCTTGACATTGATTGCGTGCCGCCGTACACTGTTCCGACAGGCTTTGTGCGGTCAAGCGTAATATTGTATGTCTGCGACTGATTGCCGGCACCGTCTACGCAATAAAATTCATACTTTCCGTCAGCGGTGAACTGCGTACCGCTTGTATAGCTGATGAAAGAACTACTGCCCGGCTTTTTCACATACATAGCCGACACGCCGCTTGCATTATCACTGCCGATGAATTTAATATACGAACTATTGACAATGCTTCCGCTTGGCTTTTCTGTTGTCCCTCCGTACACCATTCCGGTCGGTGCGGTATTGTCAAGTGCGATGCTGTATGTGCTTGACTGATTGCCTGCCCTATCTACAATGTAAAACTGATACACCCCTTCTGTCGTCAGCGGACTGTTGCTTGTGTAAGATTTATAACTCGTTTCGCCCGGTGCTTTTACATAGCAGTTTGCTACGCCCGAAAGTGAATCCATTGCTACGAACTTAATATAAGCACCTTTGACGGAACTGCCGCTCGATACGGAAGTCGTTTCCTTATATACCGTTCCCGTAGGCACTGCGGTATCAAGACATACGCTGCTTTCCGCAGATACATTTCCTGCATTATCGTAGGCACGGAAATAGTACCAACCATTTGTTGAAGTCGCAGGAATAGTCGTCCCAGACGTATAAGATGTCCATGTGCTGCTCCCCGGTTTCTTATACTGCAAATAATTTATTCCGCTGCCCGTATCGGTCGCTGAATAAGAAAAGGCTTTATTAGTGTAACTTCCCGATGAAAGCGTACCGCTCGTGCCTTTGATTGTACCGGTCGGCACAACACTGTCATAATAAACATAATAGTAGGACGATTGATTGCCCGCCTTGTCTACGGCATAGAATGTATACCTTCCGTTTGCACTTCCTGCCGAAATCGTTTTAGAAGTTGCCGTCGTGGACGAATAGATACTCGCGGTCGGCGCTTTCCAATACAGTTTGTCGATACCGCTCAACAAATCGCTTGCCGTAACCGTAAATGCCTTGTTTGTATACTTGCCCGTTGTGGAAACAGATGCCCCGCTGATTGTAGGTCTATTTTTATCTACAATAAAATTGAATGTGACCTTTGTACTTGCATCACCGATCATACCGGAGTAATCCTGCCCCGTTGTCATAGTCAGCGTATAGCTCCCATTAGTGAGAGTAGGCAACGTATAAGTAACCGTCTTTTCGCTCGATTTTGAACTGTTTTTCTGCTTATCCGCACTTGAATATGTAACAGGCCCGGTAAGGGCAAAATCTTTGACGTATCGCGTATATGTATAACGCCCAAGTTCTGTCTTTTTCGTAAGAACGACATCCACCCTGTTTGGCGCAAAATTGAATGCTGCGCCGTCGGATACTGTTCCGGAACCTGTCGCCCCTGAAACATAGATATAGATACCAGATGTACCCGTTGCGGTCAAATCAAGTTTGTACTTTGTCGAACTGCTGTAAGCGTACGCGGTGTTTCCGCCGGTTGTAGAAAAAAGAACACCGAACACACAGCATAAAAGCAAGCAAAGCGCAATAAGCATACCCGCAAAGGTCAGTTTCCTCTTTGTTGTCAATTCTGTCTTTTACCTCCTTTTCATTCTTTTATTTCCAAACGGATGCCTCCGTTTTTCATCTCTTCCACGCGGTCAATTACGTCCTGTATTGCCGAACCGCGTTCGCTTTTACCGCCTGCGCGGGTTTTTAGCTCCTTCAACTTTCCGATTACTTTGTCATATTCCCCCGACTGAACAAGGACGAATATGTCGCTGTTTTCCTGCTCCGTCGCAAATCCGTGCAACGATTTGGCTATCAGCGTTTGCAGCTTTTCCGTTGCCGCCGACCTACGTCGCCGTTCCGCGATCTGTTCGCGTAATCCCCCGCCGCCGTTTCTGCCGATGCCTGCTCGCCTGCCCGCAAAAGTGCGTTCGTTACGTTTTTTCATATCGTAATACGCCGCATTTTCATCGAAGTATCTACCTGTCCGCAAAATCTGTCTGCTCTCCCGCAAATCGTAAAACTTGCTCGCATAACTTGGCGTGAATTTTGCTCGGATTGGCTGATACCCGAATACCGTTACGATAGCATTGCCCATATTCCCCTTACTGTTGAGTTGCTGTAATTCGGACGGATATATGAGCGGGCGCTCCTTGACTGATGTGTTGGAATTCACATCGTCCGCACGCACAGTATTGAACCCGACCGACCTCTGTAAAATACTGAAATTACCGCAACGCTTGGAAAATTCTTCTATCGTCTTATAGTCCGTCGTACCGATAAAAATTTGCGTGTTGCAATTCGATTTGATAATATCTGCACTCTTATCGTCATAAACTTTGGCAAGCTGCGCATAACTCTGAACGACAAGATTGAGCCATATGTTACGGCTGCGCCCTACCGTAATCATCTGCTCCAACTTCTGCACTTTCGGCAACTGTCCGAACTCATCGAGAATAAAATAAACAGGGCGCGGAAGGGAAAGACTTTCGTATGTATTCGCCTTGTAAACAAGCTCTTTATACGCCTGCAAAATCACCATTGCTGCAAGCGTATGCCGCGTTTCCTTTTCGTCCGGTATCTGCAAAAACAGCGCAATCGGCTTTTCCCCCATACTGCCAAACTCTATCTCGTTTTCGCTTGTAAGAGCGCACAGCGACATATCTGCAAACATGGAAATTTTATCGAATGTGCTCGACAAATAACTGCCCCGCGTCTTTTCCGAACTGTCGAGAACTTGTTTGGACAATGTGACCGCTCGTGAAAGCGGGCTGCGTCCACGAAAATAGTTGAGCATTTCCGCGCAATCATTTTCCGTATTTGTCGCGACCTTCATAATGGAATAGAAGTTATACTTTTCCTTTGTAAGACCGTTTTCCGGATTTTCGCTGTCCTCCAACATCGCAAGCGCAATGGCGAGAATAAAGTTCTTTGCCCCACTCTCCCACATAGGTTCGTTTTTGTTTGTGACCGGACACAATACTGAAACAATGTCGTTCAAATCCTCGTAGACGACGTCATTGAGTTGCTGTTTTTTTACCTGCAAAGCGGCATCTCTCTTTTTTGGATCGTAATACAGTTTTCCCTCAAACTCATAGCAACCTTTATCCTCATGCACTTTTACTTCCTTTTCAAGATGCAGCATGCGTTGATAGTTCAGGTATGCTCGTTCCAGCGGATTCCAACGCACCGAATTATATGGATTGCGCAAATCGAGAATCTGTACCTTGTATCCGGCCTTTTTCAGTTTCTTTGCGTGTAATTGATACAGTTCACCTTTCGGATCTGAGATGAGCATGGACGGCTTTGTTTTACTCTCCGCCAAAATTTGTATCGTCGGATTGACAAAAGTCGTCGTTTTGCCGCTACCTGTCGTACCGATGACGAGCGTATGCGTGGGCGGCGAAAAAGTAACTTTTAATTTCTTTCCCTCCTCATACGCCCGAATCGGTATCCCCTTTATCTCTTTTTGCGGCAACTCGTCATATGATATAATCTGGAAATTCTGTTCAATCTCGTTTTCCGTCTGAAAGTGCGCCTGTTCTAAATTTGCAGAAATGTCCTTGTCCCGTTTGTTACCCTTGATGATATTCTTGGAATTGAATATCCAATAATGCGTGTAATAGTAATACAGCACGATAAACAGCGCCACCAAACAGAACGCACCTGTATACAGGAATGTCTTGCCGTCAAAAAGCAACCTCGCCGAAAAATTCAGTTCAAACCCGCCCTCAACAAAACAGTTCAATGTAAATCCAAAAAAATAACAGCAGAAAAACACTACTCCGAAAATAGCCGCCCACTTAAAAACCCTCGCCCTCTGTCTCCATAAAAATGAGAAAAACTGCTTTGTCTTATCTTTCACCCACCTGATCGCTCTCTTGAACATTATTCGGCCTCTATCACTCCTTCTTCTACCAACCTTTCATATTCTGCTTTTGCAAGTTTGCGCCTGTACTCCTCAAAACAACGAATTGCCTCATCATCCACATCCGCGCCGATTCGCACCGCCCGTTCCAACAGATATGCCCTGTATCTTTTTTCCACTCGTTTTTTCGCTAATTCTCTCTTACATCGGTTCACCTCCCTGTCGCCCTTTTTCTTTATATCCAACGCAGCCTTAATTACCTTGTCGCCCAGCCTGCGATAGATGTCTTTTATATATTTGTCTCCAACAAGATACTTTTCCGTATCCTCTATTTTCTGATCCTCACAAATGCGCTTACGGTTCAGGTCAAACCGCGCCACGTCCGCGCAAAAAGCATCGAAGTCCCGTTTTAATCCCGGATTGTTCCGTATAATAAAATTCACGATTTCAACGATCTGCGGACGAAGCGCATCCAAATTTTTGCTCCCGTAACTGATTCGCCCGTCTGTAGGCAAGGCCCGATACAATGCGAGGAGTTTCTTTTTCAACTCCCGCTCATAATCGTTCCACCCGTACAAATGAAACAATGTCTCCTGCGCTGATTCCGTAAGATTACGCCTGCTACGCTTTAAGTCAAAGTTTGCATCAGTCAATCGCTCCTCAATAGCTATGCGAAACGCATTGAGCGCATCCTGCGAAATCGTACCGAACCGATAGCGAAGTTCCGGACTGTTTTCTCTGTGAAAGCGCGGCTCCTTCTCAAAAAAACCGAGATGAATGTGTTGATTGTCCGTATTTTCGTGAAGTCCCGCATACCACACCACATTGTCCGACGCTATACCTATGTTCTTAAAGAACTTCGGGAGTTCCAAGCGCAAAAGTTCCAATGCGTCCTTGTACGAAGTCATGTATTTATTCCCGAAATTCTCCGTAAAACTGATGACTGCGTGCCAAATATTGCTGTCCGTGGAACGAAGTAATGTACGCAATTCCTTGATTTGCGACTTCTTCATCAAACCGCGGGCATCAAATATCCCGCTACTCTTTTCAGGATTACCGGCATAACCAAGATAGTCTCCCGCATCGATTCCTTTGTTGACGTATTTCAGGAAATCATCTTGCTGTCTGCAAGCATAGAATCTGCGTTCTGCAAGATATTTCGGCTTTACGGAGTGCAACCGATTCAGCGTTTCGTCATTCGGCGCATATCCGATACTCACCAATACATTCGGCACACCCATTCATGTTTCAGCTCACGAGTCTATCCTCGTCCTCCTCCGTTTCCATACATTCGTCGTCCTCATGCTTTTCTTCTTTTATAAGCTCATCGAGCAACATAGCAAGAAATTCCGCGAATCGTTTTGGCACATCGTCCAAATAACCGAGTTCTATCTGCACGGGTGTGACCGGTTCGTCTTTCAGAATGGCAAAAACCATATTGTAGATGGAGGAGGACAGGCGTTCCGACATCTTCAGATGCGCAAGCAGTCCTTCGACATTCTGCTTATTATAAAGGTGCATTCCCTCGATAAGTTCCTTAATTTGCTTGAGTGTCTCCGCGTTGCAGTTGCACTCATGCGAAACGGGAATTACATTCGCCGCCGCAGCCGGAGTCGTGGGCGGCGTAGGAAATTCTTTCAGTTTTTCCCGCACACCGAGTTCCAGAAGTTCCAAAAGCAGCTGATTCTTACTCTGATACCTGTTCGGATTGAACTTCATAATCATGTTCATTTTTTCGATGAGCTTTGTATCGTAAATGCGCAGCGTAAGTTTAGTTTCAAATTGCCTCATTGTCTTTCTCCTTAAAAAATTTTTTGTTTCAAACGTTCAAAGAATAATCGTACTGTCCTTTGAATCATCTCCTCTTCGTAGCCTTGTACTGCGACGAGAAAGCGTACCGTCTTATCTTCACGGAAAAGCGCATACAGCAGTTTTCTTTCATCTGTCGAAAACATATCGAACAGATGATGGATTACATCGGGATAACCTTGCTCGTCCAACACATCTTCCAATACATAAAAAAAGTCTGCGCTTGCCTCTACCCTCTCCGATTCGATAGTGCCTTTGTATGCGTGGCGCATACGGGCGATGTGCTTTTTGTAGTTTAGGCGCTTATGGGCAAGCAACATCGACGAACCCAATTTTTCATTGACCGGAATATACATCTCCGTATTTCCGATCAAGGCATTCAGATATTCCATAAATCCTCCTTGATTTCGGGCTGCAACATAGCCCTCTCACCTAATAGAGAAAAAACGGCATACCCTCAAGTACTTTTCTCGAAAATTTTTTTAACTTTTTTTCAGCACCTTTCTAAGTTGGCTATATATACGGGATACCCTGTCGGATATAGCCTGTTCGGAAACGCCCTCTTCCCTTGCAATTTCTGCCTGCGACATGTTCAATACAAAGATTTTCTTTAATGTCCTTTGTTGTAAAGGCGTCAGGTGAGGTATTGCACTTTTCAGGGTTACAAGCATTTGTTTTCGTTCGGCTGCATCTTCACGAGAAATCATGCCAGCCTCTATATCTGCTCCTTCGTCCGCAAATTCATGTCCGGACTCCTGAATTGCATCAAGCGATGTGGTATGATACTCCTCATAAGAATCATTGCGCCAAGCCTCACGTTTGACCTCCATATATGTTTCCGCGACCTTGTCAGAAACCTCAACATATACCGTTTTCCCTTCCCCGTCCTTAAAATAAATACGCTTCATTTGAAATCCTCCGATTCGATTTTTTTGAAATCGCAATCGGACGGATCTCGCCCGTAACAACAAAAAAGCGCCCGACTGCGGAAGAATCCGGGCGCAAGCAGACGGAGTTATTTTTCGGAAAAATAAAAAAGCCCGACAAATAAAATCCGTTTATCTTACTCGGATTCTATTTATCAGGCCTATATTTCCTTAATTTAAGGGGTGATTATAAGCTATCTCTGCGACAAATGTTCGCCGACATTCCGGTCATTCCTCAACAGCGGGTATGACTCTCGAATGAGGCCCTTATTCGATTGTTGTCTTTTGAAATTATGTAACCTTTTTTAATACTTGTTCTTGTTGCGTGGTTACGACTGTATCGTCGCGGACTTCGGCATATACCGTTTTTTTACATGTCGGGCAGTACATTTCTACCACCGAACCCGGTTCAGCTTTACAAAGTTTTCGTCCGCATTCCAAGCATACTACATACTTTTTCATTTTTCTTGCCTCCTTTCCCCTTTCTGAATAAAGTTTGAGATTTGAGCAACTTCATTGAGGGTTGGGGATTTCCTCTCTCAAAGTACGCTCATCCTTTTTCAGCCTTCGTATTTTTCATACAACAAATTTGTGTACGCAACCCACAACAAGCCCAAGCACTCTGCACTCCTCCGGTGCAACTATAATATCTTTCAACCGGGGATTTTCAGGATGAAGGATGATTCTCCCCTTTTCCGGTCTGAACGTTTTTATAGTTGCCTCATCTCCGATTAGCGCGACGACTGCTTGTCCGTATTCTGCGCTGTCCTGCCTCCGTATCACAACGCGGTCGCCGTCATGAATCCCGATACCTATCATGCTGTCGCCTTTTGCCCTTAGAATAAACAGTTCACCGCGCCCGAACCAACTTGCTGGAATTTCGTTATTCGACTCATACTCCTCCACAGCCAGAATAGGTTCACCGCAAGTTACTGTACCAATCTGCGGTATCATGATAGTATCATTGTTTTTTTGAATCTGCCATTCTATACCGATCTTCCCGTTATCATCTTCTATCCTCCCTTCTCGTTTCAAAATAAGTACATACCGTTGTACTTTTGAGAGCGCTGGGAACTCACGCGGAAACTCGTGCATGATTTGACGCAGAGTCGGAGATCTCCCGTTCGTCCTCTGATGCTTTTTGATAAATGCTTCAACTGTTTCGAGCAACCGCTCGTCTACCGCCCTGCCGCCCGTTTTAACACCGCGCATTATTTTCTCCTTAGTAGTAATTTATCTATCGGAACTTTAAGTTCCGTTTGACTGCAAGCGTATTATATCATTTGCGAACATCTGTTTGCAATCGACTCGCGTCCCATAACCGGGAAGTGAAACAAAAAATTAAGCGGTTCGGGAATATTTCCGAACCGCTATCAATAGTTCTCCTTAACCTTGTCCACATATGCGTCAAATTGTTCTTTAATCTGCCGCGGACTATATATTTTTATTTTTCCGATTGAACCTATCACCCACCGGAAAAACGCAGGACTCACCTGAACCGAAACAACTGTCGTGTAGTATTCTTCTCCCTGCGGACATAATTTTGTTTTTTCCCCGAATTTATCGAAAATTTCTTCTATTAAATCCTCATGCACTGTAAGTTGTACTTCGGTCAGCTCACCGTTGTACATGGAAAATGCCTGTCGGCGATAAGTATTTATATTAAAGTTTTCAAAGTCCGCTCTTTGATCAATCCTCTCCGGCTCTATTCTCAAATCAGCTATGCGGTCTATCCTGTAATTAGCACATCCTTTATGATTATTGTCATAACATACGACATAATAATTCTCGCGGCTATATACGAGCGCAAGCGGACTCACCATATATCTCTGTCCGTCTTTGCGATATTTGCGCTCCGCTTTATAATTCAGATAACAGTAACAAAAAGAGATTTTATTTCCTTGTTCTATTGCTCGCTCGATTTCGTCTATGTAATAAAAAATATACTTACTGTCTTTCTTGACCGTATCGTAGCAGATGAAATTTTGTTTTAATTTCTCCGCTTGATTTTCCCCGGCCATGCTTGCAAGTCGGTTTACAAGCCCTTCCGTCTTGGATTCGGATATAAACGTTGCTGCCTGAACAGCATCTATAAGCACTTTTAACTCCGCTATATCAAACGGTCTGTACGCTACATAATAGTAGTGACTTTTTTTCTTGTATGACAGTATCTCAAATCCATACTTGTTGAGTAACGCTATATCACCGGGCAATATTTTACGGGACACCTCTATTCCGCGCGCAGATAGCCGCTCGATAATCTCATTCGTTGACAGTGGATGTTCCTCGTCTGTTTCCCGCTGTAAAATATCATACAGCACAAGGAGTTTAATTTTCTGCTCGTTTGCTCTCGGCATAATTTATTTGCCCTCCATTATGCCTTTTGACGGCATTAAACGTTTCTTGCGATATGCAATGTTCTATACGGCAGGCATCCTGCTCGGCTGTAGCCGAATCAACCCCTAAACTTATCAGTAGTTTCGTAAGTTCACAATGGCATTCATAGATCTCTTCGGCCAAAATCCTACCTTTTTTCGTAAGTCTGATCAACCGCGATTCGTAAGTCACATAGTCTTTTGCTTGCAAATTCTTGATTGCATGACAAACCGATACTTTGGAAATCCGCATTTGATTCGCAATATCCACTGCCCTGACTTTTTCGTTGGATTTACAGAGCCGCAGAATTGTTTCCAGATACATTTCCATTGACTCATTGTTCAGCATTTTTCCCATTATTCTTTGCAATCTTAAAGGCGGGACGTTGTTTCATCCCGCCCTCAAATTTAATTTATTCGATAGCTTTCTCTTGCAATTTCTTGGCTTTCTTCTTTCTGCGGACAAGTATGACCGTAACCGTTACAGCCGCCGCAACCACTATCGCGACACAAACGCAAGCTATCGTAATGTAACCCCATATCGGCATAATAAACGCCACGCCGGGAATGCACACGATGAACGTGCCAACCCTGTCTGTCGTTATCCTGACATAGCTGCCGCCGTTCTCACTTGAAAGCTCCGTAAGTGTTCCGTCATCCGACATACTGTACACGACAATTTCGTTGCGGTTAAAAGTTGATTTTGCTTTCAAATACAGCGCATATTCGCCCGCAGGCGTCGCTTCACTTCCGTCTGAATTTATCAGACTCACGCCGAACACTTCAAAATTGTCCGCTATGCTCGCCATTTTATCAGCTGCAGTGCTGTAAAGCGTACTGCCTTCTGTTATACGGCTCGCCTGAATAGAAACGCTTTCACCCAAAACTCCGTTTACGTCCTCAAACTTTGCAAGTGTGCCACTACCCACAACAGAGGTTACAGTTACGTCCATTTCAGTAAATGTATTGTTGCCGAGTAATGACTGATATTGCGAACTTTCGGCACGATAAACGAAATGATATTCTCCGGCGTTTTCCAGCGTGAACTGATTGTTGCTTACTTCCACTTCCGTCTGTTCGCCACTGCGCACATAATATGCCGTTACGGTCACTTCGCAGTTTTCATCGCCGAGTGTTGCTGTTGCCGCGGGAATCGTAAAGACAGAACCTTGTGCCGCTTCGTATTCGTTGCCCGCCGCCGTGGACAAAATCGGCACGAACTCGCCGGGGCGATCCGTCGTCGTATCTTCCACATCGCCCACCCTCGTCGCGTTTGCAAGATCGAGCGTAATGGTGAACGTAAACGTTTCACCGCGCGGAGCCACAAACACCGAAAACGGCAGCGCCGAGGCAAGGTTTTCCGCCGACAGAGTATAACTGTACGTCTTTCTGCTGCCGTTATCTTCCGTGATGCGGTACCCGACCTGCATGCCTTCCGCAAGGTTGAGCGACAAGTCCTCCATAGAAGAGGAAAGCTGCGTGACGGAGGCGTAATAATTGTCCCCTATCTTTTCCACCACGACGGTGCCGTCCATATACCGCGCGATCATATCCGCGCCGATCCCCGTCTGTCCGCCGATCGTATAGGATACGTTATATCTGCCGTCCGTACCCGAAACGGGGCTTTCGGCATGAGCGACCTGTACGCCGCCGAACAAGGCGGCGATACAGATAAGTCCCATTATAATTGTGGCGAAAAATACCGTTCCGATTTTCTTTACTCTCATACGGTCGCCTCCTTGTCTCCGAACACGGCGTAAAGCGTAACTATGCTTCCACTCGTAATATAATCGGCAGAAATTTCATCCGTATAAATATCGAATTCTATAAGTTCTCCATCCACCATTACAGCCCAATACTTAAATTCTTTGGTCGGATCGGTACAGATAGGATTCTCCAACTGATTTAATTTTGCCTCAGGAATAGTTTCCGAAAGGATACTATCTTCTAATATATCTCTCGACATATCTATATTCGAAGCGAAACCATACGGATTTCCATCTTCATCCGATATCTTTCCATCTTCATCTATCGCTTGATAGCTTATATTCATTACCTTTTTAACAACGAGCCAAATAGTGCAACCTTCCTCAATCTCCCAAGCCCTATCGAATTCCGCATCGGTCGTGGTGCTGTAAACCGCGTTGCTACCATACCCCTCATAGAAGATTGGAGCATCTGCCCGCCAGCCGACAATTTCATATCCGGCAGGAAAAGTATAATACTTTCGGAAATCAAACAGAGACATTGTATAACTTCCGCCGTAAGTAGGACGGTAATATGTCTGAGTTCCGAGCAACTGATCTGTCCGCCCGTCCATATCGTAGTAGGCCGTCACTGTAATTCCCTTATCCCACAGCGCATAGAGCGTGGGCGTAAGCGTGTGCAATTCTACGCCGAGTTTACCGATAGGTCTGCCCGCCGTAAACATTCTGTCCGAGATATCCCAAGAAGTGCCCCAACCGTAGAGACTGTCGTTATTCGCCAGTATAAAGTCATAATAATCTGGCGTATTGTTTACGTCCGCCATACTTACGGTAACGGTATAATACTGATAGTCGCCGTCCTCCGTTATGCTGCCGCTGCTGAACTGTGATTTATCGAACGGGTGTTCTATATCCGTAACATAAGTAACGGTAATATCACTGTTCTCATCGTGAACGGCAATTTTTTGTCCCAATCTTGCGTATGCGGTAAAGCCGTCTTCGCCTGTGACATGATCAAAAACAGGATTTCCGTCAAAATCCGTTTTGAAGCTGAAAGACCATACGAGCAAATAGGTTCCTTCCTGCAGGAATGTAACTTCCGTTCCAAAACTGCTTTCGTTGACCGTTACAAATTCCTTATTCGCTATTACGTAATTGTCTCCAGAAAGTCTATAAACCGTCATAGAACCGCGCGCAAATTGCTTATATTCGCTGCTTGCTATTTTAGGGCGTTCGAATTCCATGACTTCGCCCGTAAACAAGTCCGTCCCGCCGTCAACAAAAGTATAATCGCCGATATTTTCCGCATCTATCGTAAAATTATAAAGAACTCTGCATTGCGCCGTATCTCCATAATCGCTGGTATAAGTGAGATAAACAAGGGCGTACGGCTCATTTTGAAGTACGTTCCACAGTTCAGATAAATTGTATATCGTTTCCGACCTGTCTTGCAGATAAATTGTCGCATAGCTGAAACCGATGTCGATATAAGATGTTACGTCGCTGTCGGTAATGCGCATTTCAAAAACCTGCGGAATATCATCAATATCGCTTTCATTCTCGACAATATAAGACATAACGGCTTCATATTCTATCGGATCGCGTTCATCGCCCGTATAGGTAAGGTCTCCGGATTGCACCGCTTCCCCGTTCTCCATCAGAGTATAATCTCCGACAGATTCTCCCCGATATTCGAGAATAATCGTTTCATATTCTCCAAAACGATTTACCAACCGGAAAGTTAATCTGATTTTAGCTGATGTCATTTCAAGCACATTTGTTAATTCGTATCCGTCAGTAAAATCAGTATCTATACGTTGATAAACTCCGTTACTGTAATCCCATGCTGCCACCTGTAAGTAATTTGTCCGGGGAGCGTGCTCGTCATCGTCATACTTTATAAGCGAATATGTCGAATATGATTTTCCCAACCATTCATAAGTAATCTCTGGAACATCGGCATAATAGCCTACTTTGTAACGTTCCGAAGTAACCCAAACGTCTCCTTCTCCGTCGTATGTCCATTTTTTATCCTGAATTTCAAATTCCGGTTCTTCCTCCGGCATCAACGTCACAAGACAAGTGCGTGTTCCGTCATCGTATTTAGCTGAAAATAAAATTGCGACTCCCTCGCTAAAAATAAAATTACGAGAAAGCGAAATCGGGGAAGAAAACTGTACGTTTCCATTACTACTAAGACGATACGCTTTCCAACTCAAATTGCTTTCGGCAACGGTTGGATAAACTTTTTCCGTATATAAATCCAAAAGATCCACCGAAGTTCCGACTGCCAAAGTTTTTCCTATATCGACCACTTCGACATCCGAATTTGTCATACCAAAAACACCAAGCGAGAGATAAGAAATCGCGCCCGAATACAGTTCTCCGTCATTCAGAACATCGTAACCGAATGCCTGATAAGTTAAATCGAAATATGCTATCTTATAACGCGAATCGGAAATATTCCCCGCAGCAACCGTCTGCGCTGTGGGCGCTACCGTCATTTTCGTATCAAAGTTCTTATCCCCTGTTTCTCCGCCGTCTGTCGAGGCAAAGAACATATTCACCATTCTTACCGCGTAAGAATAATTTTGCAGTAAATTATATATCGTATTGTCGTCCGCAAAATCGTTTGATATATACCCCGCGTAATACGGCGCTTCGCTTCGGTAAGTATAGCTGTCGCCTTCCACTGGAGTATAATCCCAATCTGTTACGCGAACCATGCTGTCATAGTTGATACACAATCTGCGGTAGCTGAACGGGAAATTGAACATCTGCTCCATAGCGCCCGTACTACCGCCGAACAGAATTATATCCTGATCGAGCGTATCGCCGAGGTCGAAAGTATAGTAATACTTCCCTGTGTCAGCATGGAACTCATACGAAAGCGTACCGTACTCTTTTGCATCAAGAAGTGCAGGAACAAACAAAGTCGTATCTTCCGACTGTTCTGCAGTCAGAACATTGTCCGCGTCAGTAAGGAAATAGGTAAAATCGCGCGCATAGCCCGTAGTGCGATTGAAATAATCGTCGCCTTCAAGGCTGCCGAGTATATCCGAATTATAAGCGGACAACTGTTTTACAAGCGTATATTGACCGTTCTCGGCTACAATATAAGCATAAACCGGATGAAAACTATCAAGCATTGCCCCACTCTTATCAAGCCCTGTGTAATGTGTGGGGACAAGATATATTCCGTCATCCAATTTCCCTTCGGGATTTACGAATGACTGTGAAAAACCGATAAACCGTGTAATATTAAACTCTACTGTATATCCGACCGAACACTGTTCTCGGCTTTCGCCATCTTCAAGTTCCGCACCCCAATTATAATAAGAGATATATAGCGTGATTGTATCGGCTAAATCAATATCGCTTATATCATAATAGATCGTCTGTATCGTGCTCGTCCTGTCAAGAACACTTAATTCTTCCGAAATTCTCCCGGTTCCGCCGTCGTCCACCGTATATGTCTGCCGTTCAAAGGTACCCGTTCCATCTCCGAAAATCGGGCCTCTTTCATGACAATTATACTGTATGCGCAGATATGTTCCTGAATCGTTCTTTTCAATGTACGTTTCGCTTGCTACTATATCTTCAGGGAATTTATACCAGCCGTATTTATCCGCAAGAATACCTTTTGCAACGCTGCTTTCTACAATTTCCGCCTCAAATTCAATATCGTATGTACCGTTATTGACAATCGCCTCTTTATTCCATGCGGCATAAAGAGTTACGTCGCACATTTTCCAATATAGATCGCCGTCGGAAACATCGCACGGATCAGTCAATGCAGAATCAAAAAACCATCCGGCAAAGATATATCCTACTTTTTCGGGCGTCGGAAGCGTAGGCATATCATTTGCGGAATAATACATATCCGCTATCGGTTCCTCAAGCGTTCCCGCGTAAAAAGATATTTTGAATTGTTCATCACCGTATGCATCCTTGATTACGTCCTGTGGACTTCTGTTTCCCACTCCGGCACTACATCCGGCAATGCTCAACGCAAAAATCAACGATAAAATTATAAACAGTACGCTTTTCAATTTTTTATCCAAAACTTACACCTCCGACAATTCAAAAAGAAACGCTCCGCCGTCCGCGTTTAAGAACGGCGGAGCTATTCTTAGAGAATTATACTTCTCTGCATTTAACCGCACCCATTCCGTCGTCCGTATAACCTTCATACCAGCCGATCTCAAAAATATTTGCGCAGTTTTTATCATTAACAAGCTCTTTAAGGGTAATCGTTCCCGATTCAGCACTCCCCATATACTCGGAGGAGTATTTGATACTGGTTGCTCTAAATCCGTCCGTCGCACAATCTGTAAATGCGTTTGTATGAATTTTAGAAACACAATTAAAATAGATTTTTGCATCGGCAGTAAGGAAATAATAGGAACCACTCATTACTTCATAACGTATGATATTTCCCGAATCGGATATATCTCCGAGATTAACTGTTTGCACTTCACCTGTAGAGTAAAATTTTATAGCGGTCGCTATATATTTTACGTTCCAAATTACGTTTCCTTCGTTTTCGGTCTTACTTTCATATTGATACAACCCAACGCCGACGCTATCTTCATAACGAATAAAGAAATCACCCGCTTTCAGATCGTTCTTCGTAAGCATATTTCTTTCTTCTTCACCAACCGCAGGAAGGAACTGTTCAAGCGTTTCAATCTTGAACGCATAAGCACCCACTTCTTTCAGGCTTGAAAGCGGCAATGCAATTGTTACAAGAGAGGTTCCCTCAAATGCACTTGCTCCGATGCTTTCCAAACCGCCGGGCGCAATATTTAATACGACTAAACCTTCGCACCCATAGAATGCTTTATCCCCTATATTTGCTACAGACGACGAAATAACGACGTACCCGATATTAATAGCGTCTGAATTATTAATGGCATTAAAAGCATTCGCCTCAATACTTGTAATCGTAAGCCCATTTACAGATGCAGGTATTCCGATAATATACAAATCATTCGGTGCTTTATAAGCGGTTTCGTTATTCAAACCCGTAACCGTAGCCGTTCCGTCTCCGTTGTCTTTATAAGTAAAACCACCTTCGACTTTATACTCGGAAGAGATATTCAAATAAATATTCGTTGTAAGCGGCGTATCTAAATCATATTTTTTTCCGAAACTGTTTATATCTCCGAGCATAAGAACTTTATCTTCGTATGCTTTCGCAAAATTTGTATTATTTTGATCATCAATCGCTTTGAGAATTTCTTCTGTTGTCAAAACATCATTTTTATTTTTGCTTATTACAGCTTCATAAACACCTCCTGTAAGAGAGTTTTCAAACGTGATGGTTACCTGCGGTTCTTCGGTCTCTCCGATGAATACTACTTTCTGTGCATATGCATTTGCCGTATAAGTTTCAAAATACGATTCGCTCATACTAGCATACCCCATCGGATCTCCGACGAAGGCGTAATCGGCAGCCGTTCCCGTAATTTTCTCTCCATAAAACACCAAATATTCAAGATTGTCTACCGTATTAAAAACAGCAAACCCCAAGGGACAAATATGTCCTTTAGGATCATTTGCATATCGCTCATCCCAAAGCATACAGTCAGAATACATAGAGTATGTACTCTCACTAAACCCATAAGTATATTCCGGATAGCTACTAATGCTCTCATTATATCCTATATAGCTGAACGTAGAAGGCAGTGTTAAATAATTAAGCTCTCGATTAAAGAATGCGCCGACTTGAATACCGTTCACGCCTTCCGGTACAGAAAGCGAACCATTGTTATCATTGAAATCTGCTATCAAAAGAAGTTTACCTTTTTGTGCAGTAGAATCATCAATCTTGTAAATTCTGTTATTTTCCTTATAAAAATCTCCCTGTTTCGCCATATCTTTCGTTTTTGAGAACGTGAGATTATAAGGAACAGCCGATAAATTTTTCACACTGTCGGGAATAGCGATTTCAAAAGGATATTCCTCACCTTTATTTAAGAGATAAGTCAGTCTTGAATAACTTGCTGACGTATTTGCCCAAAAAGAGCCGAGAATAACTTCGACCCCGTCAGGAATCGTTATACTCTGCAAGGAATTGAGATTGTTAAAACAGTTCTGAATGACTCTCAAAGAAGAGGGCAGTACAATTTCTTTTACGGACGATGCGCCGGAAGATACAAAATTCTGTATAATTTTTATACCATCGCCTACAATAACTTTTTCCAAAACAGAACTGCTTAGCACATCAGTGTCGAACCGAACTTCATCCACATAATATTTTTCGGCAACACCGTCTCCGTCTTTATCAAAAGTAATTTCTGAAAGTATCGACATAACGGGAACATTGCTCTCTGTCGCATTAGTTTCTGTATCATCATATTTATTGTTGCCGCGCGAACCGCTCGTCAGGCTCAGACGATTCGTTGTTTCGTTTAATTCATACGACCAAAACGGCGAACGCCACTTTACGTTAATGGTCGTATTCTCGGTAATAGGCTCGGAGAAATCGAACTCGTTGCCGTCCTCATCCCAATAGGAGATGTCATACTTAGACATATATGTCTGCAGTATATTCGCTGTCTCCACTCCCGACGTTGCAGGATCGGCAAATACGGAATTAGGCGTAACGGTCGTAATATAAACATCCTGATACCCGTCGTTAAAGGTGATGCGCGCAACCGAACGGGCATAAAGCGTGTTTACGGTGTCTGTGCCGTTCCACTTGCTTGCTTCCGTATAGTTCGCATTTGTGTACCAGCCGTCAAATTCAAGGTTTTCGCCCGGATCATACGTACCGTTTACGACGTCTATAAGATTCTGCGTACCTTCATCCTGCCCGTTTATATAAATATCAACTTCAACGGGAATGAACCGCGCGTAAACCGTCGCGCTTTCCTTTAAGTCTTTGCCCGTGAACGGATCACCGCTGAAATCTTTGTCAGAATACCAATTCGTAAAGGTATAATACTCTTTGGTCGGATTCGCGGGCATTTCCACGCTGCCGTCAGTAACGGCTTTTTCATCGTACTTGCCCCAACTTCCGTCGTCGGACTGCACCATAAAGGTGACTTTGAGATCGCCGTTATCCCCGCTGCAAGCGGAAAGGATAGCGATGCCTGCAAAAAGCATTGCAACACACGTAAGCACGATGAGCAATTTCTTTTTTACTGCTGTCATTGTTTTGTTACTCCTTTTTTAAAAATTTTTATTTATGAACCGGCCCGCATCGCTCTGCGGCGGCTGATTCCGTTATTAAATATCATACCTCGACAGTATCTGCGAAGGCGTTTTATACAGCACGAACAGATACGGTATAAGAGAGATGCCTACCATTAAAAGCGCACTCGCCGCAAACGTTGCCGCGGCTATGCCGACGAATACCCCGAACGCTATATTGCCTGTAAAGTACCTTACGCTCATCAAAGCGACAACTACGATGAACGCCGCAAGATACCCTATCAGGTTGTTCACGCAGGCGCTTACCGTCTCCTTGAAAAGCAGGTTGCTCCTGTTCACGCCTATCGCCCTGTATATCCCGTACTCTTTGCTGTTTCTCACGCTGCCCGACTTTTCTATGAAGAAATAAATTAGGTACATCAGCACGGCAACGACGAGGAATATCATGAGGTTGGATACTGCCGCCTGTATAATTTCGTCGTTTTCTTTATCATACAGCGACTGTATATCAACAGCCGCCACGCCGCGGTCGGAAAGCCTTTGGTTGAGCTTTGCAAGCTGCTCTCCGCCCGTCGTGTTTATTTCGAAATAATAACCCGAATCGCTTCCGAGCGCGTCGAGGTTCGGAGAAATATACGCGAAAATATTATTGAGCGTTTCTTCCGTCACGTAGATGCGGATATCCGTCGTCATAACGTCGCGCGTGAGTTGGAACTGCCGCACATACATAGGATAGCTGTCCGTCACGTATATCAGTTCTGGCGTGTTCAGCAGCGTTTTGTTCGCAACCTCTATGCTGTAATCCGCCTGCGTCGTGTCCGACATCATCATATAAACGGAATTTCGGTTTATTTCCACCACCGACTGATTGTTTGCAAGGTCTAATGTATTTCCTTCATATAAACAAATTTCCGCGGTAAAACTGTTGACGGTGGAAAGCGTTTCCGCATCTATAAACTCCGGCTTAAAAAACAGATTGCTACTGTCCGTAAAAGATATTTCTTCATACACGCCGAGAAAATTCACATAGTCCGCCCTGTTCATATAGACGTAAGGTTCGTTTCCTGCCACAATACCGCTGATACGGTAATCTTTCTCGAACAGCATAAGCGTGAGCGAATTGTCGTTCTGCAATTCTTTCAAACGCAGTTCGTTTTTGAGCGTTTCCGCAAGTCCGCGCGTGATGAGCGCTTCTTTCTCCTGCGGCATTTCGCCAAACTGCAAGCCTATGCTCTCTTCCGTTTCGTCCATAGACAGAGATTTCGGCGCGTACTGCGCGCTTATACCCGAAAGAGATTGCAAGTTATTATAAGCGAAATCTCCTTCGGCATAGTTCATCTCGAAGAAGTCTATGTTTTCATATAAATCTTCGTTCAGCCTGCGGATCTCCGAATAGGAACTCATGCTTGCGTAAACGCTGTTTTCGCCGAGCGGTTTATTCTGTACGACCGTGTTCATCGCCTCGAACGCAAAAAACGAAAAGAAGCACATCGCCACCGCCATCACAACAATGAATATCTGCTTAAAGATATTCGCGGTTGAATATACCTTTTCTTCCCCATCCGAACGGAATAAACGGAATATGCTCTTGAAAGAGAACAGTCTGCCGTTATGTTTCGCGTCGCTCTTTGCAAAGGAAACCGCCGCCCCCGTCCTCCGCGCTTCCCTTTCGTCTGTTTCCGTTCCGCGAAACACAAGACGTCTTTCGCTCGTATTGTCTAAAACAGTTACGTTTTTACCCGCTTTGATATACAGCTCTCCCTTTTCGTTGATGATCTGTATTTTATCCTTTTCAGTGATCGGATCGCCGTAAAGCTCTATGTCGAGGTTTTCCGCCTTATATCCGCGGGCATTCCGTTCGTCCACATAGATATTGTTCGCTTCCGTTTCGTAATCGATAACTTCGCCGAGCGAAGCGTCCTCCGCGAGCTGTCCGTCCACGATCTGGATATAACTGTCGGCGTAATTCTTGATGAGCGTTATTTCGTGCGTGACGAGCACCACGAGCTGCGTTTTGGAAATCTCTTTGAGTATCTCCATAACCCTGACGGTGTTCTGCGCATCGAGGTTGCCCGTCGGTTCGTCCGCAAGGATTATATCCGCGCCCTTTATAAGCGCGCGGGCTATCGCCACCCTCTGTTTCTGTCCGCCTGAAAGCGCGTCTCCCTGCTTATTCTTGTACCGCTCCATATCCACGATCTTCAGGACTTCTTCGCTGCGGCGCTTTATCTCCGCTTCGTCCTTGAAACCGGCAATGAGCATCGCGTTGCGCATTATCTCAGATATGGTATAACCTCTTTCAAGGTAATAGTTCTGGAAGATAAACCCTATTTTTGCGTTGCGTATCTTATCTACCTTGCCCGCGACGTTCTCCCCGTCCATGATTATCTTTCCGCCGTCCTGTTTTTCAAGTCCGCCGAGGATATTCAGAAGAGTTGTTTTTCCCGAACCGCTCTTACCGAAAATAGCCACGAGTCCCTTGTCGGGAAGGTCGAAGGAAACGCCTTTGAGTACCTGATTGCGGCTTCTCGAACGGGGATTGAACGTCTTTTTTATGTTCTCTATCTTGACCTTGACCATACTTATTTCGATCCCCTCCGTAATGATTTGCGGATAGACTGTCCGTTGATGCTCTTATTGAAACCGAACGCCACGAACTCAACGATAAGCAGCATCATGATTTCTATGAAAAGATAATTGCCGATCGAAATAAACGCCAAAGTGCTGCCCGGAATCAGCGTGGCTATAAGGCTCACGATCGGCAGTAGCACGAGCGTCGGCAGAAAGATGAACAGCATCTGTATGTACAGACTGCGCGAACTTATCTTCCGCGATATGCCCAGCGTCCGATACACCGCGAAGTCCGCCTGGTATATTTTCACGCTCCGCATAAAGATGACGCTTATGAGCATTGCGAAGATAAGGCACGCCGCAATCAGCGCGATATACCACAGAACATTCGCCGTGAATATATCCATAGCGTCCTGCACGTACACGTTTGCCGTGGACAGCATACCCATATATCCCGTTGGCAACATGGAAATTGCCTTTTCCGCAGCCGCGTCGTCCGCATAATACAGCGCGCTCTGCACCGCAGAAATATCCTGCTCGAACATCGCGGCGTAATCTTCTTCGTTCATCTGTACGATAAGCCCCGGAACGTCCTCGTTCTTTGCGGACGAACTCATCACGGTATAGGCTTTATCCGCTTTCGCGTCGAATATGACCGTCTTTCCGTCCGCCGCATAGTAATTCGAATTGACGAGATTGACCTGTCCCGAAAGCAGAGTTTCGTTTGTTTCAAATGTATAAACGACGGTTTCGCTCGTTCCGAGTTTCATCGTCGAATACAGCGCCTGCATCTTTTCGCCGTATTCGTTCAGGTCATCGTAACCGAGATAGAGATATACTCCGTCCGCATTCAGCGTCTTATCGACGGATATATCGTAAAGTCCTATCCCCGCGTTCAGAAATGCCGATTTCACCGCTTCCGCGTCGCCAGACAGAGAGTTCGGCATTACAAGCGCGGCTTCCCCCGCTTCAAGGTTATGTTCATACGGGGAATACAGACAGGTCACTTCATACGATTGCAGCATACTTCCCGATTTCGGTATATCTACGGTAAACTCCGAAAGCTCTCTGTCCAACAGGAAAAATCCCGCTTTCGTTCCGCCCGCAACCTCGTCGAGCTGTTCCTGCGTTATATCGTTGTTCTTATTCGACAGTATCACCTTGCCCGTAACGCCCGTATCGTCCAGCGTCGCAGTCGTGGGCTGTATCAAGCTCTGCCCGAAAAAGGCAATCACCAAAAACAACGTTATGGCACAGATAAAAAGCGCGAACGTCATCATCGCCGTGAACTTCGGGCGGCTTTTATAATTCAGTACGCCTATATGCAACGTGTTTCTGATGTTCTGCCGCGTTGAAGTATGTATTTCTTCTATGTGCGCTTCCGCGCTCACGGGAGCAGGCTTTTCTACAACTCTGTCCTCGGATATTTTTCCGTCGTACACGCGGATCCGGCGCGTCGCATACTGTTTGAAAAATTCAGGGTTGTGCGTTACGACAATAACGAGCTTATCTTTCGACACCTCCTTCAAAAGCGCCGCAACCTCTTTACTCGCCTTTACGTCGAGATTTCCCGTCGGTTCGTCGGCAAGGATTATAGGACTGTCCTTTGCAAGCGCGCGGGCAATGACCGTCCGCTGTTTTTCGCCGCCCGAAAGTTTGCTGCCGCGCTGGTTCATCTGCTTGGTAAGCCCAACCCTGCCGATGAGTTCCTTTGCAATCCTGCGGCGTTCTTTCAAATCTTCCATACGGAGCAATGCAAGCTCCACGTTTTCCAGAACGGTGAGGTTTTCTATGATATTGAAGTCCTGGAATATCATGGCGATATTCCGTTCGCGGTACTTTTCCCAATCGCTTTCGGAGTAGTGCGAGGTCTCCATACCGTTGAACCACAGTTCGCCCTCTTCATAGGTGTCGTTTGCCGCAATGACGTTTAAGAGCGTACTCTTCCCCGAACCGCTTTCGCCCTCTATCGTCACGAACTCGTTGTAATCAAGTTCAAGATTTACGCCGCGGATACCTATTGTCAGAATATCGTTGCTGTCGTAAATCTTTCCTATATTCTCTAACTTTAATAACACCGAGCGTTCTCCTTTTTCTCTTTAAGAGTTGTTTGTATTCCCGTAGCCCGCGGGCTACGGGAAAGGGCATGCCCTTTCCTTTCGTATGAGTTCTCATGCGCGAACTCATCTCTAAAAATTTAAGTTCGCATTCGCGAACATTACCGCTTAAAGTTTGGCGCTCTTTCCGCGCCAACTTCTTAACCTATTGAGTTCGCCATACGCAACCTATCACCTTAAAAAACAGGGGCAATTACACCTTTTAAGGGAAACAAGTCTGCGTTTAGAAAATTAACCATGTTTAATTTCCATAGATAAGTATAACATATTTCACAAAGGATTAGCAAGCGAAAGAATGCAGTAAAAGCAAGACCTCATAAGAAATTTAATCTGTTTGTACTTTTGTGTTCTGCGCTAAACGCAACGCATTCCTCGCCTTTTCGGTAATTGCACACACGCCTCTGATTGCATCATTGTGGCTTGTGGCTCTGTCTACCCCGCAGGAGAGAAAAAAGTTCTCCATATATTGCGCGGCGGTCAGGTATTCCGTTACGATTCTCTCGCCTTGCTCTGTAAGGCGCATCATTCTGGAATTGCATCGACAGACATATCCGTTTGTTTCCGCATATACAGATAATTTTACAATATAGGATGCCGAAACATTCATATAATCTGCAAGCGTTATACCTCTTACTCCGGCACTCTCACCCTGCAATTTCTGCACTGCAATAAGGTACTCAAGTTGTGAATGATGCATCATGTCCCCCTATCATTCATAGAGTGAAATATTCCCGTACAAGTTCCTTACCGCCGCACTTTGCGACAATTCCGTCCGCAATGAGATACGCCCTGTCACAGAGCGCCTCGGCACAGCGGACGTCGTGCGTGATGGTGATCATCGTATTGCCCGACTGCATGTGCAGCTTGTTTAATATCTCCACCAAAGCGCAAAGCCCGTCATAGTCCTGCCCCACCGTCGGCTCGTCCAGAAGCAAAACTTCCGGTTCACAGGCTGCGACCGCCGCAATGGAAACGCGCCGCTTCTGCCCTTCCGAAAGCGACTGCGGATGCCGTTCCCAAAGGTGTTTTACGCCGAACAGTTCGGCAATTTCCGCGGCATATTCTTCGCTCTTTGCGCCGAATGAGATCTCCTGCCGCACGGTGGGCATGAAAAGCTGGTAATCGGGGTTCTGATACACGACGCCTACCTTTTTATACCAAGCCTTGCTGCCCTTCGGCTTTTGTTTGAATTTTTCGTCTATGTACTGCGTTATATTGCCGCCCGTGGGCTTATATAATCTTGCAATCAGGCGCAGGAGCGTCGTCTTTCCGCAGCCGTTTTCGCCGAGGAAAACCGTTCTGCCGCCTTTCGGAATTTCAAGCGTGATGTCTTTGAGAATCTCCCTGTCTTTGACGAAGAATTGAACATTCTTCAGCGCAAAAATCAGCGGTTGCTCCGCATATATGGGGCAACTATCCTCTATCTTCGCCGTCTGCTGAAGGAGATACTCCTGTCTGTTTTCGACTTTTCTGACCGTCTTATTTCCGATGTGCCAGACGGTATCGACGAACGGCAGAACCATGTCGAGCCTGTGTTCTATGACGACCACGCAATAACCCGCCTGCGCGAGCGAGCGCAACGTGCCCATGAGCATTGCCGCGCCGTCTTTATCAAGATTTGCGAGCGGTTCGTCGAGAATGATGATCTTCTGCCCCATCGCCAGCGTGCTTGCGGTTATCAGCCGCTGTTTCTGCCCGCCGGACAGCGTGCGGCAAGTCCACTTTGTGTCAAGTTTCATAAGGCGGCAGACGATTTCGATCTGCTTTTGTATTTTATCGGGCGGGAACGCAAGATTTTCGCAGCCGAAAGCGATTTCATCCTCTACGATCTTCTGAATGATCTGCTCATCGGCGTTCTGCAAGACAACGCCGACTTTGCGGCAGATATAGCCGAGTTTTTTACCCTTGATATCCTCTCCTGCTATCCTCACTTCCCCGGAAAGTTCGCCAAAAGTTACATTGGGAATAATGCCGCTGACAATATACATAAGCGTGCTTTTCCCTTCGCCCGAATGCCCGGAAAGCAAAGTCACTTCCCCGTATTCGGCGGTAAAGTCCATATTTTCGAGTATCTTCGTCTTTCCGTCGTAGGAAAAACTCACTTGTTTCAATTCTATCGCGTTCATAATACGACCACCAACACAGCGCCCGCAACGATTCCGAGGACGAACAGCACGTCGGAAAGAGCAGGATATTCCTTTTTATAGATAGAGTACAGGCTGCCGCCCAGCGTAAAGCCGCGCGTTTCCACCGACAGCGCGAGCGTATCCGAGATATTCACCAGCCGCATAACAAATGGTACCAAAAAGGCGCGATATAAGATTTTTGGGTTTAACACGCTGCCTGCCCCGCGCGTTTTCATTGCCTCGCGTACCCGCTTTATCTCCCCTTTGAGCATGGGCACAAAGGACATAGAGATGAGCATACCCAAAGTGATTGCACGGGGGGTATGTACCTGCGAAAGACTGCGTGTCATGCGCACGGTCGATATGCTCATACCGATCGCCGCACAGATAAACAATCCGCCAAGCCTGTTGACCATAGAAAGCGCCGAAAGCCAGCTTTGTGTTACGGCATAAAATATCCCGAAAAATATTCCGCCAACAACAATAAACGGAGCAAAGATACGCATGCAGCCACGATAGCAACCGAACAACGCCGCCCATAAGAATGCACCGATTATAAAGTAAGAACAATTGAGTTCTCGCGCCGTTATCAAACAAAAAACCGCGATGAAAAGTGCAGCCACAAGCGCGATGACGGGATATAAGGTCTTTTTCCAAATAAAAAACTTCATTTTTTGAGAACCCCCGCCTTTTTAAGCTCGCGGGAAATAATCATACCCAACACCGAACCGACAAAGCAAATAGCCAATACCGCACACGTTATACCGAGTATCGTCCACACGTTATCCGTTCCGAGGAATATGGTCATTGCCTGACCGTACTCATCGGTAAAGGAATATAACACTTTCCCGAAAAAAAGCATGATAGGAATTGTGAGAGGCATATACAACGTCCCCGCAACAACGCACGCCCAGTCGTTTTTATAGCTGCGGAAAATCAAAAGCGCCACGCCTTCCGCGACAAGACCGCAGAGCGCTATCAGCGCCATCGGCGGGAACATCATTGCAAGGAAACACGCCATCAACAGCGATTGGAACAACAATGCTCCCGCTTTCCTTATTTTCATAAGCCCTATCACCGGAAATATCGAAAACTGCAATCCGAGACATATCTGAATAATGCCGAAGACGGGTACGTCTTTGATAAACGGCATTACCACGCTTGTAATGAACGTACACGCCGTGATGATGGCGAGGAATACGATGTCCTTGATCTTAAATCTGCGGAACATCTTACTCTCGTCTTTGTCGCGCGCCTCTTTTCTTTTGCGTTTTTCTTCAAACACCGCCTGCTTTGGCGCAACGGCCGCCTGCATTGCAAGCGTATTTTCAATCAGCGCGGCGACGTCGGCGTTTTGTGTTGTGGTTTTGCTCGTATTTTCCATATATCACTTTACTTCCTGCATTACTCCGCTGTCCACACGGTAAATCCTGTCCGCAATCGCCATAGTGGATTCCCTGTGCGATACGAGGATAATGCTCTTTTTGCTCTTCTGTTCGGCGAGCGATTTTAAGATCATTCCCTCGTTGATGGAATCGACGTTGCTCGTCGGTTCGTCCAGCAGAATGAGCTGGCTGCCTTTCAGGAACGCGCGGGCAAGCCCGATACGCTGTTTTTCGCCTGCGGAGAGGTTGTCGCCCATCGCCCCGACCTGCGTTTTGTAGCCTTCGGGCAAGGACATGATAAAGTCATGCACCGAAGCCATTTTACAGGCTCTTTCGATCTCTTCCTGCGTGGCGTTCGGCTTTGCGATGCGCAAATTATCCTCTATGCTCTCGTCAAATAGATAGGTCGTTTGCGAGACCATCGTCACGTTGTCGAGAAGGTTATCCGAGTCGATATTATCCACGTCAATGCCGTTGTAGTTGATTTCGCCCCTGTCCTTTTCCCAAAAGCGTAAGAGCAGCTTTAAGAATGTCGATTTTCCGCAGCCGCTTTCGCCGACAATACCTATAATTTCGCCCTTTTCGGCGTGCATGCACACGTCTTTGAGAACGGGCGTATTGCTTTCATAGGCAAAGGACAAATCGTTGACAGTCAGATTTTCGTAATCGAAAGTCTTGCCGTTTTCAACGGGCGTTACGGCGGGCTTTTCCGAGAGCAAGTTGAGAACTCTGTCGCCGCTCGCAAAGGTCTGCGTGAGATTGCCGGGCAGAGCCGACACCGCCAGCACGGGGCCGAAGCTGCCGAAGATCGTCACCACGCCGATAAGCATTTTGCCGAGGTCAAGCACATCTGCCGACACCAATACAATGCCGACAATGAGCGAGATCGCAATGAACAGCGTTACGCAAAGTTCGGTTGCCGCGCCTGCCTTTGTGATGCCGTGCTTCATCTTCTTTGTCTCTTTCAAAAGGATGTCCGAACGGCGGTCAACTTCCCCCTCCCTGTCCTTTTCGGCGTTGTTGAGGACAATGTCCTTGATGCCTTTGATACTGTCGAGGAAGTAAGAATTGAAGCCCGCAAATTCGCGGCGGTAGTTGACGCCCGACTCTTTGAGCGCCCTTGACGAGATGAGCGGCACGACGATGCCGATGACAAGGAAGCCCGCAAGAGCCACGAGCGCAAGATACCACGAGGAAACAAATCCCACGAACAGGAACACGGCCAGCGACACCAATACCGCGATACAGATCGGGCTGATGGTGTGCGCATAGAACACCTCTAATGTTTCGATGTCCGAAGTAATCATGGCGATGATACTGCCCTTCTGCTTGCTTTCGAGTTTTGCGGGACACAATATGCGGAGCGCGCCAAAAATTTTGTCGCGCAATACTGCCAAAAGTTTGAAGGCGATGTAGTGGTTGCTGTATTGTTCTAAATACCGAAGGCCGCCGCGCACGACGCCGCACCCCACGGCAATGCCGATGATCCAGCCCCACGCGAGCGGGATTTCCGCACAGAAACCGAGGACACCCAAAGCCTTTGCAACGCCCGTTGCGCCCGCGACCGTAACGCCCATTGCCGCAATAAACCCGACCGAGCCGTTGATGACGGCGAGGATCATGATATAAGAGAGTGAGCCGAGTAGCACAATAAGGCTTGCCATGATTTTTGCGCCGCTTCTGCGAAGTTTCTCTTTCATGCTTTCACCTCCGCGGCAATGCCCGTAATTTCTTTGTAGCCCTCTTCGAGCTGTTTCTGTGCATTGAACAGCTTTGCATAGCCGCCGCTTGCTGCCATAAGCTGCGCGTGACTACCGCGCTCTTTCACTTCCCCTTCTTCCATAAAGTAGATATTGTCCGCGGGGACGACGTTGGCAAGGCGGTGCGAGATAACAATGACACTCTTTTCCGCACTCATCGCCTTGATATTGCGCATGATAATAGCTTCCGACTCAATGTCGATATTGCTCGTCGCCTCGTCAAAGACGTAGATGTCTTTATCCGCCACGAGATTGACGGCGAGCGCGAGCCTCTGTTTTTGTCCGCCCGACACGTTGTTGGCATCCTCGGTGATGACTTTATCCAGCCCGCCGTTTTCCTTGATAAACCCGGCAAGGTTGACTTTTTCAAGCGCCGCCCAAATCTCCTCGTCGCTTACGTTCTGTTTTGCAAGTTCGAAGTTGGCGCGCACGGTATCGTTAAAAATATAGGTGTTGTAGGAAACGGACGCGATATGCGAATAGTACGATTCGCGCGTCACGCTCTCCAAAGGTTTGCCGCCCACGGCGACGATGCCCGCCTTCGGGCGGTATGCCCCGATGAGCATATTGACTACGGTGCTCTTTCCGCAGCCGCTCTCGCCGACAATGGCGGTCATTCCCTTTTCGGGGAAAGTCATGCTTACGTTTTTCAGCACGTCGCGCTTGCCGTCGTAGGAGAAAGTGACATTTTCCAATTTTAATTGCGTTCCCGTCACTTCATTCTTCCCCCACACGGGATCGGGAAGATTGAGAAGCGATATGATTTTTCTGCCCGCGCTCGCGCCGTTCATGGCGACATGGAATGCCGAACCGAGGGAGCGGAGCGGCAGGAAAAATTCCACCGCCACAAGCACCAAAAAGAGTGCCGCCGCGGGAGCGAGCCAACCATTCATAAGCCCGACGATGGAGAGTGCGATACCCGCGCCCGCGCCGCCGTAGGCGACCAAGTCCATGATGGTAGTACTTGCAAGCTGCATGACGAGCACTTTCATGGTAATTTTTCTGAATTCCTCCGCGCTCGCGTTCATCTTTTTGTGGCGTGCGGCGTCCGCTTTGAAAATCTTTAACTCTTTCAAGCCCTGCACGCTGTCTAAAAAGGCGTCACCCATCGAGGTGTACTTGCCCCAATACTTTGCAAATATCTTTTTTGCGTACTTTGAAACCGCCACGATGGAGACGGGAATGAGTGGCACGCAAGCAAGCAACACAAGCGAAGTTCTCCAATCAATACCCACGCAGATACAGAATAAAAGTATCGGCGCGAGCATGGAAAAGAAGAACTGCGGCAGGTAGGTAGAATAGTACAAATCGAGCTGTTCGATGCCCTCCATAGAAACCTGCGTCAGTCCCGCCATACTCATGCCGTCCGTACTGCGAACGCCGAGTTTTAAGATTTTATCGTAGGTACGCTCGCGCAAGTCTTTCTTTACTTTGCGCCCCAGCATATCTTTGAGATTGCCCGTACAGCGGCTCGCTACATAGCGGACAATGATTGCCACGACCGCCGTTATCGCGGGATATATGTAGGCGAGCGGCTCGTATCCCTCGATGAGGAAATACACCGCCCAGCATACGCTCGCCGTGATACCGATGTTGGCGAGCATACCGAGCACCATTAAAAGGACGGTATAGACGACGTACTTTTTGTTTCCGCCGATAAGTTTTAAAAGTTGCCTATCAAACATTTGCTTTTGCCTTTGCCTCTTTTCTTAATTTCCGCTTGTAGCTTATCATCTGAAAGACGTGCTTCATAGCGAATATCGGGTGCGTGAAGATCATCCGCGGGCCCGCCCACTTCATCACGTCCTTTATCCTCTCCCGCATATCCGGCTTGTAGCAATGGATTTTACAGAAGGAACAGAACTTTTTGTTGACCTTGAACGGACACTTTTCAAGGCGGAAGAGCGCGTATTCGGTGAGCGCCCTGCACTCTTCGCACAGCTCCTCCCCTTTTGTTCCGTGTTTGCCGTGGCAATACTTTTTAATCATCACGGGAATGAACTTCTTCTCTTTTTCCCACGCTTTCAATTCTTTGGGAATTTTTTTGCTTTGCGTTTCTTCCACGATTTGCCTCTGTTTCGCCGCGCACAAGTTCGCATACACTAACTCACGGGCGAAAAATTTGGTACGCAGTAGCGAACTTATGGGCTAAATAAAAATCCGCCTTTCAAGTTCCCTCTTGCGAACCAATATATAGTATAATCATTTCTGCCTTGCAAGTCAAATATATTTACCGCGGTTAATTAAATTTCCCGAAAAATTTACCTGCACAAAAAAAGGAACGCGCGCGGCGTTCCCTTTTCCCTTACTCTTTGATATAGTTTCGGAACACTTCCATCATCTCGTCGGAGATGATGTGTTCCATGCGACAGGCGTTTTCTTCGGCAAGTTCAGACTTTGCTCCGAGTTTCATAAGCGCCTGTGTGAGCGTCTGATGCCGCTCGTAAATACCCTCGGCTTTTTTTCTGCCTGCGTCGGTGAAACTGAGATTTCCCGTATCACGGTCTATGTGGATATACCCTTTCTTTTCAAGGAGATTGACGCCGCGCGAAACGCTCGATTTGGCAAGACCAAGTTCGTCGCGCACATCTACGGCGCGCACGTTCGGCTGCCCTTTATGCAGCAAAAGAATGGTCTCCAGATACATTTCTTCCGACTCTCTCGTCCTCTTGATAGCCATGCGCGCACCTCCTCGTATCATTTATAATATAGATTATACTCTGTTTTCAGGAAAAAGTAAAGAGAAAACGCGGGGCGTTAACATACGCTAACAGAAATAATCGGTAAACCCTCACTTTGCCGCTTTTTCGCCGAGCGCGCGGCAGGCGGCAAGAGCGTCGTCG
>OWKP01000109.1_pt1 | contig 64997 bp, 45 predicted proteins | sample 1732991 | NCBI WGS metagenome assembly OWKP01 (sample SAMN05065777, study PRJEB22554) | human gut metagenome | biome: ENVO:2100002; feature: ENVO:00000062; material: ENVO:00002003 | host: Homo sapiens | place: USA
AAACAAATTTAACCGAAAACTTTGATCCAATTTTATTTGGATTGTAACAGGAAAATATACTATGAAGATTTTGCTGAAAATCGCGGCCCTCGCCGCCGTTGCGGCCCTCGCCGCAGGGTGCTGCAGCTGCCGTTCCTACCAGAAGAAAAACCGCAGGCCGCTCGTCGGCACCGAATGGCAGCTCATTCAGCTGGGCGGCAAGGCCGTCAAACCCGAAGAGGGCAAATTCACGCTTACGTTTCTGGCCGAAGAGAACCGCATCGCGGGCATCGGCGCCTGCAACCGCATCATGGGGAGGTACGAAGCGACCGAGAAGGGCGCGCTGAAGATCGGGCCGCTGGCATCGACGATGATGGCATGCCCCGGCATGGAGCAGGAGGACGCGTTCACCAAGGCGCTCGAATCGACGACGCACTACGATATGGACGGACCGATGCTGCTCCTGCTGAGCGACGGCGAACTGCGGGCCGTATTTCAGGCGAAGCCCTGAGACGAAGCACGGGCGCAGCAAAAGCGGGGAGAACTTTCGTATCTCCCCGCTTTTCGATTTTACGGTTTAAGAGCCGAAGCGCCGACTGCGTCTCTCTTCGGCACGTCATACTGCTCGCGCAACACTTGCTCCAAGACTTCGCGGCGAAGCCGTTGAAGCGTCGACAGTTCGTTTTCATACGCTTCGATGCGGGCGTCACGGATTTGCAGTGTGCGCATCGTCTCCGAATAACGCTTGAACAACGGCTCGACAGGCATCACACGCCCCTCAGCCTGATAATGATTCAGCAAAAAACGCGCGACGGCAATATTCCGCGCACGCAAGGCATCCTGCCGTGCTTTCAGGGCCGGGGCATATTCGCTGTTTTTCCTGCGCAGACGGTCGTACATCAGGTTATATTGCTCCCGGTTGGCATTCTTCCGATCCTTGTCGTCCACATTCTGCAGCGCGACGTATTCGCGGTGGATGGCATCGTATTTGGGATCGCTCTTCAATACTTTCGTATAGACATCCGCCGCTTTGCGGTACTGCGCATCGAGTACGGCAATCGCCGACACGGGATCGCAGAGAGCCGAATAATCCAATCCGGGATAAGTCATAATATCGGGTACGATGCGCGCCTGTTCGGCATAGTCGAAATAGGTCTCCCACACCAGCCGATTCAATTCCAGCGTAAGTTCCCCGATCCGGGCTTCGATCCGGGCGAGCTTTTCCGAGAAATTGTCAAGCATCGTACACTCCGGAGCCGCCGGCGGCTCCGGACAACAGCACAAAGTCTCCGGAAGATCGATAATTTCGGGTTGGCTTGCGACAGCTGACACAGCACAAAATAACAGCGTCGCACTCAGGGTAACCGTAACGGAATTGGCCCTTTTCATCGTTTTCATACTATTTTGCATTAAATATATGGAATTTATCGTTACGCAGCATCAATAGATGCCGAAAAAGATGAAATTTCCACAAAATCCGCCGCAAAACTTAACTTCCTGCAAAAGCGCAGATTTCACACAGATCCAGACAGACAACAATGAGGCCCCGCATGACGGACACAGAGCTCCTCCCCCGCCACCGAGCCGGCAAACACATCGAATGCTTTGCAAGGCTTTACAGCCGCCATACGAAAAGCGCATGCCGCCAGTCTATTTCGGGTCCCGGCAGGAATAAAAAGGGGAGGACTTTCGGACAGTCCTCCCCTTTTTCATACGGCTCGCCGCGTCTATTTCAGGTGCGGATTCAGGCTGCGCCATTCCTCCACGGGCGGGATGATACCCATCGAAATCACCTCGTCGCGCAGTTTGCAGAGGTGTTCGTAGCTGGCGGCGAGGGTCTTGTTCTCCTCGGCCGTGCCCTGCACGTTCTTGTAGCTGACGCCCTCCTTGGTGATCTGGGTCTCCATAGCCATCAGGATATGCTTGAACTCATCGTTGTGCACGAATACGCCGGCCGGATAGCCGAACGGCTTGCCGCCCATGGCCGCAGCGATCATGCAGATCGACAGGTAGGCCGGGCTTTGGAACGACGAGCGGCCGCGCAGGTCGATGATATGCTTGCCGCCCTGAATCACACGCTGCTGCAGGTCGTGCCAGTCGCCTTCGGGCATTTCATGGCCGATCAGCTCCGAAAGAGGACGTCCGGCGACGAGCGTCGTCGAGGCGAAGACGGCCATCTGCTCGCCGTGGCCGCCGTAGGTGCGGCAGTTGCGGATTTCGTCGGGCGAAATCTTGAAATACTTGGCCAGCTCCGAACGCAGGCGCGTGCTGTCCAGCGCGGCAAGGGTCGAAAGCTGCGAGGGACGGATGCCCGCATAGATCAGCGTTACCAGTCCCGTGATGTCGGCGGGATTGAAAACCACGACCACATGCTTCACACCGGGGCAGTAGGTCTTGATGTCCTTGCCCAGCTGCGCGGCGATCTCGGTATTGCCTTTCAGCAGGTCTTCGCGCGTCATGCCCGCCTTGCGCGCCGCGCCGCCCGACGAAACGACATACGAAGCGTCCGTAAGAGCCTCCTTGATATCGCTCGTCCAAGTGATGTTCACCCCTTCGAACGCGCAGTGATAAAGCTCCTCGGCCACGCCTTCGAGCGCGGGAGCGTACGGGTCATACAGGCAGATGTTCGGCGTAAGGCGCATCATCAGCGCCGTCTGGGCCATGTTCGAGCCGATCATACCGGCCGCGCCCACGATCGTGAGTTTGTCGTTTGTCAGAAATTCCATAACTGAAACTATTTTAAATTGGGTACGATCCCGTACCCGGGTCTTATTTGCTGAAGCGGAACGTAAATTCGTTCTTCGCGTCGCGCATCCAAGCGAACTGCCGCGTAGTGGGCGAAATGGCGAACAGGGGCGAGAAAGTCGTCGCCTTCACCGTCACGCCGTCGGGCATGAACTCCAGAATGCGTATCCAGCCGTCGCCGCCGTTACCCTCGTAACCGCCGCCCATCGACTGCGCGTCGAAGAGCATCTGGTGTACGTCTTTTCCGGCGCTGTTTCTGTCGGTGCGGAACCCGCTTCCCGAAATGTGGCCGCAGACCACCAGTTCGATGTTGGAAGCCGGGCGGACCAGTTTCTGCCAGAGATCCTCGCCGTTGCTGGCGTCGGGAAGCGGCAGTCCCTTGATCTTCACGATCCTGCCGTTGCGCACCAGCGGTTCGTAGCTCGTCACCTTGCAGGGGCCGGAAAGCCGCTGGTCCTTGGCATCGAGGTAAGCGTGGGTCATCAGCACGATCCGGTGATCGGCGTACTCCTCCAGCCCCGCCACCTGCTGCGCCCACTTCATCACCGTATCGCGGGGCGCGAACTCCATATTCAGGAAAAGGTAGTCCTTGCCGTCGGGGGCCTTCAGTTCGAAGGCGCAGTTCTCGACGGCGGGATTCTCGTCCGAATCGAGTCCGAACTGGCAGATCGCCGCCGCGTTGAGCGGGTTGCGGCCGATCGGGAAATATTCGTTCAGGTGCGTGCGCCGCGCGCCGCTGCGGGTATAGGTGTAGTCGTGGTTGCCGGTGGCGACCAGATAGGGCACGCGGCCGTCCAGCACGTCGAACGCATCGGCCATGCCCTGCCATTGGCGCACCGAGGTCAGGTCGCCTGAAAAACCGTTGCCGATGCGGTCGTTCTGCTCGACCACGTCGCCCACGCAGAGCACCATCCGAACGTTCAGCCGCTCGATGTTGTCGGCGATCCACGCCGTCATCAGGCGGGCGATGGGCTGGCTGGCTTCGTTCTTGGCATATCCCTGCAGGTCGGGGATCACCACGACGCTCCACGATTCGGGATTCTCCAGCGCGGGTTGCCGGTATTCCTCCTGCGCCGCAGCGGGCAGGCTCCACAACATGGCGGCCAACGCCGCGAGGGTCATTATTCCTCTTTTCATTTTTCGTACCGTTTATTTATCGGGCCGCGAATCATTCGACTTCGCGGCGGTTCCGCAAAGCATGCGTGATGGTCAGCTCGTCGACGTATTCCAGCTCGTCGCCGAAGCCGATGCCGCGGGCGATCGAGGTGACTTTCACGCCGGGGAACTGCCGCAGGCGGTTCATCAGGTAGAAGAGCGTCGTCTCGCCCTCGACCGAGGTCGAAATGGCGAGAATCACCTCCTTCACGCCGCCGCGGGCGATGCGCTCGGTCAGCAGGTCGATCTTCAGATCCGAGGGCGAAATGCCCTGCATCGGCGAAATGACCCCGCCCAGCACGTGGTAGAGACCCTTGTACTGGTGGGTATTCTCGATCGAAAGCACGTCGGCGACCTGTTCTACGACGCAGATCGTGGTCCGGTCGCGCTCGTCGTCCAGACAGATCGGGCACACCTCCTCGTCCGAAAGGTTGTTGCACTCGGCGCAGTATTTCACGTCGTTGCGGAAACGGTCGATGCTCTCCGTCATTTCGGCCACCGACTCCCGCTCCATGCGCAGGATGTGGATGGCGAGACGCAGCGCCGTGCGGCGCCCCACGCCCGGAAGCTTCGACAACTCGCCGACGACGTCCTGTAGTAATTTAGACATTCAGATCGTTTCGATTTTGCGGCACTCCAGCCACCCCTTCTTGCCGTCGGCGATCACCACTTCGCACCAGTCGTCGAGCCGGTTCGTGATCGTCACGACCGTGCCTTCGTGCAGCACGAAAAGGTCGGTGGACGACTTGTCGGGCGAACTCTTGACCGCCGTAGAAGCGGTCATGACCACGGCCGAAGTGTCGTCGAGCATCTCGCGGCGTTCGCCCAGCGCGAACCACGTCGTCAGCATGCACAGCAGCACGGCGACGACGGTGCCGTAGAACCCGGCCTTGCGCAGCGAAAGCCGCTGGGCCAGCAGGTAGACCAGAAACAGCGCCAGCGCACAGGCCAGCAGCACCAGCGAAAGGATGCTCCACGCCGTACAGCTCATCGTGTGGCGGGCTTCGCGCATCCACGTCACGAAGAAGAATTCGGGAATATCCTCGATGTTGTCCTTCGTGCGGGCTTCGGCGACGCTCAGGTTGTGGCGGATGTCGTCGTTGCCGGGAGCCAGCCGCAGCGCCCGTTTGTAATAGAGGATGGCCTTGCCGATGCGGTCCTCCTTGAAGTAGGCATTGGCGAGGTTATAGTAGAGTTTCACGGAGCTTACCCCGCGGGAAAGAATCTCTTCGTAGACTTCGGCGGCCGAATGGAAATTGCCGTTGATATAGGCCGTGTTGGCCATGTCCCACAACTCATCGGTCGTGGGCCGGGGCGCGGACTCGCTCTGCTCCGCCGCCGGCTGCGCAAGGCTGTCGGCAGGCTCCTGCGCATAGGATGCAAGCCACCCCAGCAGCAGGACGAGACAAACTGAAATTCGTTTTTTCATAGCTGTTCCTATCGTTTTATCATCGCTTCGATCCGCGAAATGATATCGACGCCCTCGCCGTAGACCTCGGTCATCCGGGCCGATGCGGCCGGCGAATACTGCGCCTCGTCGCACTTGGTGATGATGGCCGTGAAACGCTGCGACTCCTCGGACGAAACGCCACGTTTGTGCAGCTCCTCGCGGACGTTCTCCTTCGTGAGATTGGCGACCGGAATGTTGAACTTGTCGCTCATGTAACCCCACAACGCACGGAGCATCTCCTCGTAGAACGCATGGCGGTTCTGCTCCTCCATGTAGCGTTTGGCGGCGCGGAAACGCTGCACGGCGACCTTGTTGGCGCGCTTGCCCCGCAGCAGGGCCACGTTCTGCGACTCGCGGATCTGCCGGCGCAGCGCGACGTAGACCATTGCGAAGAGGATCAGGATGCCGAAGAACAGCACCCAGTAGGCCGCGCTGAAGAGGAACGGTTCGCGGACCGAACGCAGCTGCGGACTGCCCAGCTTGATGAAGCGGATATCCTGTCCGAGCAGCTTGACCTCCTCCTTCGACATGCCGCGGCCCTGCACCACGAGAGCGTCGCCGCCGCCCTTGGCATCGGGCGTGATCTCCAGCTCCAGCGCCTTCGACTTCAGCGTCATGTACTGCATGCGCGACGGGTCGAAATAGCTGAATTCGACGGGTTCCACCTCGTACGTGCCTTCGGCGCGCGCGATGAAGGGATATTCGAACTGGCGGTAGCCGGAGATGCCGGCCGCCGAGGTGTTGATCGACTCGGTGGTCTTGACGTTATACTGCTCGAACGAAGCGGGGAGCGTCAGTTTGGGGGCCTGCACGAACGTAAGGTTGCCCGTGCCGGAGATCTTCACCGTATAGGTCGCCGCGGAGTTGGCGGCCAGCCGCTCCTGCGGAAGCACGGCGTCCATCGTGAAACTGCCCACGGCGCCGCTGAAGCTGGCGGGAGCGCCCGCTGGCAGCGGCTTGACGGCGATGTTGATGCGCGGACTCTGCACCTTGCGGGGCACGTTGACGAAGTCGGGACCGCCCCCGAAGAAGGGATCCACGTTGCGGCGTCCCGGCACCACGACCTGCGCCACGGCCGTCAGTTCGGCCGGCTCGATCACGAGCGTCCCGGCCTGCTGCGGGTAGAGCAGGTACTCCTTGGCCACGAGCGTCTCATAGACCTTGCCGTTGAAGGTCTCGCGCTGGCGCCGGGCATTGTCGGTATTGAGCTCCTGCGCCCAGAATCCGTTGAACGACGGGAATTTCACGTCGTTGTATCCCACGACCGGCACCCGCTCGTACAGCTTGAACGTCACGCGCAGCGGCTCGCCCTTGTAGACCGAGGTCCGCGACACGACGGCGCGCAGCAGAATGTCGTCCTTGGCGATCTGGTTCTGCGCCGTAACGTCCGGCGAGGAGTCCTCGCGCGGCCGGGACTGCGTGCCGCCGGCGCCGGGGGACTTGCCCTCGTTCACGATCTCGATCGGCAGGGCGTTGGAACGGTAGACGGTGCCGTCCACCGTGACTTCGGCAGCCCCGACGGTGACGTTGCCCGCAGCCTGCGGAAGCAGGACGTAGGTGATCGTGTAATTGATGCTTTTGGTCATCGCTCCGTTGACGATCTGGATCGACTGGCCCGACGACTCGGCCGGGCCGGCGATCACGTCGAATCCGTCGAACGAAGGCGCCTTGAACGTCCCCTTGTCGGGATAGGCGTTGAGCGCGAACTCCACGCGGAACGCTTCGCCGACGGCGACCGTCAGCGGAGAGCTGGCCTCAAAAGTGACCTTCTCGGCAGCCGATGCCGAGAAGATCGCCAGCGCGAAGAGCGCCGTCAGGGATATTTTCGCAATGAAATCTCTCATTGAGCCTTACAATAAAATCTTTCTTCAGATTTTACAACGTAAACTTTTGCCCGTTAGTATATCTCCGGGCCGTTTTTTAATGTTTGAAATCGGCAAAAAAGTCGTTGCCCTTGTCGTCGACGATGATGAACGCCGGGAAGTTCTCGACGTAGATCTTGCGGACAGCCTCCATGCCCAGTTCGGGGAAGTCCACGACCTCGACCGACTTGATCGAGTTCTTGGCCAGAATAGCCGCCGGGCCGCCGATCGAACCGAGGTAGAAACCGCCGTGCTTGCGGCAGGCGTCGGTGACCTGCTGCGAGCGGTTGCCCTTGGCCACCATCACCAGCGAACCGCCGTGCGACTGGAACAGATCCACGTAGGGGTCCATGCGTCCGGCCGTCGTGGGGCCGAACGAGCCCGAAGCCATGCCCTCCGGCGTCTTGGCCGGACCCGCGTAGTACACCGGGTGCTTCTTGAAGTATTCGGGCATGGGCTTGCCCTCGTCGAGCATCTGCTTGATGCGGGCGTGGGCGATGTCGCGCGCCACGATCAGCGTGCCCTTCAGGTTCAGGCGCGTCTTGATCGGATATTTGGTAAGGATTTCGCGGACCTTGTCCATGCCTTCGTCGAGGTCGATGTCCACGGCGGGCGACATGGCGGGCGCCTCGGCGGGCAGGAAGCGGGCGGGGTTCTTCTCCAGCGCTTCGAGGAAGATGCCGTCGGGCGTGATCTTGGCCTTGATGTTACGGTCCGCCGAGCAGCTGACGCCGATGGCCACGGGGCACGAAGCCGCATGGCGCGGGGCGCGGATCACGCGCACGTCGTGTACGAGGTACTTGCCGCCGAACTGCGCGCCGACGCCGCTCTCCTGACAGATCTTGAGCACCTTCTCCTCCCATTCGAGGTCGCGGAAGCAGCGGCCTCCCTCGTTGCCCGAAGTGGGCAGTTCGTCGAGGTAGCCGGCCGAGGCCTTCTTCACGGTCGAAAGGCACATTTCGGCCGACGTGCCGCCGATGCAGATCGCGAGGTGGTAGGGCGGGCAGGCCGACGTGCCGAGGTCGAAGATATGCTGTTTGATGAATTTCGTGAGCGACTCCTCGTTCAGCAGCGCCTTGGTCTGCTGGTAGAGGAAGGTTTTGTTGGCCGAGCCGCCGCCCTTGGTGATGAAGAGGAATTCGTATTCCATGCCCGGACGGCCGCCGTAGATGTCGATCTGGGCCGGCAGGTTGGTGCCCGAATTCTTCTCGTCGGTCATCGTGAAGGGCACGACCTGCGAATAGCGCAGGTTGCGCTCCTTGTAGGTTTCGTAAACGCCCTTCGCGATGCACGCGGCGTCGTCGGCCCCCGTGTAGACGTCCTCGCCCTTATGGCCGATGCAGATGGCCGTGCCGGTGTCCTGACAGGTCGGCAGCTCGCCCTCGGCCGCAACGACCTGATTCAGCAGCATGGTGTAGGCCACGAACTTGTCGTTGTCGGTAGCTTCGGGATCTTCGAGGATGTTGCGCAGTTTCTGCAGGTGCGCGGCGCGCAGATAGAACGACACGTCGCAGTAAGCGGCCTTCGACAACAGTTCGAGACCCGCGGGGTCCACCTTCAGGATTTTACGTCCGTCGCACTCGACGACCTTCACGTAATCCTTCGTCAAAAGACGGTACTCGGTTTTGTCCTCCCCCACGGGGAACGGCTCCTGATAAATAAAGTCAGCCATAATGGTAGTTTGTTTATGTTTGTAGTATCAATATCCTTGCAGTCCGCCCCGACGTTTCGGCCGCCGCGGGGCGCGGAAGCCCGTCCGCGATTCGGGAATCCCCGGAGCTAAAGCCATGCAAAAATACAAAAAACAATCCGGATTGCGCAACAATTTCAGGCCGGCTGTTATTTTTTCACAAAAAGGCGAATAAAATAGCCCGAACAGGCGCAATTAATTGGAATATTTATTAAATTTGTGCGGTTTTTCGAGAGAAACAATTCACTGCATAAATTAAATTACTATGGTATCCTACAAAGATTTGGGTCTTGTGAACACCCGTGAGATGTTCGCAAAGGCCATCAAGGGCGGTTATGCCATCCCGGCATTCAACTTCAACAACATGGAGCAGATGCAGGCCATCATTCAGGCTTGCGTGGAGGCTTCGTCGCCGGTAATTCTTCAGGTGTCGTCGGGCGCGCGCAAGTACGCCAACCAGACCCTGCTCCGCTACATGGCTCAGGGCGCCGTCGAATATGCCAAGGAGCTGGGCAAGAACATTCCGATCGTTCTGCACCTCGACCACGGCAACTCGTTCGAGCTTTGCAAGAGCTGCATCGACATGGGCTTCTCGTCGGTGATGATCGACGGTTCGCACCTCCCCTATGAGGAGAACGTGGCGCTCACCAAGCAGGTGGTCGATTACGCACACCAGTTCGACGTGACGGTAGAAGGCGAGCTGGGCGTACTGGCCGGCGTGGAGGACGAGGTTTCGGCCGAGCACCACACCTACACCGATCCCAAGGACGTCGTGGATTTCGTATCCAAGACCGGCGTGGATTCGCTGGCCATCTCGATCGGCACCTCGCACGGCGCCAACAAGTTCAAGCCCGAACAGTGCACCCGCAACGCCGAGGGCATCCTCGTTCCGCCCGAACTGCGTTTCGACATTCTGGCCGAGATCGAGAAGGAGCTTCCGGGCTTCCCCATCGTGCTGCACGGATCGTCGTCGGTTCCGCAGGAGTACGTGAAGATCATCAACACGCACGGCGGTGCGCTGAAGGATGCCGTAGGCATTCCCGAAGAGCAGCTCCGCAAGGCCGCCAAGAGCGCCGTCTGCAAGATCAACATCGACTCGGACGGCCGTCTGGCGATGACCGCAGCCATCCGCAAGATCTTCGTAGACCAGCCCGCCGAGTTCGACCCCCGCAAATATCTGGGTCCGGCCCGCGACGAGCTGAAGAAACTCTACATGCACAAGTGCGAGAGCGTGCTGGGTTCGGCCGGCAAGGCTTAATCCGCAACATTCCGACAAGGAAACCCGGTCTTGAAAGACCGGGTTTCTTTCGTTTCTGGCATGCGTTGCCGGAAAACGGCAACTCCGGAGAAAAGAGTCGCAAGGGCGCGGAATTCCGGACGCAACGCGACGCAGCGACATCGGATATACCCCGGTCCCGCGCGGGTTCGGGTTTTGTAGAAGCAGTATAGTGTATAAAAGCGTAAATATTTTGTTTACAGCTATTTAATACATTATCTTTCATAGGTTCCGAACCGTAGAAAAGCAGAATCGGGCAGGTTTGACGGTGAGTTTCGTTACTTATCCGTTACCTGCCCGAAATGCTTTGTTTTGCATTAAGGCGCTTGCTTTCAGCTTCTTGCGCTGCTTTTCCCCGCAACAAATAACTTGACTTAACGTTTAACCAATCCTCAAAGTTCAAGTTATCATGCAACGCAGTACTTTCAAAGTCCTTTTCTATGTAAAAAGGCAGTCCGAGAAATCGGGTCAGGTTCCCGTTATGGGGCGCATTACGATCAACGGCACGATGTCGCAGTTCAGTTGTAAACTCTCCGTTCGGTCTTCTCTCTGGGATGCCAAGGCTAACAAGGCTTCCGGTAAGAGTCTCGAAGCCCAGCGCATCAACGAAAAACTGGAGAACATCAAGACCAATATCGGCAAGCAGTATCAACGGCTCTGCGACCGGGACTCGTATGTTACGGCGGAAAAAGTCCGCAATGCTTTTTTAGGTATGGGTGATGATTGCCGGCTGCTGTTGCAGACCTTCGACGAATACCTCGCAGGCTTCCTCAAGCGTGTGGGCAAAGACCGCACCTATTCGAGCTATGACAATTACCGCAAACACCGTAACCGCCTTGCCTCTTTCCTCGAATACGAATACCGTGTAAAAGATATTCCTTTCAAAGAACTGAAACGAGACTTTATCGAAAAATTCGTCGTCTACCTCTCCTCGGTACAAGGTATGCGTTCCGGTACGATCCATTCAACCATTAAAAAACTGAAGCTGATGACCTATACGGCGTATAAGAACGGCTGGATTCCCGTCGATCCTTTCGCAGGGTTCTATGTCAAAGCGGAATACTCGGAACGTCGCTACCTCTCGGCTTCGGAATTGCAGGCCGTGATGGACGTACAACTGCCCAATTACCGAACGGGCATTAACCGGGATGCCTTCGTCTTCTGCGCTTTTACGGGCCTGAGCCATGCGGACGTGGTGAAGCTCACCCATGCGGACATCCATACGGATGACAACGGGGATTGTTGGATCATAGACAAACGGCAAAAGACAGGTACGCAGTTCCGTGTTAAACTCCTTCCCGTCGCTGAAATGCTCTACAAGCGTTATAAGGATACATACCGCACAGGGGAGAAGGTATTTCCGCTTAAAGGCACTTATAAAACACTGAATATGTCGCTAAGGCATGTCGCCAAACATGCCGGATTGTCGTTCAACCCCACAATCCACATGGCGCGGCACACCTTCGCTACGACAGTCACACTTACGCAGGGCGTACCGCTGGAAACAGTCAGCAAGATGCTGGGGCATAAACGGATCACCACGACCCAAATCTATGCCCGCATCACCAACGATAGGATCGGACAAGATATGGCGGTATTGAGCGAGAAACTCGATAGTGTCTTCAAATTCGCGCAGTAACCCGACACTATTCCAATTATCATAGATAATATCCCTGTAATTCTATTTCCGCCGGCAGGAAATTAAACACCGGAGATGAAAATCCGCAAGGCCATGTGAATCGCCCGAGGGCGAGCCTTGCGTATTTCCATCCCCGGTGTTTTGCTGGACCGTCGGAAAAGGAGGCTTTCTGCGGCTCGGCTTTACAACACGCATCCCGGAAATCCAATAATCGCATTCCGTGACCGGGACATCGTGTTCCAAAGTTCCGTGATGGTAATTAGCAACCGACGCCGCCTTTCTGGTTGCAGATTGAAATCTTGCCGATTCCATCATTTTTGGATATTTAGAGGTTTTTATTGTTTTGCAGAAAGGATAATTTCCATATTTATAGTTTCCTGTTACAATCCAAATAAATCTGGATCAAAGTTTTTGGTTAAATTTGTTTTTATTTCATTTACAGCATCTTGTGTTTCTTGATAAGTTCCCCAGCCAAAGGTCAAGGCACGAGTGGCTCCGCCGGCCTTCCATCGAGCCGGTGCGGAGACATGATGTGCCTAACGCCTTTGGCTCTTGCGAAAGCCGCGATTTCAGAACCCGTAAAAATCCTTCGGCAAACAGATTTTCCTAAGCGGTCAACTCTCTGCGCCGCATATCCCTTTATCAGTTCACAAAGGCGAGAGGAGCATTTTACATTAAGCGGACTCCAAAGCCGCAAAGAGTATGTAGTATTCTCTCTCGGAAAATCCGTTTACCGGAAGGGTTTCTCTATGACACGACGTTGTTGACATATTCGGTCTGGTGCTTGAGTACAAAGAATAGGCGGGTTACCAGTTTGCGGGCGACCTTTACGATGGCCTTGCTCTTGGGCATCCGTTTACACTGCTCGGTAAAGAATAAGTTCATCGCAGGGTCTTGACGAACAGCCACCCATGCCGCCTCTATCAGGTTACAGCGCATGACGGCATGTTTTCGCACGGTAATGTCTCCTGTTCCGTCTTTCTCTCCGCTGGAGTGGCACATCGGGATCATTCCGATATAGGCGGCTAATTGTTCGGCGTTGCGGAAACGGGCTATGTCGCAAATCTCCGAGAGGAACGCCATTCCTGTAGCTTGTCCGAACCCCGGAACGGTCATAATCAACCGCAGCGGTTCACGGAACCTGTCCGTCTTGGCCAACGCCCGTAAAGCCCGTGTCATTTCCAGCTTCTGACGGCGTAACTCCTCCAGATGCCGGATCTGAATGTCCAAAGCCTGACGGCCGCTCGGAGTGTGCATCTCTACCTCTTTCAACCATGCAATAAACCGCCTCGACCAATTGGAGAAAGGTGCGAGAAACTCCTGTGGAATCTCAATGCCTAAATACCGCAGTTGGGATTTGATCCGGTTCTTCTGGCGGGTCGTGTCTTTGGTTATCGAGTTCTTCAATCTTATCAAGGAACGCATCTCCAACGATATGCTGTCCGGCGTGTAAATGCCTTTCAACTCGTTGGCTCGTAAACTCCGCGCCAGCTTGCTACTGTCCACGGCGTCGGTCTTTCGCAGCTTCTCGCTGCTCTTGGTTGGTACGTCGGCTGGGTTGACAACGATGTTGTCGATCCCTAATGCCGTCAGTCGTTCATGTATCCAAAACCCGCAGAATCCTGCTTCATACACCGAGTGATATTCAGCGCCCGGATAACTCCGAGTCAAAAATCCGTGCAACGCTTCCGGGTCTGGATTCTGGCTGAACTTCTTTAATACGGAGGTCGCGGATAAAACCGTCACCGACCAACTCTTCAAGTGGACATCGATTCCTACATAAATCTTTTGTCCGCTGAAACTAATTTCGTTTCTTTGTTCTTTCATGGCTATCGTCATTTTAGTTAGTAAAGAATTTCGCAACTTTAATCTAACCAAAATCTCGATAGCTTTTTTTCATCTATCCGCTTTCATCGCGGTCTAATCGGATTGTGAACATAGGGATTTATTTATATTCCAATTCAGATTTCTGGAAATCTATATTTTTCTATTTCTGTACATCCCCGGATTTATCACTGGTGATAAAGTTGGAGAAGTTGCCAGAGAGCTATAAATTCAAGTATCCGAATAATGAAAAATTCCTTTCTGCCGCAATATACAACCGGGTAAAACGCTTCCGAACTAATGTCCGCTCTCGACCGCTCCAGTCCGCACCGAGGGCTTGTTTCGGCGCCCGACGGTTGTAATATTGCACAAGGGAAAGACCCGACCTCGAAAGCCGCTTCGGGAAATTCTGAAAACTTCGGGCTGAGATTCTCCGGCGCGGATTTTTGTTGTCGCCAGACAACAGCGAGGTGTACCTTTGTCCGACAAACTGCGTTTTGTCCGACAAAGGTCCTCGCTCTGCGAGGCTGGGCCACTCCCAAGTCGCGACCCTTTTTTTAACTATATATGGATACCGACCGAGAACTGACAGACAAGACCGACAGAAAGCCCCGAACACCGAGTTACAAATACTCGTTTCGGCTTAACGAAGAGCAGAATATCCGCTTCAACGAACTGCTTTGCAAAGCCGGACTGGAGCATAACAGAAACCGGTTTAGCAATTTTGGATAATCCCAAAATCGCCCCGAAAACAACCCTTGACACAGTTTGCTTTTATTCTTTCAGATACATGTGTTTCGCACGATAATAAACGCGAACTGATCCCGGATTTTTATAGACTGACCACCAGACTTACTTGTTGCATCGTACTATAACTCTCTATCAATGCTACTTCTTTTTTGCTCAACATACTTTTTAGTCAACGGTAAATCATGTGCTAAAGTGAAAGCAGTTGCATTTATTCGGAGGCTTTACAGTAAAATAGAAAAAGATGTCGGATATAAGGCTCTTCAAAAGTATTACGATAAATGGAGTATTCGACCGCTTAAACAGACTGTCCGGGATGCCATAAGTCCTCATAATTTGCGTGAGGTGTTCCGGCAACAGCTCAAAGTTGACGGATCGACACTGTTTTCCGTATCACCCCCGCAGGTAGAATCTACGGCGTAACGTTTATCGACCACAGTGCAGGTATGTCGGCCAACGGTTTGGTATTGGGAAAAGAGTTCTCAACAAATATCTTCAATAAACCTATCCGGCGCCGAAGGAAGAGGAGTAGCATGCTGCGAAACAGCATCCGGAGCAGAAGTATGAGGCGCGAAGCTATAAAGTCAATCCGCTCTCTAGAGTCGTCGACATCGTATTGGATTTGGCCGATACCGCAGGCTTATGAAGAACAGCAAAGGCGATTCTGCGGCGGAAAAGACGAAGAAGGCGCAAGTAAAATCTATCGTTCGTCGAGAAAAAGAGGAGAGAGTGACGGAAATTTTTTTTTCGACGTTGCTTACGAGAGAATTATCAACTCTTTATTTACTTTACGCTTCCTCCCGCGAGAGAGCGTTGATCCGCGCCAGTTCCTCGTCAGAAAAGGCCGTGTTCTCCAACGCCCGCAGGTTGTCCGCAATCTGGGCCGTCGAACTGGCCCCGATGATGACCGACGTGACGCGCCGGTCGGACAACAGCCATGCCAGCGCCATCTCGGCCAGCGTCTGCCCGCGTCGGCGGGCGAGATCGTTCAGTCCCCGGATGCGGGCCAGTATGGCGTCGGTCAGCACGTCGCTCCGCAGCGAACGGCCCTCGGCCATGCACGAATCCTGCGGAATGCCGTTGAGGTACCGTCCTGTCAGCAGCCCCTGCGCCAGCGGCGAGAAGGCCACGAATCCCGAGCCCGACTCGGTGGCCAGCGACAGCACGCCCGACGTTTCGGGTTTGCGGTCGAAGAGGTTGTATCTGTCCTGGAACAGCAGGCACGGCACGTCGCGCTCGGCCAGATAACGGAACGCGAAACGTTCCGCTTCGAGCGGATAGCGCGATAGCCCGACATAGAGTGCCTTGCCCCGGCGGACGATGTCGACCAACGCCTGAAGGGTCTCCTCAAGGGGCGTCTCGGGGTCGTGACGGTGGGAATAGAAGACATCGACGTAGTCGAGTTTCATGCGGCGCAGGCTCTGGTCGAGGCTCGCCGTGAGGTATTTGCGCGATCCCCAGTTGCCGTAGGGCCCCGGCCACATGTCGTAACCCGCCTTGGTCGCGATGAACATTTCGTCGCGGTAGGGGCGGAACGACCGTTCCATCAGGCGGCCGAAATTCTCCTCGGCCGTGCCGTACTCCGGACCGTAGTTGTTCGCAAGATCGAAATGGGTGATTCCGCGGTCGAAGGCATAATGGGCCATCCGCTGTACGTTGGAAAAGGTCTGCTCGCTGCCGAAATTGTGCCACAGGCCCAGCGACAGGGCCGGCAGCAGCACGCCGCTGCGTCCGGCGCGCCGGAAGGTCATGCTGCCCTCGTAACGCGACGGCGACGGCTGGTAAACGGGTTCGATCATAACTGTCCGATTTTAAGTTCCGAGACAAAGATACGATTTTTTCGCAGCCGTTCTCCGGTCCGGACCCGATTGTCGGCCTACTCGATCCCGTATTTTTTGAGGATGCGGGCGATCCGGGGCGTGAGCCGGTTCAGCATGCGTTCGAACCCGAGGTCGGTGGGATGCACGCCGTCGACGGTCGCTTCGTGGTCGTCACCCAAATCCATGCCGGGCTCGATAAAATAGATGTTCGGGTCCGTTTTCAGGAGCTTCTGCATCCCCTCCCGGGCTATGGCCCGCTTGTCGGCTTCGAATGCCCGCTTCCGGAGGTCGAAGTTCCCGCTTTCGCGGACGGCAGTCTGGATGAATATCAGCGGCGTCGTGGGATGGCTTTCGCGGATTCGTCGCACGAAAGGCTCCAGCCGCTCGTCGATCTGCTGCGGCGAGGGGTTCGAGAAGACGTCGAACAGAAAGGCGTCGGCCCGGGTCTCCGCCGCGATGCGGGCGAAGAAGTCGTCGAGCTTGCATTGCCCGCTGGCTCCGAGGTTGATGAATCCGAATCCCAAAGTGCGGCCCAACCGGGCGGTGTAGGTCATTCCCGGACGGCTTGCCGAGGTGCCGTGGGTGATGCTCGATCCGATCACCACGATCCGGTGGCGGAAGGGATCGGGGGCTGCCTCCAGCCGTGCGGCTTGGTCGGTTCCGATTTCGAGCCGGGTGAGCCCGTCGTGGATCGGGAGATACAGCAGACACTCTTTCATCGTGGTGTCCATGTTCTCCACAAGCGGGGCTTCATGCTCCGTTCCGGTGTTTTTCGGTACCCCGACCCCGGCGAACACCCATTTGCCGTCGCGGCGGATGTAGAGGTCGAGCCCCCGCTGGAAAATGAGCGTCGAATTCGCTCCCGCCTGTTTGTTGACCGTTGTCCAGCGGGCGCGGATGTTGCGGCTGTCGGTGCGGAACGCGACGACCAGCCCCGTGGGATAGCGGTAGTATTTCGTGACCGTCGGGGTCAGTTCGGGATAGCGGGCGACCTCGATGCGTTCGAATGCAGGACCTCCGGGCTGGGCCTTGCCGACGATCGTGAGACTTGCCGCATCCGTATATTTTGTCGGCGTCTCCTCCGCGGCTGCCATCGCCGGGATCAGCAGGCAGAGGAATGGATATATCAATTTTTTCATATTTCTGGTTTTTGTTTTTTGTTCACCAGCGGGAGCAGAAATGATATTACGGACGCCGCGATCCAGAATAGTGCCACAGGCCCGAAATCGTAGTGCTTCGCGCCGTCGGCCGCCACGGTGATGTGCCTGTCTATAAGCCACCCCGATGCTACGTCCTGAATGCCCGCCGCGATGTAGCTTGCTATTCCCACGACTCCCAACGCGGCCCCCGTGGCTTTTCGCGGCACGATGTCCACAGCCATCAATCCTCCGAGGAAGCATATCAAGACCCCGATTGCTATTCCGAACAGCACCATCGAGAGTACGTTCACCCACATGGCGTTTCCGCCGTATAGGAACAGCGCCAGCGCCACGGAGTTCAGTATGCCGAACAGTAGTGCGGGAATCTTCCGGTCGCCCTTGAACAGCTTGTCGGAGAACCACCCCGAGAGGACGGTTCCGAGTATTCCCAGCAGTGCGTTTATCGAGACGATCGAGATGGCCTCGACGTCGGAGAATCCCTTTGCCTCCTGCAGGAACAGCACGCCCCAACCGTTTATGGCATAGCGCGAGATGTACATGAATGCGCTTGCTGCTGCCAGCACCCAGACGGCCGGAGTTCGGAGCACCTGCTTCTGAATCTCTTTGACGGACTTCTCCGCTCCGGGGACGGGTTTTTCATGGGCCAGCGCCTCGACCGGCGGGAGCCCTTTCGACTCGGGCGTGTCGTGGAGCCAGCAGAGTACCAGCACCACGCCGATGGCTCCTGCCACGGCCGATCCGAAGAACCCGGCCTGCCAACCCGCAAAGGAGACGATGGAGCCTACGAAGAGGAACGAGAAGAACTCCCCGAGGTTGTGGCTTGCGGAGAAGAACCCGTAGTAGGTTCCGCGCTCCTTGAGGGGATACCAGCGGGAGAGGGATATGATGGCCGGAGGCGCCCCCATGGACTGCGCCCACCCGTTCAGACCCCACATCACGGCGAATGCAACGAATATCACGGCTGTCGGGACTACGGAATGTGCGAGCCCCATGAGCCCCATCAGGGCATTGGCCGCGGCCGAGACGATGAGTCCCGTGGCCATGAAGCGCTTGATGTTGCAGTAGTCGGCGATGAATCCGTTGACGAACTTGCCGATGGCATAGGCGAAGAGGAGTGCCGAGCCGATGACTCCCAACTGCGATGCGTCCAAGGACCCGCTGTCGAGAATGGGCTTCTTCATGACGTTGAGACTGGTGCGGCAGACGTAGTAGAGGCTGTATCCGAGCGTTGCGGCGACGAATGCCTGCAAGCGCAAACGTCGGTAGTATTTGTCGCGCGACGCCTCGTCCTGCTCCCGGGCAGGAGCCGCAGGGCTGATGCGGTAGAATTCCGTAATACGGCTCATGGGTCAGTCGTGCAGTCCGCGTGAGCGGAGGTAGGAGATCAGCAGTTCGGGCCGGTCGGTCTGGATCATGGTGGCGCCCATATCGACGAGTTTTCCGTAGACAGCGGCGGGATCGCCTTCGAAGGCCGCATCGTCGCAGAGACCTCCGCAGAGCGAAGGCCACAGGGAGTTCACCCACAGTTTCGAGCCACCGGCGATGACTTCGCGCATGCAGGCCTCGACCTCGGGCGTGTATTCCGACCAGCAGATTTCGTAAGCCAGCGGAGTGATGCCTTTGTCCCGGTATTCGGCGAAGAGCGCCTGTCCTTTGGGCTTGAGGATGTCGATGATCGGCATGTACATCATGTTGTGTTCGTAGCGTGCGAACTTTGCGGCGACATCTTCAACGGGGCTTTTGCCCTTGATAAGGAGCTGTCCGGTTACGCCGAGTTCCTCGGAAAGAGCCTGCACCATGTCGTAATACTGGTAGCCCTTGTCGATATTGACGACAATGCGGTCCTTACAGACTTCGAGCGCTTCGCGGAGCGTCGGCATACGGTGCGCCGTGGCCACACCGTGGCCCGATTTGAGGAAGCACCGTTGGACGGAGTCGTAGGGAATCTCGGCGATAAGTCCGCGTCCCGTGGTGGTGCGGTTCAGCGTCCGGTCGTGGCAGACCACCAGAACGCTGTCGGAGGTCAGCGCCAGATCCAGTTCCACGATGTCGGCACCCATGCCGATCACCGATTCGATGGCCGCCAAAGAGTTTTCCGGCCAGTTGCGCCAGTCGCCACGGTGACAGGCCACAAGCACCTTGTCCGAGGAGGGGGCGTGGAGCTCCGAGACAACCCAATCGGCATGGTTTCCCGGAACGGATGCGGAGTGTGAACAGGAGGTTTGTAAAAGCAGCAGTCCTGAAAGAAGAATAAGCAGTTTTTTCATGGATCGTTTGGATTGATTCAATGGTACATAAATATAGTAAGGAAAATCGTGTATTCGCGTGGACATACACGATTTTCCGCCGGAATTCGCTCCGTGTTACCAGTTCATGACGCGGACTTTGTACATGTCCAAGTCCGGAACCTTGATCGTCCGCGTCTCCGTCGAGGCATTTTTATCCGTAGCGTAGCGGATGGTCTGCGTCGACCACGATTGCGAGCCCTCGGGTTTGGTGGAATCCGTGTACCACAGTTCACCCGTCTCGTCGTTGTAGTTGATTGACTTGATCGCTATCGAAGCGGCGAAAAGCGTCATCTCGGTGAACTGGTTGGCCCCGATGTCGTAGAGATAGGCCCGGCGGCCGCCTATGCAGAGCGTGTTGGAATTGACGTAGCTCATGTCGTGCAGGCCGCCTTGGGGTGTCTGTACGGTCTTTTCCAATTCGAGCGACGGAGATGCCGTCTCCCAGTCCTTGAGCTTGTAGACTTGCAGGCTTTGGCCGCCGATGGCATAGAGCCGCTGCGTCGTCTCGTTCCATACCACGCCGTGCGCCGAGCCGAGTGCCGACTGATAGAGAATCTGGTTGGGCTGCGAAATGTCATAGAGCTGCACCGAGTTGTTGCCCGAGCCGCTTCCTTCCGAGCAGGCCACGACCAGACGGTTGTTCGGCAGCAGTTCGGCCGAGTGGGCGTTGGGAGTTGCCGTGGTGTGGAAGAGGATCTCTTTCGTGGCGATGTCGAGCAGCACGCACCAGTTGTAGGAGCTGGTACACAGAAGTTTCTTGCCGTTGTCCACCGGCTTGCAGTCGTCGAGGTGGTTGCAGCGGTTCTCGGCCAGCCCGAGTGTCGAAGCGGCCGCGGTCGCATCCCAGCTCCATGTAATTGCATCTTTGTAGGTGGTCTCGTCGGCCAGTCCGGCGTCGATCATGTAGACCATGTTGTCGCCGCAGAAGATCAGCTCGGTCACATAGCTCGACCGGGCGTCGTCGGTGTCGTGCCTGCCGCCGGCTTCGAGGTTCACGGCGTCGGTCCTGCCGACCGAGAACGAGTTGCCGTCGGTGTCGGTCAGGGTCACGGTGTACCCTTGCGACAGGGTCACGGGGGCGATCATGACCGGGATGAGCTGTCCGTCCTTCGAACAGTCGAGCGGCGTGGGGAGCGTCACGGTGATCGTCTGCTCCGAGGCGCTGAACGACCAGTCGCCGACATCGACCGTGAGGTCCCCGGCGATGGGCTCGCCGCCGTTGGCCTTTACGACGGCCTTGCTGATCGAGTAGTTGCCCTTCTTTACGCTGACATACATCGTGCAGAAGAGGTTCGTCAGCTCCATGCTGCAACCTTCGTAGGCGTTGACCCGCGCCGTGGCCTTGCTGGTGAGGAGCGGGGTGACGGAACCCGTCTGCGCCGTGGGAACGACGGTTTTTAGCGTGCCGTTCTCACAGCGGAGATCGGCATCCGAGGGCCAGAAAGCGACGATCGTCGAAGTGGCATGCTGCGGCGCGTCGAGTGTGAAGAGGAAGAGCGATTTCTGCGATCCCGGCTGGATCGGCGCCGCATAGACGGCCTCCGGGGTGCTTTGGTCCGCAATGAACAGGCCGGCCTTGTCGTTGCTGTTCCAAGTGGGCAATGTCGTCGCACCCTTGTCGTTGTGGTATTTCGACAGCGTCAGGGTGATTTTCGAAGCGAGCTCCCGGGGCGAATTGTCGTCGTCGTTCGAACAGCCCATGGCGAGGAATCCCGTTCCGACGCAGAGCAGCAAGACCCGGAGCAGATGGAATTTCAGGTTATTCATCGTTTTATGCATTTTTGAGGGTTATTTTTTCTTTTTGCCGAGAATGACCTCGTTGTAGGCCTTTACGACGTTTGCGGGGGTGGCGTTCTCTCCGGCGCGGACCTCGTGCATGAAGACGCCTTCGTAACCCGATGCGCGCAGGCGGCGGAGGAAGTCGGTCCAGTCGATGACGCCCTCTCCCGGCAGCCAATGCCGCTCGTCCTTGCGATCGTAGTCCGAAGCGTGGATCGTGCCGATACGGCTGCCCACGGTTTCGAAGAAATGGGCGTGCTCCTCCTGAAGCAGATGGTTTGAGTCGAAACAGACCATCACTTCGGGAAAGTCTCCGATCAGCCGCATGATCTCACCCGAGTCGCGTCCCAGACAGGTGCGGGGCAGGTTCTCGATGCAGAGCACCGCGCCGATCCCCTTGGCGGCCAATGCGAGGCGGCCGATGGAGTTGGCGGAGTTTTGCAGGCGGGTTTCGCGTTCTTCGTCGGTGATCGGCTCCGAACTGGGGTGCAGCACCAGTCGCTGCGGGTGGAAAATCTCCGCCAGACGGATCATCCGCTCCATCAGCAGGACGTTTTCTTCGCGCAGTTGCGGATCGAGTACCGAGATGTCGAGCGTGCGGCTGAAGGGCAGGTGGCACGACCAGACGCCGAGTCCCGCTTCGTCGAGCATCGCCTTGACGCGGTAGGCTCGGGTGTAGCACTCGTTTTCGGGGGCGTTGCGCCAGAAATAGTTGAAGACGACCTCCACATGGTCGATGCCCGCGGCTTTGATCTGCGCGAGTTTTTCGGGCTCGGGCACCTTTACCATGCCGAGCGATACGCCTATGGGGTATTCGGCCCGGGCCGCCGTGACGGCCAGTAGGAGCGCGAAGGCTGTGAACAGAATTTTTTTCATCGTTCCGTCCTATTTTACGCAGCACGATCCGCAGATGTCGCCGCCGTGGGTACTCCAGCTCGAGGCACGTTCGCCGCCGACGTACTTGCCGACGAAAATGCCGTTTCTGGTGGAACTGCCGTCAAACGCAGAGTAAAGTACGCCGTCGAGGTAGTTGTTGCCGCCCATTTGCTTCTGGCCGTTGTCGCCGCTTTCGTAAGTCCATGAATCGACCACGTTGCCGTTAGCGTCGAAGATATAGGTCGTGTTAGAGGTCTGTCCCGAAGTGATGTAGAAACGGTTTTCGCTGTCGACGCACGGGTGGGAGTAGTTGAAGGCGTTGGCGAGGGGGCTGCCGTTGTGGACATATTCCCAGTTCACGGCCGAAAGGTCGCCCTTCACGTTGTAGACCGTGCCGTTCTTCGAACCGGCGAAGACGCTTCCGTTGGGGGCCACGACGGGTTCGTAGACGGTGTTGGGATTGGTCATGGTGGTCAGCAGCGGAGTTTTCGCGGTGTGCGTCGTCAGGTCGACGGCTCCGATGTAACCGTTTTTCGCTCCGAAATAAGCCAGCGTCTTGTCGTTGCTGACGGCGAATCCGATGATATCGGACATCTCGCAGCCCAGCGCCACCTTGGCAATCTGGTCGCCGGTCTCGGTATTGAGGAAATAGGCGCTGGTACCCGCCCCAATCAGCAGTTCGCTGCCGTTGACCAGCAGGCCGCCTCCGGCGATGCCGGCGGCGAAGCTCCAGATCTTCTGTCCTGATGCCGCATCTATGGCGAACGTGTTGCCGTTCTTGTCGCAGATGTAGACCACCGTTCCGGCGGCATTGACGGCCGGAGCTGCACTCTTCATCGACTGTGCATCGCGGAACATCCAGCGGAGTTTTCCCTCCGAAGTGATGGCATAGAATTGTCCGGCAGATTCGGTTCCGAAATAGATGTCTCCTGTTATGGGGTTTACTGTCAGCATGTTGTAGCTGCCGGATTTCCCCGAGGGTGTATAGCGCCATTTCTCGGTTCCGGTAATGAGGTCGAAAGCAACCAGTTGGGTGAGTTTCCGGTAGGTGATGTTGTACACCGTCTTGCCGTCGGGCGAGAATACCGGGCAGGAACCTTTGAAACCGTTGTAGTTCGAACCGTCCTGCGCCCAGTCGAAGCTGTAGATGACGTATTCGCGGATCTCGACTTCGAGGGTCCATGTGCGCAGGTTGCCGTCGATCGTGGCGTTGAGCTTCACGGTCTGTGTGCCCACCGACCCCAGTCCGTATTTCACGACGGTTCCTTCTTTCACGACGTCGCCCGGGAAGGTCCATTTTACGTCGGTGGCCGTCGGATAGTCTGCGGTGTTGAACGAGAAGGTGATCGGCTGGTTCTTGGCAGCCTTGTCGCGGTCGAGGATATAGGGAATCGCCAGACCCGGCATCGCCTTGACGCTGGCGGGCTCCGAAACGCCCTTGGCATAGTTGGCCACCAGCGAGAAGTAGTAGTTCTTGTCGTTGACCAGCCCGTCGAGCGTGACGGTCGTTGCGTCCTTGTCGATCGACTCCTGTCGCACATCGTCGGGATTGTCCTCGTTGTAATAGGAGAGCGTGTAGGAGAGCACCGTCGTCGCGGGCTTCGACCATGCGAGAGTCACATAGCCATCGCCTGCATCGACCGTCAGGTCGGTGACCGGGAAACGCGTCGTCGCAGGTTTGCAGACGGCGGTGACGTAGTTCGAGACCAGTTTTCCGTAGACGGCCTGCACATAGAAAGTGTATTGCGTGCCGTTGGCGAGCCCGTCCACTGTATAGCTCGTCATGCCGTCCGTGTGCAGGGTGATCGTCTCCGATTCGGCGTTGGTGTAGTAAACGATGAAGTCCGTCGGGTTCCAGCCTTCGGGCATGGTCCATGCGAGCTGCACCTCCTCGTCGCCCGGCGTGGCCACGAGATCGGTGACCTGATGGCGTGCCGCTCCGGTTTCGGGGATGTCTTCACTCCAGCATGCCGTGAGGCAGGAGGCGATGAACGATATCAGCAAAAGGTTGATTATCTTTTTCATGCTTGTTCTGACTTAAAGTGTTGGAATTAATTAAAGCTGGGATTCTGCCATAGAATCGACGGGTTGTTGACGATCTCGATCTGGTCCTGCGGGATCGGGAAGATCAGGTTGTGCGAATCGAGCGAGTAGCCCAGTCCACGGAAATAGTCGACGGCCAGTCCCAGCCGCACGAGGTCGAACCAGCGGTGGCCTTCGAGGGCGAACTCCCGGCCCCGTTCGGCGGCCAGTTCGCTGCGGAACTCCGCAAGGCTCTTGACCTCGTCGGTCGTCAGCTCGTCCAGCCCGGCCCGTGTGCGGGTCTTGTTGAGCCATGTCAGCGCATCGCCCAGACTGCCGCCCGATTCGGCCAGCGCCTCGGCGTACATCAGCACCACGTCGGCATAGCGCAGGTGCGGAAAGTCGTTGCCCACCTGCGTCGTGTAGGTCGCGTCGTAGGTGTCGTACCATTTGGTCATGGCGAAGAGGTTGCTCGAAATCTTGGTGTAGGTGCCGATCAGCGGCAGGCGGTTGTCCTTCTCGCCGTCGTAGATCGCCTTGAATTCGGGAGTCGGGTTCGGGATGTCGGCCAGCACTTCCGTATTGGCGCTGTACCAGTAGCCGTGGCCGTTGTCGTTGGTCTTGTTGTAGTAGAGCGCGAAGATGATCTCCTTGTTCATCTTGTTGCCCACGTCGAAGGCTTTTTTCGTCGTGGATTCCAGCCCGTAAGCCGTGTTTTTCATCGCCTCTTCCAGAACCGTTTTGGCTTCGGCGGGCTTTCCGAACGTGAGGTAGACTTTCGCCAGCAGCGTGTAGGCCGCGATGTTCGCCACGCGGGCCTTCTCGGCGCCGGGCGTCGACGGCAGCAGTCGGGCGGCTTCCGCGAGGTCTTCGGTCAGCAGGGTGTACATCTCCTCTTCCGTACAGCGGGGGATGAGCTTGGCGGCCGCCGGGGCCACTACGGTGCGGGTGACGGGAACCACTCCGAAAACCCGGTAGAGGTTGAAATACCACCACGACCGCATGAAGAGGCATTCGCCGCGGTATTTGTCGTAGTTGGCGATCTTCGCCCCGGCCATGTGGTCGAGGACGTCGTTGCAGCGGTAGATGCCGTTGTACCAAGCGTTCCAGATGTCGCTCAGGATGCCGTTGCTCGGCGTCTCGGCGAAGTGGTCGATATCGTAACGGTCCTGTGTCGACACGGCCATCGATTCGAGGACATTCTCGTCGCTGCGGTAGCCGATCTCCGTGAGGTGGAAGCCCATCTGTGTCTTGAGTTTGGCATAGCACGACACGACGCCCTGATTGAAATCGTCGTCGGTCTTGTAGAAATTGCCCTCGGTGATGTTGTTGCTCGGGTACTGTTCGAAGAACCCTTCGCCGCACGAGCTCAGGCCCAGTGCGAGGAGACCCGGGAGAAGGAAATATTTCAGTTTCATGGTCATCGTCATTTTTTGATTACAGGTTGAAGTTCACACCGACGCTGAACGTGCGCGACAGCGGGTAGGAGCAGTAGTCTTCGCCCGGGCGCAGGGCGTCCGTCGAACGTTTGTTGACCTCGGGGTTGTAGCCCGAATAGTCGGTCCATGTGAAGAGGTTCGACCCCTGTACATAGATGCGCAGCTTCGAGATGCCGGCCTTGCGGGTCCAGTGGTCGGGGAAGGTGTAGCCCAGCGAAAGGTTCTGCAGGCGCAGGTAGGAACCGTCCTCGAGGTGGAACGTCGAGGTGCAGGCGCCGTTGTTGCCGCTCGATTTACGGGTCGCGCGGTTCAGTTCGCCGTAGGGATAGCGCTGCAGGGACTCCTTCATCATGTTCGACGAAGCCTCCATGTTGAGCAGATAGCGGCGTTCGAGGTTGAGTATCTCGTTGCCGTAGACACCTTGGAAGTTGGCGGCCAGATCGAATCCCTTGTAGGAGAGGTTGACCGAAAAGCCGTAGTAGAAGTCGGGCATGTAGTTGCCCACGATCACCCGGTCGGCGTCTTTCTCAAGAATGCCGTTCCCATTGGCGTCGACGAAGCGGAAGTCGCCGACCTGCGTGGTGTCGAAATGGGGGTAGGAGTCCAGCTCCTCTTGGTTATGGAAGATGCCGTCCTGTACGAGCAGGTAGTAGCAGCCGACGGGTTGGCCGACGCGCGTGAGGTAGTAGCCGCCCGCATAGGAGGACTCCTTGATGATGTCGGCGTTCTCGTCGCCGAGGCTCAGCACCTTGTTGCGGTTGAGCGACCAGTTGGCCGCGAAGGCGTAGGAGAAGTCGCCGAAGCTGCGCCGCGAGGTGAGCGCCAGCTCGATACCCCGGTTTTGCATCGACCCGATGTTGACGTTCGACGAGGTGAGTCCCGACACCGACGAAACCGGAACGTCGAAGAGCATGTCGGTGGTTTTCGAATAGTAATAGTCGGCGGTGAATCCGAGGGTGCCGCGCCAGAGGCTGACGTCGAGGCCGATGTTGTACTGCGTGTTCTTTTCCCAGCCCAAGTCGTTGTTGGCGATCTGCGAGGGATAGACCTGCGAGGTGAGTCCGTTGCCGAGGTCGATGTTCGTCGTGCCGTAGAGCGCCAGATATTCCGAGTTGCCGATCTGGGCGTTGCCGGTCTGGCCTACGCTGGCGCGGATTTTCAGGTCGTCGAGCCATTTTACGTTGCGCAGGAAACGCTCGTCGCTCATGCGCCAGCCTACCGAGGCCGCGGGGAAATAACCCCACCGGGTATTGGGGGCGAAGCGCGACGAGCCGTCGCCGCGGATCGACGCCGAAACCATGTAACGGCCCTTGTAGGAGTATTGAGCACGCACGAGCCACGAGGCGAACGTGTAGGCGTACTTGTTGTTGTAGGTGTTGTCCAGATCGAGGGTCTTGCCCTTGGTGGTGCGGATCTTGTCGTCGCCGGCCGTGCCGGTGCCCACGATCTGCGAAGTCTGGATGCTCTGTTTCTCGGCTTCGTAGACCGCTACGGCATTGATCGAGTGGTCGCCGAAGGTGCGGTTGAAGGAGAGCTGGTTGGAGAGCGTCCAGTGGAAATAGGAGTTCATGTTGTTCTGCGCCTTGGGGTCCGACGGGGCGTCGATGTATTTCATGCCCCGCAGCGGGATATACGACGGGCGGTAGTAGTTGCGGATGTAGGAGTAGTAGTCACCGCCGGCGGTGAATTTGTATTCCAGCCCTTTGATGAACTCGTAGGAGACATAGGCGTTGCCCAGAATGTTGATCTTCTCGCGCACGTCGTCGATCTCGAGTGCCAGCGCCACGGGATTGAGCACCTCGTTCACCTGCGTATCCCATGTGTTGGTCCGCAGGAATCCGTTCATGTCCCAGTTGTAGGAGCCGTCGGCGTTGTAGACCGGGAAGACCGGGGGCGCCATCAGCGCCGAGGCGATCACGCCGTCGCCGTTGTACTGCGTGTCGGAGGAGATGTAGTTGGTTTTCGAGTAGGAGGGCGAGAAGCTGACGCCGTATTTCAGCCGGTTGCGCTTGCCGTCGATATTGGCCCGCAGGCTGTAGCGTTCGAAGTCCGAGCCGATGATCGTACCCTCGCGGTAGAGGTAGTTGGCGCCGATGTAGTAACCCAGCGTCTTGGTGCGCCCCGATACCGATACGGAGTGCTTGTGCGACAGCGCCGTGCGGAAGATGGCATCCTGCCAGTCGGTGTCGGTCATGGTGCCGGTCTTGTCCTGCAGGTAGGCCGTGATGAGCGGGTCGACGCGGTGGTAGGTCTGGGGACGGTCCTCGTAGGGGTCGTCGATCGAACCCGTCGGGACACTGAACAGGTAGGAACCGTCGCGGGCCTCCTTGTACAGTTGGGCGAACTCATAGGCGTTGAGCATGTCGATCGTTTTCGAAACGTTCGAGACGCTGAACTGGCCGTCGTAGCTTACGACGGGGCGTTCTCCTTGACCGCGCTTGGTGGTGATGAGGATGACGCCGCACGAGCCGCGCGAACCGTAGATCGCCGCGGCCGAAGCGTCCTTGAGCACTTCGAGGCTCTCGATGTCGCTGCTTTCGAGGTTCGAGAAGGCGCGGGCGTCGCACGGGACGCCGTCGATGACGTAGAGCGGGTCGTTGCCCGAGGTCGCCGACTGGATGCCGCGGATGCGGATCGAGACGTTGCCGTCGGGCTGTCCGCCCAGTTGGAGGACCTGCACGCCCGGCATCTTGGCCGCCATGGCGTCGCGGAAGTCGGCCGTCGGCATGCCGGCGAAATCCTCGGCCTTGATGGACGAGATGGCCGTCGTCACGTCGCGTTTGTTCTGGACGCCGTAACCTACGACCACCACGTTGTCCATGGCGATCGCCTCGCTTTTCAGCGTGACGTCGGCCTCGGTCTGTCCGTCGGAGAGCGCCACCTCGACCTTGTTGTAGCCGATGAGCGAGAAGACGAGCACGGCGTCGGTCTGCCGGATGTCGATCGCGTATTCGCCGGCGGCATTGGTCGCCGTGCCGGTCGTGGTGCCCTTGAGGATGACGGTGGCGCCGATGACGGGTGCTCCGCTCTCGTCGGTTACGAGCCCCCTGACCGTGCGGCCGGCGTCAGCAGGTTTGCGGGTCTGAAATTCCCCCCCCCGTTTGGCTGTGAGGACAATTTTCAGGCCCTTAACTTCCATGTTCACATTGGGAAGCACCTCGGCGATGATCGAGGCGATGCTGCGGTTGACAGCTTTTACCGACACCCGTTTGTCGGGGTTGATGTCGGCGTCGACATAGGCGAACGTGTACTGGCTGTTGGCTTCGATGCGCTGCAACAGCTCCTTGATGGTAACGTCCTTCGCGTCGACGGTGACGGTCGGCACCTGAGCCGAAGCCGTGGCGGCCGACACCGCGCAGAGGAGAATCGCCAGAAGCAGATGCCGGCAGATCCTTTTCAAAACGTTGAGTTCATTCATAATAGTTTCGGTTTGTGTTTGGTTCGATTTTTCAAATGGAGGGTATGCCGGAGCCTCTCTTTACGGAAGACGCCGGAAGTAACTCGTTATGTTACCGTGTTTTATCTCTTCATGATCAGTACGCGGTTGCCGTCTATGCGATAGCGGATCGACATCAGTGAGGACATTACCTCCATGAGGTCTTCCAGCGGTTCGTGACAGACGACGAGCGACAGCCGTTTTTCAGGCGAGATGTTCGCCGAGAGGGATATTTCGATATTGTACCTTCGTTCGAGATTCGTGATGATGTCCCGGAGCGGCGTGTTGTCGAAAATCAGACGCGGCGAGAACCACTGGCTGTAGTTCCGGGCGTCGACCTTTTCGACGAAGGCGCGTTTCGAGCGGCGGTCGAGTGCGAATTTCTCGTCGGGACGCAGCAGCACGGGCTTGCGGAGGTGTTCGCCGGAGATTTTTACCGAGCCGGTCTTGAGCACGACCTCCTCGCTCGATCCGAACGAATAGCTCATGGCGTCGAACGAGGTGCCGAGCACTTCGACCTCGAGGTCGTTCATGCTGACGCGGAACGGCCGCAATGAGTCTTTCCGGACTTCGAAGAACGCCTCGCCCGAGAGGGCCACGTCACGCGTTTTGCCCGAGAATTCCGCATTGTATTTCAACTGGCTTTCGCCGTTGAGCCACACCTTCGTCCCGTCGGGCAGGGTGAACTCCCCGACATGTCCCTTGGCCGTCAGCAACGTGACTTCCTCCACGGGGCGGAGCATCTGCGTGGCGGAGAAATAGCCTCCGAGGAACACCAGCACCACGGCAGCGGCCATGCCCGCATAGCGCAGGACGCGACGGGGTAGCGTGCGGATCCGGCTCGCACGGAGCGATGCCCGGAGGCGTTCGAGCCCCTTGCGGTTCTCCTCTTCCGAGACGGGTGCGGTATGCGTGTTCCATATCTCCCACAGGATCTCGTCGATCTCGGGTTTCTGCTCCCGGGCCAGCATCCAGCGTTCGAACTGGAGCCGGATATCTTCGGGAGTGTCCGGGTGGCGGAATAGGTAGTCGATAATGCGCTTGCGCTCCGTTTTGCTCATCGTGTACCGGTTTTAGCAAAGGTATCCGCTGCGGTTACTGTGCTTTCTGGGTCAAGGTGTAGGTTTCCGAGTAGGTCCCGGCATTGAAAACGACGCTGCCGGTGCGCGGAGAACCCGTGTCGTTGGCTCCGAAGCTGAGGTGGACGGCGAAAATACCCTTTTCGCCTCCCGAGAGAGGTTCGATCGTGACCCAGTCGTCACCCGACGCCTCCCATGCGCAGGTGGTGAAGATCGTCACGGATTGCGTGCCGGCGCCGGCTTCCACGGTCGCCGACGTGCTGTACATATAGAGGCTGTCGGGTGCGGCCGGATCGTCGTCCTTGCAACTGCCCGCCAGACATGCGCATAACAGGAACGCAATGAATAGTAGCTGTTTTTTCATCTTCAGTTTTTAAAGTTAAAAGGTTGTTTTCGGACCGGTTCCATTAATAAGACAACTGACCGGCGGTTATTGCCAGTCAGTTCGTACAATTTTTTTTATTTTTCCGGTGATCTGTTAAAAAGCAGTGAAAAAAGGTGAAAAGATTTTTGATTTATTCGCTTTAAATCTATATTTGCACCAGCCGACCATGGACAGTGACGAACATATCATCCTGAAAAAATTGAGGGACGGGGACTCTGAAGCATTGGATATCCTCTACCTGCGTTATGCCTCCAAAGTCCGCGATTTCGCTTTCCGGCTTCTCAAGGACAGTACTGATGCCGAGGATGTTACGCATGATATTTTCCTCAAGATCTGGGAGCAGCGCCGGGATATGGGGAAGATACTTTCGTTCCGGGGTTATCTGTTCCGCATGACGCGCAATGCCATTTTCAATGCCTTCAAGTACCGGCAGGTCCGGTACAAGTACCAGACGCAGGTCGGGACCGGGGAGAATCCGCTTGTTCCCGAAACCGAAAATCGGGTGTCGACGGACGATCTGCTGGAGATGATCGACGTGGCCGTCCGCAACATGCCCGAGCAGCGGCGCCGGGTTTTCTGCATGAGCCGTTACGAGAACATGTCCTACAACGATATCGCCGAGGCGCTCAACATCAGCCCCAAGACCGTGCAGTACCACATCTCGGGAGCGCTGGCCGAACTGCGCAAACTCCTCTCGGCGATGGCATTTTTCATATAGCCTGCCGAAACGGAAAGGGGACGAGGCCTTTTGCAGGACTGGACAATTTGGTGACACATGTACAGATTCTGTGTAGCAAGACATTCGGTATTGATAACGATGATGCAAACCCTTCCTTTGTTGTAGAGAATTTGCCTATCCCCAAAAATTTTCGTATCTTGCAAGAAGTTATTTGAAACGCGGTATTTGAGTGCAACAAACTGAAAACAAACCGTTACTTTCTCATTACCTATTATCCGATGCAAAAATGTAACGATCTGATCAATAAAGCCGTTACATTATTTTGATCCCACCCCGAAATGAAACCGGAGCCGTTTTATCGTCAAAAGAATCTTCGAGGAGGAGTTCGTTGTCATCAGACGCGACCCGAGATTCATGATCCAAGAGAGGAAACAATTCAATTTTTTAGTGCCATATCACAGAATTTTATCTGTTATTCTGCCAATCTTTCTCTGAATAATAGACACAAATAATTAGGGTCAAAACGAAGTTTATCGGATCGTTTCGATAGCGTTTCTCGAGAAAATAAATTAACTTTGTTTACACGACCATCCGCTCAATGCATATTGAGGTTTTTAGGCGACAAAATCATGAAAAGATTTTTGATATCCATACTCCTTATCCTTACATTTTGCATCCAAACACAAGCCGCGGAACACCTGCTCTGGAAAAACATCTCCGTCGGCAATATGCCAATGGCAGTCCATGCAATCACGCGCGCCGAGAACGGATTGATCTGGCTGGGAACCGATTATGGCCTTTTCGGTTACGACGGGTACAAAATATACGGATACGGGACAGACAATGGATTTCCCGGATGCCAGATTTACGGAGTCATATCCCGCAAAGGGACGCTCTACCTCGGCACGAACAACGGCTTGCAGATGCTGGACACCCAATCGGGGGCGGTGCGATACCCGGTTACGACACACAATCCCTCCGAAATCCGCGCCATGATCTCCGAGGAGGACAGATTGTGGATCGGGGCCCTGTCCGGGCTGTACGAATACGATTTCCAGACCGATGAATTGCGAAAATGCGCCGTGGATCTGCCCCACGATGCCGTATATGCCCTTTTATACGATTGGGGACGCCTCTACGTCGGAACCTACCGCGGGCTGTGCCGATACGACCTCGCCGACAACCGGATCGAACCGATCAGACTGGAATACCGGGGAACGGACAAATCTTCGATTTTCGTCAATGCTCTGGCTCTCGATCCCGGGAATCAAATCCTTTATGTCGGCACCGAAGGTAGTCTGCTCACCTATGATCTGTCGGCGCAGCGCGTTGTGGCCGAAACCTTGAAAGGCAATTCGGTCAAATCCCTGCAACTTGGCGCCGACGGCATTCTGGCGGGAACCGACAACGGGCTGTATCTCCTCAATGAGGAGCAGGGAACGACGTTGTACCGGCACGATTCGCGCATTTCGGGCTCCATCGCCAACAACATCATTTGGTCGCTGAAGGTTGATGCCGAAGGCAATTTGCTTGCAGGGACTGATACGGGACTTTCGATCACCAACACGACCGCCAGTCTGAACATCATCCAATTGAGCACCCTAACCGGACGCGGCGACGGCAACCAGATCTCCTCCATGTTACGTGATACGGACGGAGCCTTGTGGCTGGGCGGCCCCAACGGCATCATCCACACGGCAGACGAGGGGACTGAATGGTTCCAGCCCGGAAATGCAAACAGCGGACTTTCGCACAACCGGATCCGAGACATCTTCCAAAGCCACAACGGAACGGTCTGGGTGGCGACCGACGGCGGTCTGAACCGTTTCGACAAACGCCGCCGCCGTTTTGAGAGTTTCCACATCGAGGATGTCAGCGGGAAATACAATGCCAACTGGTGTTACAGCATCGTCGAAGATGCAGTAGAACACCTCTGGGTAGGCAGCTACCTGGGCGGCATCATGGCCGTGAATCCCGCGACACTGAAAGTCAGCGAGGTATGCCGAGCGCTACAGGCGATCAATACGGAAACGGGACTTCCCAACAATCTGGTCAACCGGATCGCCCTAGACAGCCGGGGAAGCCTGTGGGCCATCCTCTTCCGGGACGACTCCCTGATCCGGCTTGGCAACGACAGGCAACAGAGCATCAGCGTAAAAGAGCTGACCGGCAACTTTCCCAACACGCTCTATATCGACCCGGACGATGAGATCTGGATAGGGGCGACCGACAAGCTCCTGCGGGTGTCGCAAGACATGAAGCAGACCCGCGTATACCGGCTTCCGACCAGCGGATCGGGAAGCGACAACATTATCGACATGGAAAAAGTCGGAGATGCCCTGTGGATCATCACCTCGACGGGCGTATGGACATTGGACACCGATTCGGGCGAGATCAACCTTCTGCCCCATCCTGACCGTTCGTACTTCTCCATCTACCTCGATCCCGCAGACGGGAGCGTTCTGCTGGGAAGCGCCGACGAGATCATTCAGGTCAATCCCGGATGGATCGTCAACGACATCCGGGAGAAAAGTGTGAACATCATGCGGGTAATCGTCGACGGAAAGGTCGCATCGACACCGTTTCTCGCGGGAACCGGGTTGTCACGCATCACGCTGAAATCCGCCTCCGACGAGTTGAAAATCGAATTGAGTTCACTCGACTGCAACCCGGTAAAGACCTATCGCTACGCATACCATATTCCCGGGATTACGGATGATTACATGATCCTGCCTCCGGGAGAGAACACCCTCTCCGTCCCGCATCTGCCGTCCGGCTCCCACGAATTGTTCATCAAGCATTACGCCGCCGGGGCGGCTCCGATAAAGCTGCAGGTCAAGGTGTTCGCGCCGTGGTATGCGCGCTGGTATGCCATCGGAACCTACATACTCGTACTCGGGGGTGCGACGCTTTCGACGATCGTCCTGCTGCGGCGTCGCGACCGCAAGCGTCTCGAGCAGCGCGAACGCGACCAAATGTTGTCGAGCATCCGTCACAAGATGGAGTTCCTGACCAACATCTCGCACGAGTTGAAAACCCCGCTTTCGATGATCCTCGGCCCGGTGAGCCAGCTGCGCGAGGAAATCTCGGACAAGAAGGTGCGCCACACGCTCGACGTGATCCACAAGAATGCCGTCCGGATCAACGAAATGGTACACAAGACGGTCGAGATCGACCGCGTGGACCTCGAAACGGAGGCCCCGATCATCCGCTCGCGGGTCGACGTCACGGAGTTCTGCCGGAGCATCTTCGACTCCTACGCAGAGGCATGGCCGTCGGTGCATTTCGTCTTCACGGCCGACAACGAGTCTCTGACGGCCGAGTGGGATGTCGTGAAGATGGAATCTGTTTTCAATAACCTCATCTCCAATGCGTGCAAGTACTCGAAGGAGGATGCCACGATCGGATGCTCTATTCGACGGGGCGGCTGTTCGATTGAGATCCGCGTATCGGACGACGGCGTGGGAATTCCCGCCGGGGAGCAGCAGCTAATCTTTCAGCGCCTGTTCCGCTCGTCGCGAACCGCCGAAATGAAAAACGGAACCGGCATTGGACTCTATCTGGTAAAACGCTATGTCGAGATGCACGGCGGAGAGATTGGAGTGGAGAGTTATGAAAACATGGGGACGACCTTCACCGTTCGGCTTCCCTACGAGGTACCTGAGGCTTCGGAGGCCCCGGTTCACACAGCGGAGCTGGATCCTGCCAAGCCCCGAATCCTCATTGTCGAGGACAACCGGGCCGTTGCCGAACTCATCCGGGATATTCTCTCGGAGCGCTGTGAGTGCCAGATCGCCTCGAACGGCCGGGCCGGGCTTGCCCTGCTGCCGACCTTCCGTCCGGAGTTGATCCTCACCGACGAGATGATGCCCGTCATGTCAGGGATGGAGATGTGCCGGCGCATCAAGGCAATGCCGGCCTTTGCATCAATTCCGATCATCATGGTGACAGCCCGGGAGGACAATGAAACGGAGACGCAGGCGGCCCGGCTCGGCATCGACACCTTCCTTTCGAAGCCCTTCGAGACACCCCTGCTGCGCGCCCTAGTGGAGCAGCGGCTGCAGGCGAAGAACGCGGTCCGGGAATCGCTGCGCATCGAGCAGATCACGACCGTTGCGCCGATCGTCGCCGAATCGGGTAACGAACGCCTGCTCGACCTGGTGACCCGCACGATCGAGGAGCATATCGACGATACCGAATTGAATGTAAAGTCGCTGTGCGAGAAGACCGGGATCGGAAACAAACAGCTCGGCCGCCTAATCAAAAAATATGCGGGCGTTACGCCAGTCGAATATATTCGCCAGATTCGCATGAAGAAGGCAATCGTACTGCTGTCGCAGCACAAGTTCACCATCGCCGAGATTGCCTACATGGTGGGGTTCGGAACACCATCGTACTTCACCAAATGTTTCATCGCCCAATACGGCTGCAAACCGAGTCAATATTCGGAGAAATCTGACAAATAGGCCCTTGCACAAACGCACATGCGGATCGACGTCCCATATGTTGCATGATTTGTCTTTTTTGTGCGAGAAAGGTTACCTATTATGGAATAATTTTGTATTAGATCGTTGATACCATTTTCAACGGCCCAACCAAACCAACTTACCTTTCAAAATCACAAAAAGTATGATTGAATCTAAAAACTTTGCATGGGTGCTTGTATTGACAGTATTATGCGCACTAAATTTTTCATGCCAGACAACGGATTATATCCAAACCGAAAAAGAAGCAAAACCGTCTGTTGCGAGCCAGACCAGAACAGATTCTCCTGATACATTTTACAAAGGAGCAGATCTATCTTATGTTAACGAATTAGAAGATTGCGGCGTTAAATACACAGTAGATGGAGCCGAAGAAGATGTTTATGAGTTGATGAGTGATTATGGAGCCAATATGATACGGCTTCGATTATGGCATAATGCAACATGGACTAATTATTCCAATCTAACAGATGTTAAAAGGAGTATTAATCGGGCAAAGGATGCCAACATGTCCGTTCTGCTGGATTTTCACTATTCAGATACATGGACAGATCCGGAACAAAATCTGATCCCTGCTGCGTGGTTACCAGTAGCAAACGATCTGGATGCATTAGCTGATTCTGTATATAACTATACATATGCAACTCTTGAGTCCTTGAGACAGTCTAATTGCCTTCCTGTCGCTGTTCAAATCGGCAATGAAACAAATAATAATATTTTAGTAACCGATAATTCATTGCTCTTACCCATTAATACTTCCCGTAACGTACAACTTTTTAATGCTGGGATTTCTGCGGTCAATGATTTTAATACAGCATATAATTTAGATATTAAAACTTGTTTGCATATTGCACATGATTTAACATCTGCAATGAATTGGGTGATAAGCGTCAAATCTAATGGAATACTTGATTTTGACTGGCTTGGAATGTCATATTATCCTCAATGGCAGCGATATACGCCAGCTGAATTAGGCACATTTACTGCTCAATTATTAGACACATACGATATACAAGTTCTTGTTGCAGAGACAGGTCATATATGGACTCGAGACTGGGATGATCAATGTCATAATTTAATGAGTCTTATGGCCCCAGGCTATCCTGAAACACCCTGTCCTCAGCTGCAAAAAGATTATTTGATTGAGGTTAAAAACGCCATTAGAGACAACGGAGGTGCTGGCGTTCTGGCATGGGAACCTGCATGGGTTAGCTCTACAAATGTAACATTATGGGGAGTTGGATCAAATTGGGAAAACGTTACTTTTTTTGATTTTGACTATAATCTTCTAACGCATGGAGGGATAGAATTCCTTTCTGAGAATAACGTGAAAGTAACTTTTACTGTTGATATGTCAGCTGCAAATGCCCCAGGATATATTACTGGTGAATTTACAGCAGATGCGTATGGAAATTGGCAAATTATCCCAATGATTCAGGTAGGTAATTCTTCAATTTATACATTTAAAACATATCTGACTCAAGGTCAATCAGGTGCGTATTATTACTTAAAAGACGATGATTGGTCTGCAAGAGAGACTGTGCCCGAAGATCAGCAACTTATATGGAATGATAGGAAATATGATATCACGACAACAGGTTTGACGCAAACAATCTCCAACACATGGGTAAATGATTGAGATTCCATCAATCCCTGGTATTTTTCATGTGATATAATCTAATCTTCATATTTTAGTTTATCGTTATCATGATACAATCATATATTTATTCAATGGAGAAAATCGTGTGGCGTTGCGTGTGTATTTTGCTTGTCACGATGCTGCTCCAACCGACGGGTGCATTCGCCCAGGAGACGAGACAAATCTCGGGAGTCGTCTCCGATGATTCCGGCATGCCACTGATCGGGGCTACGGTCCAGGCAGCTGGCACCACCGTTGGAACCGCAACAGACCTAAACGGAGCGTATCAACTGTACGTCCCGACGACTGCAGCACAACTGATCATCTCCTATGTAGGATACGTTACGCAGACGGTCGACATCACTGCCGATGTCATGAACATCACACTCCGCACCGACGCTCAAAGTGTCGAGGAGGTCGTGGTAATCGGTTACGGCGTCCGCAAAAAGAATGACCTGACCGGTTCGGTGGCCTCGGTTGGCGAGAAGGATTTCAACAAGGGTGTGATCTCTTCGCCCGAGGCGCTGGTCAACGGCAAGATTGCCGGTGTGCAGATCGTCAATGGAGGCGGTTCGCCGACTGCCGGATCGACCATCCGCATCCGCGGCGGCGCCTCGCTGAATGCGTCGAACGATCCGCTCATCGTGCTCGACGGTGTGCCGATGGAAGTAGGCGGCTCGGTCTCCGGAAGCGGCAACTTCCTGAGCCTGATCAACCCCAACGACATTGAGAGCATGACGGTATTGAAGGATGCCTCATCGACGGCCATCTACGGATCGCGCGCCTCGAACGGCGTGATCATCATCACGACGAAGAAGGGCTCGGGCAACGGGCTGAAACTCTCGTTCCAGACGACGAACTCCCTCTCCACGAAAACCCGCACGGCCGACATGCTCTCGACCGACGAGTTCATCTCCATCGTGAACCAATACGGCACCGATCGACAGAAATCGCTGCTGGGAACGGCCCGCACCGACTGGAACGACGAGATCTACCAGCTGGCCTTCGGTACGGACAACAACCTCAGCCTGTCGGGACGCGCGGCCAAGTGGCTGCCCTTCCGCGTCTCGGCCGGGGCCTATTATCAGGACGGTATCCTCAAGACCGACAACGCCCGCCGATTCACGGGCAACCTGAACCTCAGCCCGACCTTTTTCCAGAACGACCTCCGGTTCAACATCAGTCTGAAGGGGGCCTACACCAGGAACCGTTTCGCCGACACCTCGGCCATCTGGGGCGGTGCGACGCTCAACCCGACGATCCCCGTCTATTCGGGCAGCGACGCCTTCGGCGGCTACACCGAGGCGGTCGACAATAACGGCGCACCCATCACGGGTGCCCTGGCCAACGCCGTAGGACGGTTGAATCAATACGAATCCACGTCGGATGTCTACCGCGTGGTCGGGAACGTCGACATCGACTGGAACGTCCGTTGGGTCAAGGGGCTGCGGCTCCATGCCACCGGCGGTTACGACTGGTCGCAGGGCGAGGGACACATCTACGTGCCGAAGGCGGCCTACGCCTACTATACGACCGGCGGCCGCGACTACGATTACGGACCGCAGCGCAACTACAACCGGCTGTTGACCCTCTATGCCAACTACAACCGCGACATCGAGGCCATCCGTTCGAACATCGACCTGACGGTCGGTTACGACTACCAGTTCTGGAAGTACACGACGCCGTTCTACGCCGAACTCAACGTCGACGGCGTACAACAATCCTCGACAGCCGCCACCGACCAGCGGCACGCCCTGATCTCCTACTACGGACGTCTGAACTACACCCTGATGGATCGCTACCTGCTGACGGTCACCATGCGCCGCGACGGCTCGTCGCGCTTCTCGAAGGATAATCGCTGGGGCACCTTCCCCTCCGTGGCTCTTGCCTGGCGCATCTCGCAGGAGGAGTTCTTCGCGCCGCTGCGCCGGGTGGTCAACGACCTGAAGCTCCGCGTATCGTACGGCGTGACGGGCCAGCAGGACGGCATCACGAACTACGGCTACATCCCCGTCTACACGCCGGGGCTCGACGGTGCCCAGTACCAGTTCGGCGGGAACCCCGTCTATACCTACCGTCCCGAGGCCTACAACCCCGAGCTGAAGTGGGAGACGACCAAGGCGTGGAACTACGGCCTCGATCTGGCTCTGTTTGACAACCGGATCACCTTCTCGGCGGACTACTATACGCGCAAGACTGAAAACCTTCTGGCGACAGTTCCCGTTCCGGCGGGCACGAACTTCGACAAGCTGATGCTCGAAAACGTGGGCAACGTCGACTCCCAAGGCGTCGAACTCTCCCTCACGGCCCACATCCTCGACACGAAGGACTGGAGCTGGACGGCCAGCGCCAACGCCGCCTGGCAGCAGGTACGGATCCGCAACCTCACCCTGGCACCCGGAGCCCCGAGCCCCGACACGGAGGTCGGACCGTGGATCGACGCCTACCAGATGCAGGTCTTCTCGACGAATTACGCCCCCTACTCGTTCTACCTCTACAAGCAGCTCTACGACCCCGAGACGGGGCTCCCGATCGAAGGCATGTACGCCGATCTGGACGGCGACGGGGAGATCACGACCAACGACCGTTACCACTGCCACTCGCCGGCCCCGGACTGGATCCTCGGATTCTCGACCTCGGTTCGGTACCGCAACTGGACCCTCTCGACCTCGCTGCGCGCCAACCTCGGCGGATACATCTTCAACGGCATGGCGATGAACACGGGAGCTTGGGAGACGATGAGCTATAACGACTACCAGTTGAACAACCTCAGCCGCAGCTTCCTCGACACACGTTTCACCAAGCGCCAGTATCTGAGCGACTACTATCTGGAGAACGCCTCGTTCCTGAAGATGGATAACCTGCAGCTGACCTACGATTTCGGAAAGGTGTGCAAACATCTCAACCTGCAGGTCTCGGCCATGGTGCAGAATGTCTTCACGCTGACCAACTATTCGGGCGTCGATCCCGAAACGGCCAACGGCGTCGACTCCTCGGTCTATCCCCGTCCGCGCATCTATTCGCTGACAATCGGTCTCAACTTCTAAACCTACAACCATGAAAATTCGAACCATTCTATATACCGCACTTTTCGGGCTGGGACTTCTGACCGCATCCTGTGTCGGCGATCTCGACCAGATGCCCACGACCGAAACCACCTCCTCGGAGGTCTACGCACAAGCCTCGAACTACCGTATGGTCCTAGCGAAGATCTACGCCTCATACGTCCTTGCCGGACAGGGCCAGGGCGGCGCCGACGGCGACTTGACGACGATCAACGGGCAGGATTTCTCGCGCGGCTACTTCAACCTGCAGGAGGCCGCCACGGACGAGGTGGCCAACACATGGCTCTCGGGCAACAACCTCTCGGATCTGACCTACATGAGCTGGAGCGAGAAGGATTCGTGGGTTTCGGACTCCTACTACTGGCTCTACTTCAACATTTCGCTCTGCAACGAGTTCCTGCGCCACTGCACGGAGAGCGAAATCGCCCGTTTCGAGGCCTCGGAGCAGTCCGAGATCCGCACCTACCGCGCCGAGGCGCGCTTTATGCGCGCCCTGAGCTACTGGATGGTGCTCGACCTCTACCGCCAAGGCCCTAAGGTCGATGAGAATACGCCCGTTAGCGGCTACATCCCTAAAGCATTCGACGGTACGGGGCTGTTCGACTTCATCGAGTCGGAGCTGACCACCCTTGTCGACGACGCCTCGGGACAGGCCCTCCCCGACACGAACGAATACGGCCAGGCCGGTAAGCCCGTTGCCTGGGCGCTTCTGGCACGCCTCTACCTCAACAGCGCCGTCTACCGCGGAAGCGTCGACGTGCAATACTACACGGATTGCATATCGGCCTGTCAACAGATTATCGGCAATCCGGCCTTCTACCTGGAGCCGGACTATGCAAAGCTCTTCAATGCCGACAACCATAAGCGGATCCATGAAATTCTCTTTGCCATGGTGTGCGACGCCACAACCTCTGTAACGTGGGGCGGCAGCACCTACCTCGTCTGCGGGTCGTGCGGAAACTCCAGCTCGCAGGATCCCGCAAAATACGGGCTTTCGAGCGGCTGGGGCATGTTCCGGGCGCGGGGTGAGATCGTCGAGAAGTTCGGCGATGTGGCAGCGACGGCTGACAGCCGGGCGATGTTCTACACCGACGGACAGGCCCAATACTTCACGGGAGCCATCGACAACCAGGCCGAGGGCTACTTCTTCGAGAAATTCACCAATCTGACCGACGAGGGCGAGGCGGCTTCGAACACCGCGGCCACGGGCTGTTCGACAGACTACCCGCTGTTCCGACTGGCGGACGTCTACCTGATGGCTGCCGAGGCTTGTCTCCGCGGCGGCGCGGGGCTGTCGCGCAGCGAAGCGCTGGATCTTGTCAACCAGGTGCGGTTGCGTGCCTATCGACAGGATGAGAGCGGCAAGATTGCCGATGCCGACTTAACGCTCGACTTCTTGCTCGACGAACGGGCCCGGGAGTTCTACCTCGAGTCGATCCGCCGCACCGACTTGATCCGTTTCGACCGCTTCACTACGGACAGTTATCTCTGGCAGTGGAAGGGCGGCGTGCTGGACGGGCGCGCGGTCAACGCCCGCTACAATATCTATCCGATTCCCGATACGGATCTTACGGCCAATCCCAACCTTTCGAACCCGCTTTATTAGAATCGAACCATGAAACACATATTTCAAAACATCGCTTGCCGGAACCTGCTGTGCGCCATGCTTTTGGGGGTTGCCTCCTGCGCAAGCGACATCGATCCGGTCTACATCGAACCGACGGACGACATCACGCTCGGCGGCGGATCACACGATATCACACTGAGCCCCGACACGCCGAACGCCCTTGTCCTAACCCTCTACTGGAGCGGCGACGGGCAGATCTCGCTGAGCGATCCGCAGCTGCAGGCCCCCGTAAACTACGCCGAACAGATCATCGAGTTGGCGAGCGACGCCGAGTTTGTCAACAAGCTCGAAATCACGCTCGACAAGGAGGCCCGTTCGTACCAGTTCCTCAACGACGATCTGAATGCCCTGCTCGGACGGCTGGGATACGAGGCCGACCGGATGGCACCCCTTTATATCCGGATCCGTTCGGTGCTGGGCGCCAACATCGACCCGACCTACTCCAATGTTTTGGAGGTCAACGTGCAGATCTACCGTATCAGTCTGGTACTCGGCACCGTACTGGACAGCAACTGGGGCGAGACCTCGATGCGTCTGGCATCGCCCGAGGAGAACGGCATCTATACGGGCTTCATGGGCGTTGCCGGATGGGAGAACTGGTGGTTCCGCGAGGCGAACAACGTCGTGTGGGGCAACCTCGGCGAAGACGGCAAGACCTTCTACGCCTCATCAGAGGACAGCCACTGGAACTTCTGGTTCCCCGAACCGACGGGATGTTACTACACGACCCTCAATACGGTGGAGGGATGGTGGAGCGGACTCCATATCGACCAACTGACCGTTGCGGGCGACCTCTCGGGTGAGATGGAATTCAATCGCAAGACCCTGCAATGGACGCTTCCCGTAAACCTTTCGGCCGCAACGACCGCCAATATTACGATCTCAGGAGCGGGCAGCCTCTACAACCGTGAAACGACCGACATGGGGCCCGCCATTGCGCAGAGCGTAGCCTTCGGCGGAGCGAGCGACGACCTGCAGTTCGGCGAAATGGGTTCAACGATCAGCATCGAAGTTCCGGCCGGTGAAAACACCCTCATTCTCGACCTCTCCGACCCGCAGTGCTGGACGCTCACGGCCGGCGAGGCGGCCGAGGAGCCCGAAGTGGCCACCTTACTTTACTTCTCGGGGCTCGTCACCTGGGGCAGTGTGCCCGACGAGTATCTGACGCTCTACGATGAACCGTCGCTGAGCTACGGCGGAGCGCACTGGATCGACTCCGAATGGGGCTACCGGGTCTATCCCGCCCAGGAGTGGGATCCCGCCTACCACGCCGGAGCCGGATCTACCGGTCTTGCAGGCACGCTGATACTGGCCGAATCCGACGCGAACATTCCGGCTCCCGAGGCAGGTCTGTATGTCATGGATTTCAGCATGAAGAACCTGACCTATACCCTGACGGCCGTCGAATCGGTGACCTTCACCGGGCTGAACGACGACTGGTCGGAGCACGAAATGGCACAATCCACCGAGAATCCTGAACTCTTCGTCGGGGAGTTTGTCAAGGAGAAGGAGACCCCGTGGGGTGTAAAAGTGCTGATCAACCACGACTGGGGACTCTTCTTCGGAGGCGGCAGCGGCACCCTGCGCCTGGGACACTCGGATGCCACGAACGGCTTCGATGGCGACAACGACCTTGAGATCGGCCAGACCTACCTGCTGACCGTCGACCTCGGAAAACAGACCTATACCTATACGCTCAAATAACCGCATAACCCATGAAAATGACAACCATAGCATCCATTCTGTTTTGCTCGGCACTGCTGGGCGCATCCTGCGCGGAGGAGGGTCCCGTGACCGATCCGCGCCAGGAGGAGATCATCGTTCCCGAAAAAGAGACCGGATTTGCCCGCGGCGCCGACGTGAGTTGGCTGACGCAGATGGAGTCCGAAGGGCTGAAATTCTACACCCCAGGCGAGAACCGCGAGGAGATGGAGTGCATGCAGTTGCTGCACGACTGCTGCGGCGTCAACGCCATCCGTCTGCGCGTATGGGTCAATCCGGCCGAAGGCTGGTGCGGCGTGGACGACGTGGTGGTGAAGGCCCGCCGTGCCGAACGGTTGGGACTGCGCACGATGATCGACTTCCACCTCTCCGACACGTGGGCCGATCCCGGGAACCAGCAGATTCCCGCCGCCTGGAGCAGTTATACGCTTGAGGAGCTTTGTGAGGCCGTGTCGGCCCATGTTTCCGCGACGCTGAAGGCCCTCTCGGCCGTCGGCGTCACCCCCGAGTGGGTGCAGATCGGCAACGAGACGACGCCGGGCATGCTGCTCCCGATGGGTTCGGTCGAGGCTCCCGAGCAGCTCGTGGCGCTGAACAACGCCGGATACGACGCCGTCAAGGAGGTCTTCCCCGATGCGAAGGTGATCGTGCATCTCGACGGCGGCAACGACCAATGGCGTTACGACCGGATGTTCGGCATTCTGGAGAACTACGGCGGACGCTACGACATGATCGGCATGTCGGTCTATCCCTACTGGGCGGAGCAGGCCGGGGAGACGGGCGGCTGGGAAAAGGTCGCCGACGACTGTCTGACGAACATCGAGCATCTGCGGAAGACCTACGGCAAGCCGGTCATGATCTGCGAGATCGGCATGCCCTACGACCAGGCCGAGGCGTGCAGGCAGCTCATCGAGAAGATGATGACAGCCGATGTCGAGGGAATCTTCTACTGGGAGCCGCAGGCCCCGAACGGCTACAACGGAGGGTATAACATGGGCTGCTTCGACAATGGCGCCCCGACAGTGGCGCTCGACGCCTTCAAAGTTCAATAACGATGAAAAGAAGCATTATCTTTCTGTGCACGGTCATGGCCCTTTCGGGGGCCGCGGCCTGTCACGCCGCCTCTCCGCGGTCGGTTGTGACGCTCAACGAAGGATGGGAGTTCTCCCGGGGAGAGGCGACCGCCGATTCACAATGGCAAATGGTGCGGGCTCCACACGACTGGGCGATCTACGGGCCTTTCGACAAGCAGAATGACCTGCAGGTCGTAGCCGTCGAACAGAACGGCGAGCAGGTCGCTACGGTCAAAACTGGCCGCACGGGTGGTCTTCCCTTCCTCGGCAAGGGCTGCTACCGCACGACGGTCTCGATTCCCGATACCACAGACCGGAGCCATGTGCTGCTCTTCGACGGCGCGATGAGTAACGCCCGTGTGAGGGTGAACGACCGCGAGGTGGCCTACTGGCCCTACGGCTATAACTCGTTCGTTGTGGACATCTCCCCGGTTGCCGTGCCCGGTGAGAACCGGATCGAGGTGTCGCTCGAGAATTTCGAAAAGGCTTCGCGCTGGTATCCCGGGGCCGGGCTCTACCGGAACGTGCATCTGATTTCCACGAACAAGATCCATATTCCGGTCTGGGGAACTCGCATCACCACACCCTCGGTTCATGACGATTACGCCAGCGTCGCGCTGGAGATCGAGGTTGAGGGGCTTGCGAAACATCAGGGCGTCGATCTGGTCACCGATCTCCTCGATGCCGCGGGCAAGGCGGTCGCCACGGCCCGCAACTGCTATGTCTACCGCGGCCAGACCTTCACACAGCACTTCCTGGTAAACGATCCGCAACTGTGGTCGCCCGACAGCCCAGTTCTCTACACGGCTCGTACACGGCTCGAGCGCGATGGAGAGGTACTCGACGAATACGATACACCGTTCGGCATCCGCACGCTAGAGTACGTTCCCGAAAAGGGCTTTTTCCTGAACGGCCGTCCGACGAAATTCAAGGGCGTCTGCAACCACCACGACCTAGGGCCGCTGGGGGCCGCCGTCAACCGTTCGGCGCTCCGCTACCAGATCGAGCTGTTGAAAGAGATGGGCGCCAACGCCATCCGCACGGCTCACAACATGCCGGCGCCCGAGCTGGTCGAGCTGTGCGACGAGATGGGCATGATGCTGATGGTCGAGCCCTTCGACGACTGGGGATTCCGCCCCAAGTCACCCAACGGCTACGGCCGTTTCTTCGCGGAGTGGGTCGAACGCGACCTGACGAACATGGTTCGGGCCTACCGCAACTCACCGTCGGTGGTCATGTGGTCGATCGGCAACGAGGTGCCGTCACAATGGGGCCCGGACGGGATGGACGAACTGGTGATGCTGCGTGATCTGGTGCGCAGTCTCGATCCGACGCGGCCCGTCACCTGCGGCATGGACCAGATCGGTGCCGTACTGGACAACGGCTTCGCCGCGGCTCTCGACATCCCGGGCTTCAACTACAAGCCGCAATACTACGACGAAGCCTACGAACGCCTTCCGCAGCGGCTGATCCTCGGATCGGAGACCGCCTCGACCGTCTCGTCACGCGGCGTCTACCACTTCCCGGTGACATTTGCCGAGCACAACGTAGTGCTGCACGACGACCACCAGTCGTCGAGCTACGACAACGAGACCTGTTCATGGTCCAATACGCCGGATCTCGACTTCGCCCGCGATGACGACCATGACTGGGTGCTCGGGCAGTTCGTCTGGACGGGATTCGACTACCTTGGGGAACCCTCACCCTACGACACCGACGCGTGGCCGAGCCACAGTTCGCTGTTCGGGATCATCGACCTCGCATACCTTCCCAAGGACCGCTATTACTTGTACCGTGCGCAGTGGAACGAGCACGAGGAGACGCTCCACATGCTGCCGCACTGGACCTGGCCGGAACGTGAAGGAGAGGTTACACCGGTGTTTGTCTATACTTCTTACCCGAAGGCCGAACTTTTCGTCAACGGACGGAGTCAGGGCATCCGCGAAAAGGCCTCGTCGGGCAATCCCGTGGAGCGTTACCGGTTGATGTGGAACGAAGTGCGTTACGAGCCGGGCGAAATCCGTGTCGTGGCTTACGATGCCGAGGGACGGCAGGCTGCGGAGCAGACCATCCGCACGGCCGGCAAGGCTCACCGCCTTGTGGTGACCCCCAACCGGAGACAACTCGCGGCCACGGGCGATGACATGCTCTATGTGACCGTGACGGTCGAGGATCGCGACGGCAACCGGGTTCCAGCCGACACGCGGACGGTTTCGTTCACGGTCGAGGGGGCCGGAACGTTCGAGGCCACGGCCAACGGCGATCCTACCTGTACAATGCCGTTCCAAAAACCGCGGATGAAATTATTCAGCGGAGCGGCCACGGCGATCGTGCGCTCGGCCCGGACGCCCGGCACCATGAAGTTCACCGTCTCGGCTCCGGGTGTAAAATCTGCGAGTGTGGAAATTCCAGTGATTTCCGACTGATTATTTGGATACCTTGGACAAAAAGACAAGCCTCGTCCGCATATTCCGGACGAGGCTTGTCTTTGACCGCATGGACGTGCAAATCATTCTTGCTGCATCCAAGTAAACAAGATGAGAATCATTCTTTTTGCTATGCTGATCATTGGCAGAGAGCGTTACGTTGAACGCGATGCCAATGGTTTCCGAAACCGCAATGCAACATATGACTGCCGTGTGACGTTAACCAATACCGACCACTGTCACAGTTCTTTGCGAATAGAAGTTTTGATGAGCTGTGTATATTGTCCGAGAGCTGGCTTGCAGGAAATTCACAAACGGCGAAAACGATGAAATTCTAACTATTCGAATCCGAGGCTGCCAAACGCATGACATTTCCTCCAGCGCGAGGCGTAGCTCGCCATGACAAGTTGCCGGATTGCCGAATAAAAAACAAGACTATGGAAAAGATCATATGTATCGGAGAACGGAGTTGATAGACGCTTCTCGAACGGGTAAAACACCTATCAAACCTTGCTCAACTATGGAACATCGCTTCGCACCGTTGTCTGACGGTGACAGATTGGATAACGAAACATGTGCTGGGTTGAACATCATCATATGCCCCGTAGTTGGTTATGCACCATATGCGTCAACATGGAGAACTGAAAGGCAAGGGGAATTGGGAAAAACTGATGATTGCAAGACGTCGAAAGACTATAGCTGTTTGCGGTAGCTCTCATCAAAAGATACATCATGGAACGTTTTAGACTGACAATATTAGTATTATTGGGGAGCTGGATATGCTGGAAGGTATACGTCCGATTCAGAGGTGGGTATTGGGAAGTTTATCTTAGAAAACAAGGTGCCGGGGACTTAGCCTACACAACCAGATTGTAAAGGCCATCAATGCGCACTTCTCCAACGTTGCGATTACGCATTAGATCGCCCTGTTGGAACAGCGGACACGAAACTTGAAAGCTATTTATTATTAGCATTGAAATTCTGAATCTTGCAAAACAAGCTAAGAAATGGTTGCGAACATAAGATTAGGCTCCTTGTCCGGTGCCCCTATATATAACAATGGCAGAAGAGACTCGAACCGCTCGACAAACACAGACAAATGGATATTGATGCTTGCATGAAGAGTTTTTGGCCCTACCTCGAAACGAATTGCAGGACGATCAATACGGTTCTTTATGCCTTGCTGAGCCTCTCGCTCGAAGATAGGCTGACTGACAATGAACTCCGGGACATTGCATAGGAATACATGCAAACTGGAAATTCCCTAATAAAAATCAACCCCGATTCTTCAAGTTACATCCTCTTAATCATACTCCAGCAGAGCCGGTTCATTACTCGACTCTTCGTCTCAGAGCAGCAGGGAACGGTCGGCCAGAAAGTCGAAAAAAGCCTGCCGGTAGTTTTCGGAGATCGGGATGCGCTCCCGGCCGAAAACGATGCTGTTGCGCTCGATGGTGCGGATTTTCGCAGGCTGCACGATATAGGAGCGGTGGACGCGGATGAACCGGTCGGCAGGCAACTGCTCCTCCAGCGATTTCAGGCTCATGAGCGACAAGACGGGATGCGGCTCGCCTTCGACATGGATTTTCACATAGTCCTTCAGCCCCTCGATATACAGTATCCGCTCCAGCTCGATCTGCCGCAGCCGGTATTCGGTCTTGACGAAGATGCTTCGCAGGTCGTCGGCGGGCGCTCCGGCACGGTGTTTCAGTTCGAACCATTCGAGGGCCTTCTGCGCCGCGGCCAGAAAATCGGCGTAGCTGATCGGTTTGAGCAGGTAATCCACGGCATTGACCCGGAATCCTTCGACAGCGTAGCGGCTGAAAGCCGTGGTGAAGATCACGCGCGTGTCGGCAGGGAGCATCCGCGAGAACTCCACGCCGTTCAGCCCCGGCATCTGGATGTCGCAGAAAAGCAGATCGACCGGACGGTCGCGCAGCATGTCGAAGGCCGCTACGGCGCTGCCGAACGAGCCCTGCAACTCCAGAAAGGGGGTCTTCCGGACGTACGACTCCATCAGTTCCACGGCCAGCGGCTCGTCGTCGATTATCGCGCAGCTCAGTTTCATTGCTCCTTCAGTTCGATGCACAGCAACGCCTGATAGGCATCGCCGGCCTGTCCGTATTCAAACGTATAATGCCCCGGGTAGATCATTTCCAGCCGTTTCGCGAGGTTCGTCAGCCCGATCCCCGAGCCGCTGCGGTCCGAATCGCCCGATTTGGGGAAATAGCTGTTCTTGATCCGGCAGATGAGACTCCTCCCCTCCTCGTGGATGTCGATCGTCACATAGGAGGGTTTCTCGTTGCTCACCCCGTGTTTGAAAGCGTTTTCGACCAGCGAAATGAACAGGAGCGGAGCCACGGGCGTCTGCGACGGCGTGTCGGGCAGCGAGACGAAGACCTGCATGTGACGGGGCTGGCGGATGCGCATCAACTCGATGTAGTCGCGCAGGAACTCGACCTCGGCCTTCAGCGGAACCGTCGGCCGGCTGCTGTCGTAGAGCACATAGCGCAGCAAACGGCTCAGGTCGTGCACGGCCTGCTGCGCCCGGTCGGCATTGATCTGGATGAGCGAATAGATGTTGTTGAGCGTGTTGAACAGGAAATGGGGATTGAGCTGGCTTTTGAGATTCTGCAATTCGGCTTCGGCACGGCTCCGCTCCAGCTCCTTGCGGGCGGTCTCGGCACGGTACCAGCCTCCGGTCATCCGGATGGCCACGCCGGCGCCGACCACCAGCAGGTAAAGGATGGCGTTTCCCGCGAAAAACCGCAGGGCGTCCTGCCACGACCGCTCCATCGGCGGATGGTGTCCCGTGTCGGGCAGCACGTAACGGAACAACAGGTGCACGCCGACCATCACGGCCCCGATAAGCAGGATGTTGTATCCCGCGAAACGGCCGAAACGCCGTGTGGAGAGGTAGCGGTCGATCAGTCCGAAATAGTTCGTGTAGAAGACCACCATGAACGACAGCGGGACGAGCAGGAACCGCAAATACTCCCCGCCGCTCATCAGCGGCCGGTCGGGACCGGTGACGAAGAGCGGCATTCCGAAGATCACGGCCCACGCCGTGAGGTGGATCAGCCAACCTGTGTATTTCGATTGCGGAGCAGTCATATTGACAAATGTACGAAAAAAAATTTACTCATAGCGGATGGCTTCGATGGGATCGAGCATGGCGGCTTTCTGGGCGGGGTACCACCCGAAGAAGACGCCCGTGAGGGTGCAGACGGCGAACGAGAGAAAGACGCTCCACGGCTGGATGTAGATCGGGAACGCCGCCGCGATGTTGACCACGAGAGCGGCCCCCACGCCGAACACCACGCCGATCAGGCCGCCCGTGACGCTGATAAGAATCGACTCGATGAGGAACTGTGCGAGGATGTCGCGTCCCTTGGCCCCGATCGACATCCGCAGGCCGATCTCCCGCGTGCGCTCCGTGACGGAGACGTACATGATATTCATGATGCCGATACCTCCGACCAACAGCGAGATACCCGCCACGGCGGCCAGCAGCACGGTCATCATGTCGGTCGTCGAGGTGAGCATCGACGAGAGTTCCTGCTGCGAACGGATCGAGAAATCGTCGTCGTCATCCGCCTTGAGACGGTGGTTGGTGCGCAGGATGTCGGTGATCTCGTCGATCGCATCGTCCGTATAGGCCTCGCTCAGCGCCGAACAGACGATCTCCTGCAGGTGGGTGATGGCGAGAATACGCTTCTGGACGGTGGTGTAGGGGGCGATGATCAGGTCGTCCTGGTCCATGCCCATGCTGTTGTAACCCTTGCTTTCGAGCACCCCGACGATGCGGAACGGAATGGTCCCGAAGCGGATGACCTTCCCGACGGGATTTTCTCCGTTGGTGAAAAGTTCGTCGACGACCGACTGGCCGACGAGGCATACTTTGGCGGCGGTCTTGATGTCGTGCTCGGTGAACACGTCGCCGTCGGCGACCTTGTAGCGGCGGATGTCGAGGTAGTCGAGGTTCACGCCGTAGACCGTCGTCGGGGTGTTGTTGGCCCCGTAGACCGCCTGCCCGGCGCTGTTCACCGCCGGCGAAACATAGGTCACATAGCGCGTTTTGGACTGGATGTCCTCGAGATCCCTGAGTTTCAGCGACTCCATGTCGTCGGCGCTCAGCTGCACGCCTCCGCGGCGGTCGCCGCCGGGATGGATCATGATCATGTTCGACCCCATCTCGCTGATCTCGGTCTGAATGCTACGCTTCGACCCCTGGCCGATGGCCAGCATCGTGATGACCGACGCCACGCCGATGATGATGCCGAGCATCGTGAGAAACCCGCGCAGCTTGTTATTGCTCAGCGCCTTGACGGCGATCCGGAACAGATTGGTGAAATTCATCGTTTATTCCTCCTGTTTGGGCAGCTGCGCCAGGGCGTCGGCTGCGCGTAAAACATTCCCATTGACAACATCGCTCGTGACGCGGCCGTCGCGCAGCGTGATGTTGCGGCTGCTGTACTGGGCGATCTCGGGGTTGTGCGTCACGAAGATAATCGTGCGGCCCGCGGCATGGAGCTCCTGAAAGAGCACCAGCACCTCGAAACTCGTGCGGGTGTCGAGGTTGCCCGTAGCCTCGTCGGCGAGGATCACCGCCGGATCGTTCACCAGTGCCCGGGCAATGGCCACGCGCTGCATCTGTCCGCCCGACATCTGGTTGCTCTTGTGCAGCAGGCGGTCGCCCAGCCCCACGGCCCGGAGCGCCTCGACGGCGCGTTCGCGCCGGGCCGACGCCGAATAAGAGGGGTTGTACATCAGCGGCAGTTCGACATTCTCGATGGCCGTGGTCTTGGCCAGCAGGTTGTAGTTCTGGAACACGAACCCGATCTTGCGGTTGCGCAGCGTGGCCCGCTGGTTCTTGTCCATCGTGCGGACCGCAACCCCGTCGAGGTAATACTCCCCCGCCGTCGGGGTGTCGAGACACCCCAGCGTGTTGAGCAGCGTCGACTTGCCCGATCCCGACGTACCCATGATCGTGACGAACTCGCCTTCTTCGATGGTGAACGACACCCCGCGCAGGGCGTGCACCGTCTCGTCGCCGACCCGGAAGTCGCGCCGGATATTTTCCAGCCGGATGACCTCTTTCATGGCTATTTCTTTTTGTTTCCCCCGGGGCCCGAGGGCATGAAGGGACTGCGTTCGACGGCTGCTGCCGGAGCAGCGCTGGCGGTCGTCAGCCCCACGGCCACCACATCACCGTCGGAGAGCCCTTCGACGATCTCGGTCCGGTCTCCGCTCGCCGCACCCGTCACGACGAACCGCTCCGAAAGCGTCTGCCCCTCCTTCACCCAGATTTCGCGCCGGCCCGCAACTATCTGCTCCACAGACTGTTCGATCGTAAGGCCCAGTCCCCCGAGCAGTTTCGCGTCGGGCACGAAGCGCAGCGCCTTGGTCGGAACGGCCAGCGCGTCGTCCTTCTCCAGCGTGAAGATCGTGATGTTGGCCGTCAGCCCCGGCTTGAGCTTCAAATCGGGGTTGTAGGCCGTGATGACCACTTCGTAGGTCACCACGCTCGACTCGGTCGTCGCTTCGAGACGGATCTGCTCGACCGTGCCCTCGAACGTGTCGTCGGGATAGGCATCGACGGTGAACTGCACACGCTGTCCGTCGGCCACCTGCCCGATGTCCGCCTCATCGACATCGGCCACCACCTGCATCTGCGTCAGGTCGGCGGCGATGGTGAAGAGCGTCGGCGTCTCGAACCCCGCGGCCACGGTCTGTCCCTCCTCCACGGCGCGGCTGATCACCACACCGTCGATCGGCGACGTGATGGTCGCATACCCCAGGTTGCGGCGGACCTTGACGATGTCCGCCTTGGCCTGCTCGTAGGCGTTGCGGGCCTTTTCGTAGAGATAGTACGCCTGGTCGTACTCGGCGTCGCTCACCAGCTCCTTTTCGTGGAGTGTCTTTGTGCGGGTGTAGGTCTTCAGCTGGTATTCGTACTCGGTCTTGCAGCTCGCCAGCTCGGCCTGCGACGACTCCAGCTCGGCCTGCAAGGTCACCTTGTCCATCTCGGCGATCAGCTGCCCGGCCTTCACCACGTCGTTGTAGTCGGCGTAGAGCTTGTCGATGATGCCCGACACCTGTGTGCCGACCTCGACCTCGGTGACGGGTTCCACCGTACCGGTCGCCGTCACGGAGTTGCGGATGGTGATGCGCTCGGTCGGGGCGGTTTCCAGCGTGATGCCGCTCTTTTCCGACGGCCGCAGCGCGATCCAGAGGCCGGCGGCGGCGACGAGGACACAGACCCCGATCAGGATGTTGCGTTTTTTCATCGTGATTATGGTGTTTGATTTATTTTCCCTGATAGATGTCGAGCAGTTCGATGTTGAGCAGCGCCATGTACTTCGCCTGCAGAACCTCCTGCCGGGCGGCCGTCAGTTCGTTCTGCGCCGTAATCAGCTCCACGGTGTTCTTCATGCCCACGCGGAACTGCTCGTCGGTGAGGTCGTAGCTCTGCTGCGCATAACGCTGTTTCTCGCGGGCGGCGGTGTACTGCGACTGGGCCGACACGGCGTCGAGATAGGCCGACTCCACCTCGCGGAGCAGTTGTTTCTCGATGTTCTGCCGCTCCAGATAGCTGTTCGACACGGCGATCCGCGCCTTGTTGACCGCCGTGCGGTTCTTGCGGTTCGAGAAGATCGGAATACTCACCGAGAGCCCGATGTTTTCGTTGAAGCGGTTCCAGACCTGCGAACCGCTTTCGAACCCGCCGCCCGACATGTGGCCCGTGCCGATGCCGGCCGAGAGGGAAACGGACGGAAAGAATCCTGCACGCGCCTGCTTAATGCCCAATTCCGCCGATTCGACGCCCAGTTCCCCGCGTTTGATTTCGGGCATGGCGTCCAGGGCCGTTGCATAGATTTCGGCCTTGGCAGGAAGGGCTGACAACACCTCACTCTCCTGGATAGCGGGCGCCGCAAGATTCATTTCCTCCGTTATATCGAGTTCGAGCAGCTGCTTGAGCTGCAGTTTGTAGTTGTCGAGCGACGTCCGCGCCACGACGACCTGGTATTCGTCGCTCACATACTGGCTTTCGAGCTGTGCGAAGTCGACCTTGCTGATCGACCCGGCCTGCCACATCGCCTCCGCGCGGTCGCGCCGGGCCTTCGAAGCCTCGGCCGTAGAGCGGTTCACCGTGACGGACTCGGCAGCGTAGAGGCACTGCATGTAGGCCTGGACGATGGCGATGCGGATGTCATTGGCACTCTCCTCGACCGCAAGCGCGTCGATGCGGTTCTGCACCTGCTGCTGTTTCACGGCCGTCCGCAGCTTGCCGCCTTCGTAGAGCGTCATGCCGGCATTCAGTCCGTAGGTTCCGGTGTAGCTGTTCCGGTCCGTAGCGTTCGACGACGGGTAGTTCGTGTATCCCTGCGTCGCCGAGGCCGAGAGCGACGGGAACAGCGCGGCTTTGGCTTCCTCGGTGTCCTCGATCCCCGAAAGATAGTCGTTGCGGCTCTGCCGCAGCTGGATGTTGTTCTCCAATGCATAGTCGAGACACTCCCCGAGCGTCCAGACCTTCAGCGAGTCCTGCGCCGCCGCAAACTGCCAGCCGAGCAACGCGACGCACACTATCCACACTCTTCGTTTCATGGCATTTCCATTTGACGCAAATTTACCGGCTGCCTCCCGTGCGTACAAATGAAATAGACTATGGCTGATTTTTCACCGACGAATTCCCTACATCGGTCGACGAAAATTGGAACAGGATCATAGTCTATTAGAACCGAAGTACATTCAACATGTTCCAGTCGGATGATATTTGCCAATATCTATATTACATTCGTACGGCATTCATAGACCAAACGCTTACAACGCAAACAATATTGACATAGAAAGATTTGTTTTTGGAGAAATTAAGTCGCTTAGATTGAAATTATTTCCTGTTCTTCTTCGTTGGCCGTGAGAATATAAAACAAGCATACCGGCTCTTTATGGAACTCCGCCTACAGCACGGAATTACCGCTTGATAATCTGCGGAAAATGCTCTTTGATAAGAGACGAAGGATGTAAATCCCTACACGCTTTACTCCGAACGCTCCTAACACCGTGTAATCTGCGGAAAATACCCTATACATCCATCGAGAAAAGATTGATTATTATACCCCGAAAGCGGAATACAAAAGGTTTCGAACTAAAAATTTAAATCTGGTCAAAGAAATCAAAATGAAACCGACGGTACAAATTGGGGCATCGTCGGTCACGAAATTAAACATTAATCCTAAAAAATCCCTTACCAAAATAACTCTGGCAAGGGATGAAGGGTTCGAAATCTGCAAGTCGTTGCTATGTTCTTAAAATCGAAATCCGAAGTAGACATGAATCATAGTTTCCGTTTATATAAATTGATAAAAGAAATTATCCGGGCAACGTATCATTCGATGATCGTACTTATTTGCGTATTCGGATTGTGGAAAGTCTGTGGGAGAACTAATTCGAAAAGTAAACTTTTATCAGATCTCGGAGTAAATCACTCCGGGACTTAATATTCGTAAAGGCTGTTCCGAAATTTGCTCGGTTGGAAAATTTTTCGTATCTTGCAATAGGTTATTTGAAATGCGGTATTTGAGCGCAATCAACTGAAAATAAACCGTTGCCTTCTCGTTACCTATTATCCTATACAAAAATGTAACGACTCATTAATTAAGTCGTTACATCATTATAAACCCACACCGGGCGGGACCGAACAGAGTCATCGGACTAAACAACAAGGAATTAACAGCAACAATCCATACCCGATTTGCCCCCCGGCTTTGTTTTGACATGAAAGGGGGTATTTCTATTTTTGCTGCCGAGCGGCACTATGCCGACGCCGGACCAATCACAATCAAATCAGGTTAATTATGGAGAGAATAGAAAAAACCTTGCTGCTGCCGCTGCTGGCGGCCGCAGTACTGTCTTCCGCGTCCTGTTCCGACGACAAGGAGAAGGAGCCGCCCGTGCGGGCCGTAAATTATACCATCGAGTTCTCGACCGTCTCGCAGGCGGTTTACCTCGGAGACAAATACCAAACCGGAGAGGGCAATTACCGTCTGACATTGACCAATGCGGACGGAGACGTGCTGGAGGCGGATCTGACGAGCGTCAAAGCCCCCAAACCCTCCGCCGCGATGCCCGAAGCGGGCGTTTACACGGCGGCGGAGACCCGCCGGGCGGGAACGTTCGCGCCGGAGGCATCCTCGTGGGAAACCGTCAAAAGCGGCGTCGAGGTCCGGAGCGCGAATCAGGCCGGGCAGAAAACGAAGTTCGCGATCCGTGCGGGCAGCATGACGCTCGCGCCCGCGGCATCGGGCGACGGGACCTTCACCCTGTCGGGCGAGGTGACCGACGGAGACAAAACCGCCCTCTCGTTCTCGTGGAGCGGCGCGCTGGCCTTCGCAAACGAATCCGGGGAGGAAGACCCGGTCGTGTACGAACGGCTGTCGATGGTCTTCGGCGACTACTATCCCGACGACTACGGCATTGCGGCCGACACTTACATGCTCCGCGGCGGCAACGAAAGGGTCGAACTGCATTCGCAGCTCCGCAGCGTGCCGGCCGCCGATCCAGCGGCGCCGCTGCCCAGCGACGGCAAATACACGATCGACCTGCGCTCGGAAGCGGGAAAATACGCCAACGAAACCTTCACGTTCCGCTCAGGCTACATCTCCCAGAGCGGCCGGGCCGCCGGCACCTACTGGAAAACAGACGAAGCCACCTACGTCGCCACGTCGGGATCGTTCACCGTCTCGACTGTCGGCGAAAGCTGGAAGATAGAGGGAACGCTCCGCGACGACGGGGCCGAAGAGACGTTTTCGTTCACCTACACCGGAGAACCCGGATTCAAAAACTAATCCCCAAATACGTTACGACCTATGCAGATCTTCAGAAAATCACTGCTCCTGACCGCCGCGCTGGCCCTGACGGCCTTCGCCGCATGCAGCAACGACGACAATGAAAACGGCGGAGACGGCAAAGAGACCGATCCCGATTACCTCGCACTCCCCCACGCCTACGGCACCTATTACCACACCTACTGGGGCGACGCGGCCGGCGACTACTATCTGGTGCTGACCGACGCAGACCTCGATCAGGCCGATGCCGCGCCCTACAAGTACCGGCTCGACATCGACTTCCTGAGCGTACTGGCGACCGATCCGAAAAGCGCGCGTCCGCTGGACGGCGAATACACCATCGGAAAATCCACCGACAACAAGGCAGGCGTATTCATCGAGGGATTTCTCGGAACCGATTCCTTCGGCATGCCGGCTCTGTTCGGCACCTATTGGAACGAGCCTGACGAAGAGGAGGGTTCCACAACGCCCCACGCCATCGTCGGCGGAAAGATGCGGATCAAGACCGACAACGGCATCACCACGATCAAGGCGGAGTTCATCGACGAAGACGACAGCACGCTGCGCGTCAGCTACCGCGGAGCGCTCGAATTCGAAAACCGCATAAACGACTCTTACCGCGGCGACTCGAAACTGAATGCCGACTATGCGATGAACGCCGACGCGCCGGTGGTTTCGATCAAGAAGATCACGGACGAATGTACGGCCCGGTACGACCGCTGGGACCTGCACTTCTACGAAAAGGAGTGCTACGCGACGCAGGGCGCGACGGGTTACTACCTCTGGTTCAGGCTGAAAACGGCTCCGGGGCAGGAATACATTCCGTCGGGCACCTACAAAGCGACCTCGGACGACACGCCCGGCTTCCTGCCCGGCACACGGGAAGAGCTCGGCGGCGGAAATCTCCGGGCCGTGAACACGTGGTTCTACAGCGGCCGCACGCCCCATGCCCCGATGACCAACGGTTCGCTGACCCTGAAAACGTCGAACGGAACGGACTACGAAGTGTCGTTCTCGACGGGCGACGACCACCCGATGCCCTATCTGGTGACGGGATCGTTCTCCGGAACGGTGAAAAAGCTCGCCTCCAATTAGGCGCCCCGGATAGGCGGATTTTCGCGGCCGCCCCTCTTCCCGGCACTTCCGGGAACGGTCCGCAAATCCGGAAGATGTCAAGGCCGGAACTTCAGAGAAGTTCCGGCCTTGGGGTTTCATGCGGGGCGCACCGTTGTCAGGACCGCAGCCGATTTCGGGTTCGGCACCGTTTTCAGAGCTGCGGTCCCTTTGAGGGCTGCACCGTTGTCAGGCCAGCACTGTTATCGGGACCGCAGCCGTTGTCGGATCGGCGGACCGGTCTCCTGCGACCGATCGGAGTCCATGCGGTCCGAGGCGGTTACGGCTCCAGCACGGACCGGGCGGCCGCGGAATCAGCGGACGTATTTTCCGACGAACGCCCGGACGACGGCGGTGTATTCCTCCCTGTTGTCCCGGTAGGAGTAGGCGTGTCCGGCTCCGGGAACGAGCCACAGCTCCTTTTCGCCCGGCTTGGCTTCATAGAGCGGATAGACCATCCACGTAGGCACGTAATCGTCGGCGTCGCCGTGGATGAAGAGCATCGGAAGTTCGCACTTGGCCACCTGCGCCAGCGCCGAAGCCTCGCGGAAATTCCAGCCGTATTTTAGATCACAGAGCCAGCTCGCAGTGTACATCAGCGGGAATGCGGGAAGTCCGAACGAGGTTTTCAGCTCGTTCGAGAACTCGTCCCAGACGCTCGTGTAGCCGCAGTCCTCGACAAAACACTTCACATAGGGGCGCTGCGGCTCGCCTGCAACCATCATCGTCGTGGCGGCACCCATCGAGATACCGTGGACGACCATCTGCGTATTGCCGCCGAAAAGCGCGTTGGCGACTTCCATCCAGCGCAGCACGTCCAGCCGGTCGAGCCAGCCCATGCGGATCGCCCGGCCTTCGCTCCGGCCGTGGTAATGCAGATCGGGCAGCAGGATGTTGTAACGCAGGTCGTGATTATAGAGGTAGCCGATCATCAGCATCCGCACGGCGCAGTCGGTATATCCGTGGACGATGACGGCCGTGCGGTCGGTCGGTTCGGGAGCCGCAGCGTAGAGCGCGTGTAGCCGCACGCCCTGCGGATCGACGATCACCGTATCGCGCAACGCTCCGGCCCGTTCGAGGCTGTCCGTCCACGGACGCAGGAAAGGATACTCGGCGTACATATATTCATAGGCCGTGGCATTTTTCGCCCGCATCGTCTCTTCGGGGCGCAGCGAGAAGCCGAGCATATAGAAACTCCCGCCGATAACCGCAGCTGTCAGCAACAGCACAAAAAGGGCTATAGTCCGCGTAATTCGTCTCGTCGTCATAACTTTCGGTTATAGATCCGCACTCTCGGAGAGCGGCACGCCCTCCGTTCCGGCGTAAAACATCACCATCTCGGTCTCCCCGTCGCCGCGGTTTTCGCCGTAATGGACCGTGCCGACCAGCTCCACGATACCCTCGCCGGCGCGGAAAGTCCGCTCCGTCCCGTTGTCGGAGACCACGGTCAGTTCGCCGCGGAGGATCACGCCGGCATTGACGACGGCATGCGTGTGCCGCGGGAGCGTCGCATGCGGCGGAATCGTCGCCCGGAGAATCGTCACCTGCGGCCGCCCCGCCGGATAGGCCGGAAGCGGCGCGCCGTCCCAGCTCGAAGCGGTCTCGGCGACACGCGTTACCGCCGGACGGCCGCCGGACAGACTCATTCGGCAGCCAGTTTCGTCCGGATGTGCGCCAGCATGTCGTCGGTCATGCGCGAAAGGTCCCATTCGGGTTTCCAGCCCCACTCCTCGCGGGCGCAGGTGTCGTCCAGCGAATTGGGCCAGCTCTCGGCGATCTCCTTCTTGACGGGATCGACGTCGTAATCCATCGTGAAATCGGGCAGACGCTTCCTGATCTCGGCGCAGATGATCTCCGGCGTGAAGCTCATCGAGGCGATGTTGAAGCTGTTGCGGTGAACGAGTTTCGCGGGATCGGCCTCCATCAGTTCGACGCAGGCGCGCAGCGCGTCGGGCATGTAGATCATGTCCATATAGACGTCCGGCGGCACGGGGCAGGTGAACCGCCCGGAGCGGATGGCCTCGTAGTAGATCTCGACCGCATAGTCGGTCGTGCCGCCGCCGGGCAGCGTGACGCTCGAAATAATGCCCGGAAAACGCACCGAGCGGGTATCGACGCCGTATTTGTGGTGATAGTAGTTGCCCAGCATTTCGCCCGTGACCTTGCAGATGCCGTAGATCGTCGTGGGCTGCATGATGGTATCCTGCGGGGTCCGGTCCTTGGGCGAGGTGGGGCCGAAGGCGCCGATCGAGCTGGGCGTGAAGAGCGCGCAGTGGTGCTGGCGGGCCACTTCGAGCGAGTTGTTCAGCGCACCCATGTTGACGTTCCACGCCATCTGGGGATTGCGCTCGCCAACGGCCGAGAGCAGCGCCACGAGGTTGAAGATCGAGTCGATATGGTAACGGGCGACCACCGAGGCCATGGCCGTAGCGTCGAGGGCGTTGAGCACTTCGAAAGGCCCCGCTTCGCCGAGAGCCTTGCATTCGCGCATGTCGGTGGCGACGACGTTGCGGTCGCCGTAGATTTTGCGCAGGTAAACCGTCAGCTCGGAACCTATCTGGCCTCCGGCGCCTATTATCAGTATACGTTTCATGGGTTTAGAGTTATAATTCAAAAGTAAAGATAGAAAATAATTGTGAAAACCGCACAAATTTTTGGTCTTTTCATTTTTCTTATGTACTTTTGCACCACTCGAATGAGAAATGTTGCTGTTGTAGCTCAGTGGTAGAGCACTTCCTTGGTAAGGAAGAGGTCACGAGTTCAATCCTCGTCAACAGCTCGCAAAGCAAGGATTACGTGACACGTAATCCTTTTTTCATTTCAGCGGAAAGGCCTGAAGGCCGTCAGGGAACAGGCGGAGCGGACGGCAGCGGTCCGCCGGCTGCGGAGATGCCCAATGCGAAAGATGCAGGCCGGGAGGGGGCGTTGGCTGCCGAGACGCCAAATGCGGAGATGCACGCTGGGGTGGGCAGGCTGCCGAGATGCCAAATGCGGAGACGCACGCTGGGGTCCGCCGGCCGCCGAGACGCCGCGTCCCATGCGGAAGTCTCCGGAAGGGGCGGTCACTTCAGGCAGACGAAAAGCGACAAAACAAACAATCCGAAGCCCGATTGCCGCCCAATCAGCCAATACTGCGCCCAAAATGGACTATCCAAGCCGATCGTTTGCCGTAACTTTGCCGTGTAAATGAATACGGACATGAAAATTACGGTCAATCCCGGCATGGAACACCTGCGGCAGTTCGTCCGGCAGCTTCCGGAGCTTTTCCCGGTGTCGGGCGAAGTGCTTCACGACGGCCGCAATCAGATACGCGCCTTCGACATCGGAGGCGAACGGCTCGTGGTCAAGCGTTACAAACGGCCCAGCGCGTTCAATGCCGTCATGTACTCGTTTTTCCGCAAGAGCAAGGCCCGGCGCGCCTACGAACACGCCCTGCGCCTGCGCGAGCTGGGAATCGACACGCCCGAACCCGTCGCATGGAGCGAATACCGCCGCAACGGGCTGATAACGGAGACCTATTTCGTATCCCGCCGATCGGACTTCACACCGCTCACGGCGGCCACGGAACGGTTCCCGACCTCCGATTCGCTGCCCGTGCTCGCAGCATTCGCCCGTTTCACCGTCCGGCTCCACGAAAAAGGGATCTGCCACGAGGATTTCAACCAGACCAACATCCTCTGGCGGCACGACGAAGCGACGGGGCGCTACGATTTCCAGCTGATCGACATAAACCGCATGAAATTCCTCCGGCGGCCGCTCCGCCCCGACGAATGCATGATCAACCTGCGGCGGCTGAGCTGCCCGGCCGTGGCGTTTCTATACATCCTCGACCGCTACGCCGAAACGAGGCAGTGGGATATGGACGACACGCTGCTGCGGGGCACGTTTTTCAGGCTTCTGTTCGGACGCCGCCAGCAGTTCAAGAAGCGTTTCAAAGCACGCAAACTGGCCGCGGCAGGCAAAAAACAGGGCTGAAAATTTGGATTCCGGGAATATTTCACTACATTTGCCAGAGGTTAATCCACCAAGGAGACAATGAGACTTTACGGTTTTGCATATTATTTCTTTTACTTTTTCTTTTATAGCAAGGGAAGAAGCGGGATGGCATGCAATTAACTGTATAAAACAATAGAGTGAAAACACGAAGGATCCCGTTCTGTAGAAGAGCGGGATTTTTTAATGCGATTCAGAAGATGAAACGGATAACGATACAGGGGATAGCGGGTTGTTTCCACGAGACCGCGGCGCACGGAAGTTTCCCCGGCGAAGAGGTCGAGGTGCTGCCCTGCGTGAGTTTCGACGAGCAGTTCGCCCGCATGGCAGCCGACGCCGAGCTGCTGGGAGTGGCGGCCATCGAGAACACCATTGCCGGAAGCCTGCTGCCCAACCACGAACTGCTGCGCCGCAGCACGCTGGCGGTCATCGGCGAGTACAAACTCCGCATCTCGCACGTGCTGGCGGCGCTTCCGGGACAGCGGGTCACAGACATCCGCGAGGTGCATTCGCACCCGATCGCCCTGATGCAGTGCGGCGAATACCTCAAGGCCCGGCCCGCGATGAAAGTCGTCGAGCGCGACGACACGGCGGGAAGCGCCCGCGAAATCGCCGGCCAGCGGCTCGCCGGCACGGCGGCCATCTGCGGCGCCGAAGCCGCGGAACTCTACGGACTCGAAATCCTCGAACGCGGCATCGAGACCAACAAGCACAACTTCACCCGTTTTCTGGTACTGGCCGACCGCAGCCGCGCGGCGGAGTTCACCGATCCGGCCCGCACCGACAAAGCGTCTTTGGTATTCACACTGCCCCACGCGCAGGGGAGCCTCTCGAAAGTGCTGACGCTGTTATCCTTCTACGGAATCAACCTCACGAAAATACAGTCGCTGCCGATCATCGGACGCGAATGGGAATACCGGTTTTACGTGGACGTGACCTTCGACGACCCGATGCGGTACCGGCAGGCGGTCGATGCGGCCCGGCCGCTGACCAGCGATTTCCGGATTCTGGGCGAATATGCCGAATATCCCAATCCCGAAATCTGAGCGGAAGGACATAGGACCCGATTTTCGCGGCGGGCGGGGACAGAGACGCAAACGAGGCGGCAGGCTGCGAATGACGCGAAAAGACAGAGACAAGACAAACGACAATAATTCAAACAGAACTGATATGAAAGATTTGCAACCCATCAATTTTCCGGGACTCGATCCCCGGCGCCCGCTGGTCATCGCGGGACCGTGCAGCGCCGAAACCGAAGAGCAGGTGATCGAAACCGCCCGCGAACTGGCCGCCGAAGGCGTGCGGATTTTCCGCGCCGGACTTTGGAAGCCCCGCACCAAACCCGGAGGGTTCGAGGGCGTGGGTGCCGAAGGCGTGGCATGGCTCCAGCGCGTAAAACGCGAAACAGGGATGTACACCGCCACCGAGGTCGCCACGCGCAAGCATGTCATGGCGGCGCTGGAAGGGGGCATCGACATGATCTGGATCGGCGCCCGCACCACGGCCAACCCCTTTGCCATGCAGGAGATCGCCGACGCGCTGCGCGGCCACGACATTCCGGTGCTGGTCAAGAATCCCGTGAGTCCGGACCTCGAACTGTGGATCGGCGGCGTGGAGCGCATCTACAACGCCGGCATCCGCCGTCTGGGGGGCATTCACCGCGGCTTCACGTCGATCGACAAGAGTCTCTACCGCAACCATCCGATGTGGTCGATCCCCATCGAACTGCACCGCCGCCTGCCGGGCCTGCAGATCTTCTGCGACCCCAGCCACATCGGAGGCCGCCGCGAACTGATCGCGCCGCTTTCGCAGCAGGCCATGGACCTCGGATTCGACGGGCTGATCGTCGAAGCGCACTGTTCGCCCGACTGCGCGTGGAGCGACAAGGCCCAGCAGGTGACGCCGCAGGGTCTGGCCTACATCTGCCGCAGTCTGGTGATCCGCGAAGCCAACACCACGACGGAGAGCCTTTCGGAACTGCGTTCGCAGATCGACAAGCTCGACGACGAACTGCTCGAACTGCTCGTGCGCCGCATGCGGGTATCGCGCGACATCGGACAGTACAAGAAAGAGCACAACATGCCGATCCTGCAGGCCAAACGTTACGAAGACCTGCTGGCGCGACGCGCGGAGCAGGCCGTACAGCTGGGCATGGACCGCGAATTCATGCGCTCGGTGCTGCAGGCCATCCACGAGGAGTCGATCCGCCAGCAGATGCAGGTGCTGGGCGAATGACGGGCTGTTACATTTCGGTTAAATATTCGGCGGGGACCACGCAATAAAGGGATTGTTACGTACTTTTGATGCGGATACCAATCCGTAACAGTTATGACAAAGCACAAAATCCTTGTGGTGGACGACGAGGAATCCCTCTGCGAGATTCTTCAGTTCAATCTCGAAGTCGAGGGTTACGAAGTCGATACGGCGTACAGCGCCGAACAGGCCCTCGGCATGCACCCCGAACGTTATTCGCTGATTCTGCTCGACGTCATGATGGGCGAGATGAGCGGATTCAAGATGGCCCGGCAGCTCCGGGCGCAGCCCGAAACGGCCGCCGTGCCGATCATCTTCTGCACGGCCAAAGACACCGAGGACGACACGGTCGCGGGGCTCAACATCGGAGCCGACGACTATATCGCCAAGCCTTTCTCCGTGCGCGAAGTGCTGGCCCGCGTGC
>OWKP01000128.1_pt1 | contig 61318 bp, 47 predicted proteins | sample 1732991 | NCBI WGS metagenome assembly OWKP01 (sample SAMN05065777, study PRJEB22554) | human gut metagenome | biome: ENVO:2100002; feature: ENVO:00000062; material: ENVO:00002003 | host: Homo sapiens | place: USA
GCGCATGTCTCGTGGGCTCGGAGATGTGTATAAGAGACAGTTCTTAAATTTAACGGATATTGTTGAAAAATGTATTGCGATGTGGTAAAATAGATGATAATCGGGCATATAAAAAAATACGCAAATACATAACGGACAACAAACGGATATCATGCAAAAAACTGAAATTAAAAAACCGGATTTAGGCACCGGGTCGGTGGGCAAACTGCTTGCAAAGCTTGCATTACCTGCCGTAGCCGCACAAATAATCAACATGCTTTACAACCTTATCGACCGCGTATACGTCGGACGAATCGCGGTAATAGGCACGGACGCTCTTGCGGGATTGGGCGTATGCTTTCCGATAATACTTATAGTATCGGCATTCAGCGCGCTTATAGGCATGGGCGGCGCACCGCTTGCGGCAATACGCATGGGCGAAAAAAAGCGTGAGGAAGCGGAAAAGATTTTTAATAACGGCGTAATCCTGTTGCTTATATTCGGCATAGCTCTTACCGTAGTCCTGCTGTTGTTTTCGCGTCAGCTTTTAGTGCTTTTCGGCTCACCTGCCTCCAGCCTTCCCTACGCGGACGCTTACCTTAGAATTTATGCAATAGGCACGGTTTTCGTAATGCTTGCGCTTGGACTTAATCCGTTTATTTCCACGCAGGGGTTTGCTTTCATGTCAATGATTACCGTGGCGATAGGCGCAGTGCTTAACATAGCGCTTGACCCGCTTTTTATTTTCGCGTTTAACATGGGAGTCAGGGGCGCCGCGCTTGCCACCATACTTTCACAAGCGGTTTCGTGCGTATGGGTGGTATTGTTTTTTGTATCCAAACGCACATCCATCAAGTTAAAACCGTCTTTCTTCAAGCTGCAGCCTTCCGTCTTTTTTCCCATGCTGGCGCTTGGAGTAACTCCATTTATAATGCAGGCGACGGAAAGCGCGGTTCAAATAGTTTTCAACGTGCAACTTCACGCGTACACGGGCGGCTCCAAAGACTACACGGCGGCGCTGACGATTATGATGAGCGTAATGCAGGTTATATCGCTGCCCCTTAACGGACTGGGCACGGGCGCACAGCCGCTTATTTCCTATAATTACGGAGCGGGAAATATGACGCGCGTCAAAAAAACAGTCAAATATCTGTTTTTAACCGCTTTGACAGTCTGTTTTATAGTATGGCTATCCTGCCTTACCGTACCTTTTATTTATGCGTCCATATTCTCGGCAAGCGCGGAAGTCACCGCCATCGTCAACGACTATATGCCCATATTCATGATGGGCTCCATAATGTTTTGCGCTCAGTTCGCACTTCAGAACGCGTTTCTCGCGCTGGGACAGGCAAAAATATCGATGTTCCTTGCGCTTTTGAGAAAAGTTATACTGCTTATACCGCTTACGTTTATTCTGCCGCTGATTTTAGGCGTAAAAGGCGTCTTCCTTGCCGAAGGCGTTGCCGACCTTACTGCGGGAACAATAACGGGATTAGCCTTTCTTTTGTCGTTTAAGGGAATATTGCTTAGACGCGAGGCTTTTTTATCCGCTCAAGCCGAAAGGGCCAACGCGGCAGCGAGCGTAACGGGGGACGTAATTCCGATGAACGCGCAAAACACGCCCTCTGTTTCCGCCGAAGAATTATCGGAGAAAACTTTAGCGGAAGAAAGCTTGTCAATCGGCGAAAACTCCGAAGCGCAAAACACAGACACGGAGAATAAAGCGGAATGAAAGAAGCGAAAACAAACGCCATGCGCATAATGGAGCGAAATAAAATCGACTACGAAGTACACGCTTTTGAAATCGACCCTGAAAATTACGTTTCTTTAGGCGAAGACAACGCGGTGGAAAAAGTGGGACTGCCCGCGGACAGAGTTTTCAAAACAATAGTAACCAAGGGCAAAAGCGGAGCGTATTATGTATTCATGCTGCCCGTAAACCGAGAACTCGACCTGAAGAAATGCGCGGCGGCGGTAAGTGAAAAATCCGTCGAGCCTCTTCACCTTAAGGAGCTTTTGCCTGTTACGGGCTATGTGAGAGGGGGCTGCTCCCCCGTAGGCATGAAGAAACAATTTCCGACAGTAACGCACCTGACTGCTTTAGATTGCGACACGATAGTTTACAGCGCGGGAAGACCGGGCGTGATGATGGAAACTTCTCCCCTTGCGCTTGAAAAGGCGGCGGGAGTCAAATTTGAAAACATTGTGAGGGAATAACCGTGAGACTGGACAAATTTTTAAAAGTATCCAGAATTTTAAAGCGTCGCACCGTCGCCGCGGAAGCCTGTGAAAAAGGCAAAGTAAACGTAAACGGCAAAGAAGGTAAGCCCGGCACAAAACTTAAAATCGGCGACACGGTCACCATAGAATTCGGAACGTCATCTTTGAAATTCAAAGTGCTGGACCTTAACGAAAAAGCGGGCAAAGCCGAGGCGGGACTGATGTATGAAATCATCGCTTAAAGTCACTGCCGTCGTATTGTGCGCCGGAATGGGCGAACGCGCCAAGCTGGGTTACAACAAAATTCTGCACCCTTACGGCGGATGCAGCGTGGCGGCAAGAACGGTAAAAAAATTCGAACGCTTTGACAGAATTGTCGTGGTTTGTTCGCCCGAGGACAAGGAAACCTTAAAAAGTCTTATCGATTGCGAAAAAGCCGAATACGTTTACGGCGGCGCAACCCGCACCGAAAGCGTGAGGAACGCGCTTAAAGCCGTAGTAAATACGGATATCGTCATAATTCACGACGGTGCCCGTCCCTTTGTCACAAAAGAAATTATCGATAAAAGTGTTGCTTCCGCCATAGAATACGGAAGCGGAATAGCCGCAATCAAATCGGTAAACGCAATAAAATACTTTAAAGACGGAAAAGCCGTTACGCTTAACCGCGACAACGTTTTTTCCGTGCAGACGCCGCAGTCCTTCCGTTTCGACGAGATAAAAAAAGCTTACGACTCGGTTGCGGGTAATTTTGCCGACGACAGCGAAGTGTACGAGCTTGCAGGGTTTTCCCCCACGCTTACCGAAGGCAGCCGAGACAACGTAAAACTTACCGAACCTGCCGATTTTTTCGGGCTGAACGGTGTTTGCAGAATAGGCTTCGGGTTTGACGTGCACAGATTCGAGAAAGGTCGGGACCTTATTCTTTGCGGAAGAAAGTTCGATTACGAAAAAGGGCTTTTGGGGCACAGCGACGCGGACGCGCCCGTGCACGCGATAATGGACGCGCTTTTATCTGCCGCGGGAATGCCCGATATTGGCGTACTCTTTCCCGACAACGACCCGAAATACAAGGACGCAAACAGCATTAAACTACTTGAATCCGTGAGAGAATCGGTTTGTTCCCGATTCGAAATAGTCAACGTGTCAGTCTGCATAATAGCGCAAAAGCCTAAAATTGCGCCTTACGTTTCGCAAATGCGGCAAAATCTTGCAAACGCGCTTAATATTGCAGCGGAGCGTGTAAACATTTCCGCGACCACGTCCGAGCTTTTGGGAATAACCGGTGACGGAAGCGGGCTTGCGGCATCGGCGGACGTATTGATTAAACTGATATAAAAATTTAAAACTATATGAAAATCAAAAAAGGCGCCGAATAAATATCGGTGCCTTTTCCGTTTTACTTGAATTTGACTTTAATGTCGTAGTCCACTTGCATTGCGGACAAAATATTTTCCTTGTCGGGATAATTATTATAGTCGTTATAATGGAATTTATACAAGTTCGTCGTCAGTCCCATAGCGTCGCAATCGCACTCCTTCATGACGTTTATAACGCTGACAAGCTCGTTTTCTATCTTGACGGCAAATTGATTTTTGATGTTTTGGTTAATTTCCTCTTCGCTTATGCCGTAATACTTAAACAAATCGCTGAGCTTGTATCTGTCTTCAAGTTCGAGCAGAACCTCCACTGACATTTTCGTTTGGGGAACTCCGTTGTTTATCCCGGTTTTGATTTTAAATTTTTTGGAACGCAGCTGGCAGAAAATCTGTCCTACTTCGATATCCTGAACCTTTAAGTTTTCCAAAGATACAAGGCCTTGCGTTGAAGTTTTGTCCGACCAGGTAAATCCGCGGGTCTGCTCGTCGTCAAGGAATTTTATCTGTCGGCCGTCGCGATAAAAGGCTATTTTGGAAAGAGACTTGATTTCGGTTTCTCCTTTTTTATCCTCTCCGCTGCCGGATGACTGACCTTCATCGGAACCTCCATCGGACGGTTTTTCCTGATCGGAACCGCTGTCTTTTTTCCCTATTTCGATACAAGGTATATAAGAACTTTTGGTAACGCTGCCTGTTTCCGACAAAAACTTTAAAAGAGTAATTGACGGCATATTGGTATCGAGTGCGTTGTGTTCGATAAGTTTTGATAAGCCGTTACTGCTGGCTTCAGACAGCATATTGGACATTTCAATGGTTTCTTTTGCGGATTTACCGAGCGAAAGCACAAGATATGCGCCGGGAATGATTTTACCCGAAGCCATAAGGTAATTGAGATGAGGTAAAATGCTTTCGTCGCCGAAAGTGTCTCCTATGACAATAAGCCCGCACAATCCAAGCTCCAGTTTCTTACCCATCTTCAGGCTTAACTTTTCAAACGCCGCACTGACCGAATCCGCCTCTACCCCCACGTTAAGGCGCATTGTGGAACCGTTCTGGCTTTCCTGAGGCATAACCGCAGTTGCGGAAACACGGTATTGGTCCTCAACTTTGTCAAGACCTATCGAAGTCAAAAGAAGTTTTGTTTCTATTTCCGGTCTGTTGGTTACGCTTTTAGGCGACAAAATCAGAACCAAAACAAAAAACAAAATCATCAACTTGTAAATTTTAAGCAGTTTGGTTTTGTTTTTCGGAGTTCTTAAATCCATTTTTCTTCTCCTTGATTTCTTTACCGTTTAAAAGTTTAGGAGTATGATAATTAGGTTTGTATTTTATTACGCTCAGCAACAAAAGCAAACCGGGCATTATAAACGCGGGCGGACAGACGATGTATTTCATAACACCCGTACAAACCAAGAATACGGTATTTTCGTTTTCCAGAAAAAATTCGGAAATAACGTACAAGGCAACGGCGCAAGACACGGCTATAACATAATTGTTTCTGCTGTTTATGACAAAGGAAACGTTACGGGTAAGGAAATAAAAAATCAAGGCAAGTTTCATAAAAACGCTTAACATCCACACGCAATAAAAAAGCAGGTCGAATCTGCCGTAATCGTGCGCGCCCAGACTGAACTGAGTCATGTTACTCACGTTGTTTCCGTAATCTATAAGCGTACCCATGTTGGCATAAGTTGCAAAAAGCATGGTAGAGAAAAACATCACCAACAGACTTGCAAAAAGTTTGCTTATCATCGTCGCCAGCACAAACCCTTTTCCGAGTTTGACGTTTCCCAAAAAAATCAGCAAAAAAGTTATATCGCCGAACCATACCGGAAAGGTGATAAGTCCTTCGGCTACGGGCGCAAATCCGTTTTCCAATACCGGCATCAGATTATCGCCCTGCATATCTCCTATTAACAGCCCCGTAAGCACAAGAGTACTTATTAAAACTATGGGTAAAATAATTTCCGCTGTGCGGCCCATTGCGCGCAACGAGCGTATCGCAAACGACGCAAGCAGTACAAGCAAAGGAATTATCATTATCGCCCAACCTATTTCCGCATACATCGTTACGGAAAAGAACATTTTAATTTCGCTTATAATCAGTATGGCTTTTAACACGAAAAAGGAAGAGAACAACACTACGACAATTCTCGAAACAACTTTTCCGAGAGTTTCGCTGAGTATATCGTATATTGTTTTGTCCGGATTTCGTTTTGCGGTAATGAGAAAAAAAGTCAGGCTTATAAACTCAAACGCAATCCAGATTCCCATGACTATATAACTGTCTTTGCCTACTATTCTGAGCATTAACGCGGGAAGCATGAACATTTTTACGGCAAGCGCGACTAAAAACTGAATAGCTACAAACTGTTTTATGCTGACCTGTTTACCTTCCATCAGCGCCGTTCCCCCTTCTTCTTTTATTTTTGTTCTTTATACTTAAAGGCCTGTTATTCATTCTTAAAAGCGAAGCTCGGTAAAACGAGTCCTTAAGATCGGCAAATATAAGCGGTGCGAAAGGCGACATATACGGCACGCCGAAGCCGCTTAAAGAACACAGATACAGTACCAGGTACAGTATTCCGCAAAGCAGCAGATACATTCCGCCCAATCCCCCAAGCACCGTAAACGCCACTCTCAGCAGCGTCATCGTCCCCTCCTGATTGGGCGCAGTGTACAGCGCGATGGAACTAAGCGCGGTTATCATGACCGCGGGCGAACTGATTATGCCTGCCTTTACTGCAGTATCTCCAAGCACAAGCGCGCCCACTATACTCATCGCCATGCCTACCGCGCGCGGCATTCTCACGCTTGCCTCGCGGATAATTTCAAACAGTAAAATTACAAACAAAACCTCCGTAAGCGGCGAAAGCGGAATTCCGTTTACCGACGTCATTACGGTAATCAAAAACCTTAAAGGTATCATGCTGTAATGAAATTCCTGCAACGCAACGTAAAGACCGGGGAGCAGTATGGAAAAGAATACGGACATTATTCTGATAATTCTCAGAAATGTCGCCAAAGAGGCGCGTTCGTAATAGTCCTCGCTGCTTTGATAATCTTCCACCAGCATAAACGGTACGGTTAACACCATTGGAGAGCCGTCTACCACTATGGCGACTCTTCCCTCCAGCATCTTGGAAACTATTATATCGGGTTTTTCGCTTATACCCGTCTGATGAAATACGGACAAAGGCCGCTCTTCCAGCACGGGCTGAAGATAATGGCTGTCAATCACGGCGTCAACGTCAATGCTCTTAAGCTTTTTCCTGACGCTGTCCACAAGTTCTTTGTCCGCAACATTGCTTAAATACACAAGCGCCACGACCGTATTGCCTATTCTGCCGATATGCATCTTTTCTATCGCAAGTCCCGGACTCTTCACTCGCCTCTCTATAAGAGAAAGATTAGTCTTAAGGTCCTCAATAAATCCTTCCCTGGGCCCTCGCATAACCGTCGAAGTGGGAGGTTCGGATATGGAACGCTTGTCCCATTTCCTTAAATTGACTACGATAAACTCTTTTAAGCCTTCCACGAAAATAATTCCGTCGCCCGAAAGAATCAGCTGCTTTGCCCCCTCCTGATCTACGGAAGTCTTTGTTTCCGCGATGTAAATAACCGATTTTACCAATCCTTCGGCAGTAATTTTACCGTCACAGAAATGTTCCAGCGCGCGTAAAAGCTCGCTTAAAAGCGCAGAATCGGTTAAATCAGGATTGTAAAGAATAACCGCGTCCGTTTTATTTATTTTAAATTCTCTTTTTACAAGCAAATCCGGCGTTGCGAACTCGCTTACTATGGAGTCTGCTCTTTTCATATATTTTATGTTTTGTATATTGACTGTTTTTTATCGCTTTAAATAAAAAAAGACTCCGATTTATTTTATCCGTCAAAAAAGCAAATAGCTTTTTGCGGTTGAAAACCGAAGTCTGTACTTAAATATGGTTTTTAATTATATTATTTGACTTTTATTTACTGTTTTTTTCCTTTTCGGCAGCTTCGAAAAGTCCGTTGATATAAGCGGCGCCCAGCGCGCGGTCATACAATCCGTAACCCGGTTTTCCGCTTTCGCCCCAGATGTTTCTGCCGTGGTCGGGGCGGACGTATCCGTCAAAGCCGCCGTTTACAAGTGCCTTGACTATTGCGTACATATCAAGAGAACCACACGCGCTTAAATGCGCAGTTTCGGCAAAATCGCGCTCTTTGGAAAAGCCGATGTTTCTTAAATGTGCAAAGTGAATTCTGCCCTGTGCGGCATATTTTTCGGCAAGGCGCACAAGGTCGGGCCTGCCCGCGCCCAGACTGCCCGTACAGAGAGTAAGTCCGTTTGCTTTGGACGGTACCGCGGCAAAAAGCCTGTCAAGGTCTTTTTCGCACGAAACTATACGCGGCAATCCGAAAAGGTCCCACGGCGGGTCATCGGGATGCACCGCCATATTTATGCCGCACTCCTCGCACACGGGGATAATCCTTTCAAGAAAATAAACATAATTTTCGAAAAGCTTATCGCGGTCCACCGATTTATAGGCGTTAAGAAGAGCGCCGAGTTCCTCCGCAGAATAGCTTTCGTCCCATCCGGGAAGCGAAAGATGCTCGGGGTCCAGCTTAACTATATCTTCCTCGCGGTAAGCAAGCGAATAGGAGCCGTCGTCGTTGCGCTTGTCGAGCACGGTACGCACCCAGTCGAAAACGGGCATAAAATTGTAGCAGATTACTTTTACTCCCGCTTCGGCAAGACGGCGAATGTTGGTTTTATACGCCTCGATGTATTCGTCGCGTTTTCCTCTTCCCAGTTTAATATCTTCGTGGACGGGCACGCTTTCAATAACTTCCATTTTTAAACCCGCTTTTTCGCAGGCGGTTTTAAGTTCATTTACGGAATCACGGCTCCACTCGTTTCCCGGCGGAACGTCGTAAACCGCCGTAACCACGCCCGTCATTCCGGGAATCTGTCTAATGTAATCAAGAGGTATGGAATCCTTAAGTCCGTACCATCTGAACGTCATTTTCATAAAAAATTATTCTCCTTGAAAAAATAGCAAATCAAAGCTTGGAAAAGTCGATTTCGCGCCTTGCTCCTTTTGAGGCATACAGCTCCAACACGGTTTTGACGGCCTTATAAGCTTCGGTTACGCCCACGGGGAAATCCTCGCCGCGGGTAACGTGATCGTAAAAATCGCGTATAAGGTGAAGGTGTCCGTTGCCCCAGTAATCTTTGGCGATTATGTCGATCTTTTCGTTTACCGCAACAGGCAAACCCGCACCGTCGTAAACCTTGTTGCCCACTGCCGTATACTGTCCTTTGTCAGTAGCGAGGGATATTATTACGGGTGAATTAAATGCGTTGGCGGTAGTTGCGTAAAACGTAGCCTTTGTGCCGGACTTAAACTCGACATATATTTCAGCAGTATCTTCTTCGTCGATAACGCCCTTAAGGTGGTTATTCCCCACCGAGCCCGTTACGGCAATCGGTTCGCCCAGCATCCAGATAATAAGGTCAAGCGTGTGGATAGCCTGGTTCATCATGACTCCTCCGCCCTCGGTCTTACGCCTGCCGCGCCAATCGGTTTCCTTATAGTATTTTTCGTCACGCGCCCAGGGAACCGTTGCAAAAATGCCTTTAGCTCCCTCGGTTTCGCATAAAGCCTTAAGCTTTTCGTTGGTCTCAAGGTACCGGTTCTGAAAACATATTCCTATTTTGGCGCTGCTTAAGTCGGCGGCTTTTTTAAGCTCATAATACTGCTCGTCGCTGATGCAGACGGGTTTTTCGCACAAAACGTTTATTCCGCGATTAAGGGCGGCGATACTCATTTCCGCGTGCTCGTAATGAGGAGTACAAACGTGAACGGAATCGGGTTTTGCTTTATCCATCATTACGGTATAGTCGGTGTAAACTTTGCAGTCAAGACCGAAATCGTCGCGCAGTTTTGCTGCTTTTTCTTCGCTTCTGTCGCAAAGTGCGATAACGTCGTGCCCGAGATGTTTTAAAACGTCCAGATGAGTTTTGGCAATGCTGCCGCAACCGATTAGCGCTACTTTCATTTTTCAATACCTCCGCCTTTACTATTTTAACACTTTTAACGATAATTTACAAAATAAATATATTGCATATCGCGCTTAATTTTTTGCAATATGTAGTTAAAAAAAAGCCTTCCTGAATTTCATTTTTTACTGATTTATTAAAACCAAATCGTTTTATCATTTAAACCATTTTTGCAATGCGTAAAACTTTATTTGTTGCGACGTAATACCGCGGAAAAACTTTGCCGAATACAACAATGATTTTTAAAAAGCATATAAATATATTTTTTATTTTCAACGTATTACGCCCGCGGCTGAAACCGCGGGCATAATACGAGAAGTATGATTAAGAAGTCGATAAATCAATTCTATTTTTCTCAGGCTTTGAAGTAATTCATGAGTCCGAGAATTTTCGAAGCGTCAAGCGCGCTGTCGATAAGCACGATGTCGTCCACGGTGTGAGTATTGTTCTCATACCATTGGAAAACGCCGTTCTTGTAATCTCCGCCCTCGGAACCCGACACTTCGACGCCTCTGCCGATGCCGATAAAGGAGGTCTTTTCGGGATTGGACAGCGACACCGCGTCGTCAACGGTCAAGGTCGACGTAGCCGCAAGCGCAAAGTTGACGTACACGTTTACCACGCACTTGCCTGCGCCACGGGTGAAAGAGAATGTAAAGTTAGTCCACTTATCGGTATACCGGTCGGTGTTTTTAACAGTCATAAAGTTAGTAGTTCCGTTCATTCTCATGCGGATTGTGTTTTGTCTTATCGACGCAGTAACACCGCTTGCAGATGCGGGGTCGGTAGTCGCAAACAAGACGATACCCGATCCGTCTGCGTCAAGCGCGGTTGTAAAGTCCATTTTAAGCCACATGGAAACGGTAAAGCTGTTAACGCCGGGGTCAAAGCCGTTTACGTCGTAATACATGGACTTGCTGTTAATCTGGATTGCCTTATCTTCGCCGCCCTCTCTTCCCTCCACAACCGAGGAGGTTGCAGCGGAATTAAGCGCCATGGTAATGCCCGAATCGGCAATAGCATTAGCGGTAGTACCGTCGTTAAAGCCGAAATCGGCCTTTACGGAAGAAACGTCGATGGAATAGCTTTGCAAAACGCCGTTAAGATAAGCCTCGGCTATATCTACGGGAACAATCCCTTTGGTAACTGCGAACGCCGCGGAGGTAAGTCCGAAAGAATTTGCGTCTACGGGAGGATACCCCGTGAAGGACGAAGTTTGACCTTTCGCTTCAAGATTGTAGCCGCCCAGCACGAAATTCTTGCTTGCGCCGTAATCGAAAGCAAGGTCTTCGGTAAGCACAGTGGTTTTGGTTCCCACAAGCTCCCCGTCGGCGTAAACAGTAATGGTAATCGATTTGGAAGCCGAACGGTCAAAATGGAACACGAAATTCGTCCATTCGTTATACTTGGTAAAGTCACCGCTTATATCGACGCTTGAACCAGCATTCACGCCGGCAAACTTAAACCTGATTCTATTAGTGTTGACATAACAGGTTATGCCGTCCCAGAAATCGGCGTTTGCGGTAGAAAACAGCGCGTAGCCCCCGCCGCTTTCGCAATTTGATATGTTTCCGAAAGTGGCGGATACCGTAAAGCTGTCGGTGCCGAGTTCCACCCCGGCAAACACTTTACCGCCTTGCGTGTCGGTGCTGTATGTCGTACCCGTAAGGCTAAGCGTTTCAACGTTATTTATAAGAGATTCCGTGTAGGAAACTTTAACGGTTTTGCTGACTCCGCTTGCGGAAATCTCGATTTCGGCAGGCAACGAATTCGCTTGTTCCGCGGTTAAGGTGATAAGATAATCGCCGGCTGTTTCTCCTGCGGTGACGTAAGAATTGATTTCACCGAAATCGACGCCGCCCACGCCTACCAGTCCTTCAGCATCGGCGGAAACGCGCACGCTGTGAACTATCTGATTGTCGGCATTGAGTTCAAGGTCGAAAATCTCAATCTCGTCAACATAAAGTTCTCCCATTTTGACGTACTTGATTATGAAGGACTTGGTGATTCCGAGATAAGTGTAATTTACGGTTACGCCTTCCGCCCCTGCGAAAGTATCGAGATCTTCTGCGGGAATGCTAAGCACATATTTGCCGTCGGACAGAGAGATGTAATCCGCCGCAACGCCGTCGAAAGCAATGTCCGAAGTAATTGCGGTAACCTGAGGATAAACTTTATTAATTACAAGGTCCTGCGTATATCCGCTTTCAATATCGGGAGTGTTGTAATCAAACAATACGTCCTCAGCGACAAAGGTAGTACTTTCCTTCATTGACTCGATGTAGCCGTCAATCGCCTGAACCTGTTGGGCATTCATGTAGCCGCGGTAGAACATAAAGTCGTCGTATCTGACGTCCACGTTCGTTGATGCAGGATAATTGCCGGTATCGGGATTGCAACCGGGCGCGCCGATGCCTATTGTGCCGTATCCGTCAACGTCAAGGCTGACGTCGGAAGCGACATTAAACTCTTTGGAAGTATAAACAAGCACGCCGTCGACATAGGTGCTTACGACCAATTTTCCTTCCACGGTGCGGTTAAACACAAAAGTCCATCTTTGCCAATCTTCGCTTATCGCAGCCAATACGACGTCAGTACCGCCAGCGTCACGCTCTGAAAGCACTTTAATCTGATAAGTGTCAGCTCTCATTCTTATCGAGAAACCGTTTGTTCCGTCAATATTTCCGGTAGCCACTATTGCGGTGGCATATCCGTCGCCTGCAAGATTTTTAAGGTCCGCACCGTTTATCATCGTGGAAATCACAAAGCTGTCGGTACCTAAAACTGCTTCCACCTTAGACGCGCGTTTCTGCATATTTGCAACATAAGCCTGATCGCCCGTATAGTCATCGTCGGCTGCATATACGGCGCCGTTGGTGTTTGCAACTCCGCTTCCCGCATAATTAATAAGGCTGCCGTCGAAATTCAAGTAAATTTCCGTTTTTTCGGCAACGTCAGCCACCGTCCAGCTGATATAGTTTACGGTGAAGCTGCTTCCGATGGACGCCCCGTCGGTCACGACTTTGGTAGCGGTTATCTGATGCGAAGCCGCGCTTTCCATTTGGGTTGCCGGCACTACGAAGTTGTAGGTGCCGTCGCCGTTGTCGGATGCGATAAAGGGCGCAAACGTAACGCCGGTAACGGGTACGGAGTGTGCCGAATCCGCATAAACGCCTACCTTGAACTCGTAATTGTCGCCGGTCTTATCGGTAGTGTAAAGCGTGATTGCGTCGGTATCAAGATAAAGCTGATTCAACGGAGCATAGCTTATGGTGAATTCCTTGGTTACGCCGTTGATTGTGACGCTGACGGTTTTGCCGCCCACAAAAGCTTCAAGGCTGTCGTAGGAAATGCTGACGGTATAAACGCCGTTGTCTTCGCTGACGGTTGCGCCTGCGGGCAGTCCGTCAAACGATGCGCCGGTGATTACCGCTTCGTTGTGAAGTTTGGTAATGTCAAGCGTAGTAACGTATGTTTCGTTTTCGACGACGTCGGTGTAAGAAATGACCTTGTCGCCCGCCGTCCAGCCGTATTTGGCCACGATGTCGCCGTAATAGTTGTCAAGTCCCTCTACCTCGTAATCGGTAAGAGCCTTACGGATAAACATGAAGTTATCCACAACCGCGCTCTTATCTGCCCAGGCAAGGTTGCCGCCGAGGTAAACGATGCCCGTGCCCAGAGACTGGCCTTCGGTGAACCAGAACGACTTTGTCTCGATATACTCGCCGTCGAGATAAAGCGCAACGGTTATTTTTTCAGGCGTGACATAGGGTGCCGCCGGCGAAGACGAACTTACGGGATTGCCCTGTGCGTCGTACTTGCTGTTGGTCATTGTGTGCTCGGGATCGAACTCTACCCCGCGGGTCACAACCAGAGTGTAACGCTGCCACTGATCGATTTTGAGTTTTCCTGTAGTGCCTTCGAAGTAGAATCCCTGATCGTTTCTGCCCAGCTGAATGCGCAGTCTGTTTTGTCCGCCGTGCGCGGAAAGCTGGAAGGTGCAGGGATCGGAGTCGTTGTTCTTGGTGGAAGTCACGATTTCGTAAGCCGCGTTACTGCCCGCATAAGAAGCGGAATCGAGTTTAACGTCCAGCGAAATGGTGAAGCTGTCGGTGCCAAGCAGCAGATTTTCGATGCCGACCGTGTTGTTTACAGTATTGATGTTAAGCGCCTTATCGCCCGAATAGCTGCCTTCTCTATCGGAATAAGAAGCGGATTCGCCGCGAACGGGTGCCGTTTCATGATTTCCGACGTAATCGGTGAGATTTTCGTCAAAGTCGTAGTAAGCTTCAAGCGAGGCGAAAATTCCGTTAAGCTGGTCATCGGAAAGCACCTTTCTGGTAACGGTGAACTCTGCCGCTTCAGCGTCCGCAACGGTAACGGAAACTACTTTCTCATAAGTAAGAGCTTCAAACACGGCCGCAGGTACGTTAAATGTATAAGTGCCGTCGCCGTTAGCTGTAGCATAGTCGGTCCAGTCGCCGAACTGAACGTTTTCAGCAATGGGAGTAGACAGCGACTGATCCGCATAAACGCCTACGGTGAACACGTAATTGTCGCCGGTCTTATCGTTTGCCCAGAATTCGAATCCTTCACTATCGAGGTATATCTTTTCAAGCGGAGTATAAGAAATCCTGACTTGTTTGGTTATGCCGTTATAAGTATAGGTGGAAGTAAGTCCTGCTTTGAATATCGACAAGTCGTCAACGCCCACGCTGAAGAGGAAGTAACCGGTATCGCCTTCGCCCATATGGGTGATGAAGTCAGCGATTTCTTCGCCGAAAGTCACCTGCGTGTCGTCAAGACGCACCGTGCTGCCGTCCGCGAGATAAGCGTTAACCACGAACTGAGTGCTGAATCCGTCGGTATCCACGTCGGAGAAGTCAAACGCAATGTCGTCCATCCTGAACGCGTTGGCAAGGTTAATTTCACCGACATACTGAACGAAGTTATAAATATCGTTCTGAGTCAGTACTCCGTTGTATAACATGAAGTCGTCAATACCGACTTTGTTGCTGAGATAATTTGCGCCCTGAGCATTACCGTCGTCAACACCGCCCGCGCCTATACCGAACACGGATCCTACAGCGCCGTCAAGAGAAACGTTCGACGCAAGAGCGAACTGTTTGGTATATATAAGTTTGGCGTCTATATAAACCGAAACGTTAAGGGTATTGGCGACTCTGCGGTCAAAAGTCACGGTCCACCTCTGCCAGCCGTCGATAGCACCCAGTACGGCATCGGTTCCTTGAGCGTCGTTCTGGCCAAGTACTTTTATCTGGAAAGCATTTGGTTTAGCTCCCGTAGAATCGTATCTTACTCTTACCGAGAAGCCTTCGTTGTCGTCAACGTTACCCGTACCGAACAATATAAGCGCATATCCGTTGCTTGCGGTATATTGACAGTTTTTGATATCGTCACCGTTTATCATCATGGAAACGGTAAAGCTTTTTATGCCCACAGTAGCATTGTCATTGTCAAGCTTCAGCGCGCGGTTTTTCATATCGAGCGTATAATATCTGTTAGTGGAGTAAGAACCGCTCATCGCGCCGTATTCGGCTTCACCGCGACGCATTGAAGCGTTAAATCCTTTTAATGAGTCAAGGCCTTCGTCGAAGTTGACGTAAGAAAGTATTTTGCTGTCGTCAAAAGCCTCGGCGGAAGGTTCGATATAAACAACGTTAATCTGTCCCGATGCAGTACCGGCGCTTATGTTGAACGGCTTATTTTCATCGATTGCTTCTACTACCGATTGCGGCAAAGTAAGCGTATAAGTTCCTCCGGTCTTGTTGGCTACTGCGCCCGTGTAACCGTCGGCAACTATGTCTTCCGTTACGGCAATAGCGCCGTCGGGCACATAGAAAGCATTGAATTCTGCCGAATAATTACCGCCGCTTAAATCCAAACCTTTGACAAACACAACGTCGCTTGCATAAATCTTTTCAGGAGCAAAACCCGTTTCGTCGAAGTTAAGATAATTTTCAATGACTCGGGAGCCTTCGTTACCAAGGTTAAGCTTATCGTATCTAACCGAAAAGCTGCTTTTATCCTCGTTGGTTGCAAACTTTGTCAGCGCGGCAATACCGCAATTTTCGGGAGCCGTTTCAAGGCCGAACAACGACCAGGGTATTCTTGCCTCAATGATATATCCGTCACTTGTAATGTTTGAAACGATACTTATTTCGGAAACCAAAGAAGAATCTTCTTTCCACGAGAAACCGTTTTCTGCGGCTTCATCCGAATAGACATAATAACGGGCGGATTCGTCTGCATACAACCTTACCTGATAAGTATTTGCAGAAGAAAGCGTTTCGCCGAAATTGAAGTACATTTCTACGCCGGAACCCCACTGAGTGTCCGTATTAACCAAGGCGTCTTTGATTTCGATGCCGACGTACATTGCCTTTTGATTAAGCGCAAATACAAAATCCGATTCAACGTTGCCTATGCCGCTTGCAGCCTTAGTTACTATATGATTAAGTCCTGAGTAAACGTTATCGTCAAGAATTCCGTCAAGAGTAAAGTTACCGTCATAACTTACGTTAAACTGAGCATCGGCACCGTTTGCGGTAACCGTTGCTTTTCTCGTAGTGTCGAAATAAGATATATCTTCTTTAGGTATAGAAATAATATATGTGCCGTCCGACCTATCGGTAACGCTGACGTTTTCCGCTTCCCCGAAATCAAATATCGCTCCGATAACGGCAGGCTTTTCGGTGGTAAATCCGGAAAGAGTTATGGCGTCGGAAGACGAAACAGTGACTATGCGTTCATAAGCGGTTCCGTCTGAATTAAGGTCCGCTTTACTTAATGCCACTTCCGAAACGGAAATTCCGTTAGGTATAAATCCGCTGTCTTTGGTAAACAGGAAGAAAGACTGCTGAGGATTTACGTTATGCGAATTGTTGCCGAAAACGTCACTGCCCGTGACGGAAATATATTGCCATTCGGGAGAAGACGTAGCGGTCGCGCTTTCGCAATGGTAAATACAAGCTAAGATTGCAGCCTGATTTTTCATGTTGTCTTCCGTCACGCCTATGGACGACCAGGGCAAGAAAATCTCTCCCTGCCAGCCGTCGGTTTCGGAGCTGTTCATAACACCGTTTTTAACGCTGCCCGCAATCCGTGCCGGGAAATAAGTAGACTTATACGGATACTCGGAATTCAAATTTACCTGATATCTGTCCCCGGGGCCGCCCACGTTGTAACGAATCTGAATTACGTTTTCTTCGTTAAGAGTGGTAGTTCCGTTTCCCGCGACAAACAACTCGACACCCGTATTATATTTTATGGCTCTGTCTTCACTGTAATAAACGTCATTGTCGTTGCTGTCAAGTCCGATATACAGTCCCTTATCGGTCATAAGAGTGTTTATGGTGAGTGAAATACCCGTATTGTTGTGAGTAAAGGTTTTGCCTTTGCCCGCGCTGATAAATTCCGTCCACTCTTCCTCGTCCAGCACGCCGTCAATGTTCATAAAGTCATCGTAAACAGCGGTGTTTACATCCACGTAAGAATATTTGTCTTCTATATATCCGTCGTTAGATACTGCTTTCCAGCTGCCTACTCCGACGTGCGAAGTCCCCGCAAAAAAGGTGTTCTCCTCACGGACGTCATCGTCGTATCCCAACGCCTGCACGAAAGAAGCGGTGTATTGAATGACGTCGGAAGATTCCACGCCCAAAAGTTCCCACGAAACGGCGATTTCGGCGGTATACCCCACGCTGTCCTTAGCCTCGGAGTTCATGGTTCCGTTAATTACGGCAGCTCCTGCGTATTTGCCTTTTGCTTTAGCAGAGGCCCACTTGTTTCCTGCAGCATTAGGACGATAATATTCGATAGCTACTTCGTTTCCTTCGCCCGTCGGCGCAAGACGAACGCTTACGCAACCTTTCTCAAGCGCAAAATGATCAAGCGTGGTAAGATAGACTTCGACGCCGCTGTTTCTGGACTGACGTCTTCCGGGATTATAGAAAAGCGCGTTGTCCTTTACGTCGAAAGCAAAATAGACGCCGTTTTCACCCAAGTATGTATAGACGTCCATCTTTTTGCCGTTAGCCGTATTTTCCGCCGTCAGTCTATTTTTACTGTTGGTCCATACATCCTCATCCAGCACGCCGTCAATAGTCATATTTTCATCTATCGACATTATATAGTTTTCATTTACGCCGTTGAAATCGGTATATTCTCCAAGGGGCGAAACCTTGCCGCAAGCGAAAATACTTAAAGATATAAGGAACGTAAGTAAAACAACTAAAAAAGTTTTCTTTTTCATTTATGACTTCCCTCCTTATGCCGTTTTTCCAAGCACCACTATGTCGGATATGTTCAATCCGTCTTTACCGCTGGCTTTTTTGATTTTGATTTTAATTTTATTGATGCTTAACTCGTTGAATTCCGCAACAGCCGCGCCGCCCACACGCATGGTGTAATAGCTGTCGTCGATGAATTCCATTTCGTCTTCGCTTAACAGATAGTCAAGCGGTACGAGATTAGCGTCGAGATTGAATGCGAGATCGTCGATGTAAGCCATACCGGTATTGCCGTTTTCATCCCTGTAAGAAAATTCGATGCGGTCGATCTCGGTGAAAATCTTCATATAATCCTGACTGTTGTAAATCATGATTGCGCGGGCCGTGACGTATTCGGGGAAAGTAAGCGTAATTTCGGTAGTGCCTTTTGCTTCAAACTCGGGTATATTATCGTTAATTATATGCTCGTTGTGCATTGCAATAAGCTCGTCGGTAAGGTAAGAAACATTGCTTCCCTTAACCATATTGGTTGCTTTTACTTCCGCCAAAGGCGCAATGTTTTTATACCCCGAAACTGCTTCGGGAAGCGGCTGAATCACCTTTGTGGGGCCGTTTGCGTGCATAACCGTCTGGCCTTTATCGTTGGTCGTGAAATAAACGCGCTCGAAGCACTGCGCGCGGCGGGGGTCGATGCCGTCCATGCCGAGGACGGGATAGCTGTGGTAAACAATCCACAATTCGTCGCCCACTTCAAAGAACGAGTGGTGACCTGAAGAGTGTATGTCCCAATCGGTACCGGGAGAGCATACAAGACCGCCGTCTTCGGGCTGAATTTTGGTATAGGGTCCAAGCGGGCTGTCGGCAATTGCCTGAGCCACGGGATAGAGTTTATCGTTGGTGGAACCTATGGAGAAAGTAAGGTAATACTTACCCTCATGATAATAAACGTACGGACCTTCGTCTATCTTCATGGAGTAACCGACAAAATTATATTCCTCGGTCCTTTCGGTAGTAGTGTAGCCGAAAGAAGTAAGTCTGGTAACAGTGGAATAATCGGGAGTAACCCAATCTTTCATTTTTACGCCCCAGATTTCGTTGCTGGTATCGGCCACGCGGTTACGCGCCATAAAAAGGTACTTGTCGCCGTTAGGCGCTATATAAGGACAAGCGTCGATGAAAGAGCGGCTGTATTTGTAAAGCTCCTGACCGGGCTCTGCATTTTCGTCAAGATTTATGCCCGTTTCGGGATTAATGTTTTCGATATCGAAAACGGGCGTGGAAGCGTCCATTGCAAAACCGTTTCTGTTAGTACCCGTAAATTCTTCGTAAGGACCGCCCGGTTCTTTGGAAATAGCCACTGCAGGATAATAGCAACGCGGAACGATATTTGTTACCGTCTCTTTGGAATGCGCACTGTAAAACAGGAAAAACAATCCTTTTCCGCTTTCGCCTTCTTTCGCTTCTATATTGTAATCCGACCACAGCGCGTCTTTATCGTAAAGAAGCTGGGGCGCCCAGAAGCTGTCTTTCCCGAAATGGTTTTGAGCAGGCATAAATCCCTTTCCCACAGGCTCCCAGTTTATAAAATCGGTGCTTTGATAAATTTCAAAAGAGCTGCCGCCGTAAGTCCCGGTAGAATAGAAATTCCCCGCCCAAGGCCCCTCGTCCAAATAAATAGTGGTAGGGTCGCCCAAAGGCACGTCGTAATCGTTGCGATAGAACAGCTTTGTATTGTAATCGCCCGTTCTTTCGCTTTCAGCATAACTGTAATGCGACAATTCTGTTTTTTTGTAGGTATAACCGCTGCAACCGATAAGGCCGCTTGACAAGACAAAAACCAGACAAAGAAAACATAAAAACAAAATCTTAATTTTCTTCATCAAATTTCCCTCCTCATTATTACTGACTTAAAATTTATAAGCGGGTTTTGTTATACCTTATCCGTCTTCATAAATTATAATAAATAATCAAGTCACCTTTCCCGTTTATAAACTGTAAGTTTAATTACTTTTTGTTGCCGTAAGTTCCCTCGGTGTCCAGCACTTTTTCGTCCGTAGTCTTAAGTCTGGAAGTGGCAATCCTTTTACTAAGCTCGTTATAATACAATTCGTCGTCGATGGGGAAATCTATTTTTTTGTCAATCCATGTGGACAACAGCATGGCGTCGGCAAGCTCCACTCCCCTGATGCCTTCCTTGCCGTCGATGTAAAGAGGCTCCAGCCCGAGAATTGCGTTTGCAACGTTGTTGAGGACGCGCACGTGCTGAGGACGCGAATCGTCTTCAACCGTGATGACCTCGCTGTCGTAACCGGGCTCTCCGAAGCCGCCGGTATAAGTCGCGTTAAATTCGCGCTCGTTTTGTTTAAGCTTGTAATATGTAAGCTTTCCGTCGTCGAACACCAATTTTCCGCCGTCGCCCATGATTTCAAAACGGTTGGTGCCGGGAGTGTCGGCTGTGGTGGTCACGAAAACGCCCGTAGCGCCGTTTGCATACTCAAAGTAAGCGGTGACGTCGTCCTCGACTTCGATGTCATGCCATTTGCCGAAATGGCAGAAAGACCTTACCGACGAGGGCATCATACCGGTAATCCACTGGAAAAGGTCGATATTATGCGGCGCCTGATTGAAAAGCACGCCGCCGCCTTCGCCCGCCCAGGTTGCGCGCCACGACCCGCTGTCGTAATAGGACTGACTGCGATACCAGTTGGTGATTATCCAGTTTGTACGCTTTACGTTGCCAACGGCACCCGAGGCAACCATCTCGCGCATCTTCTTAAAAACCGGATTGGTGCGCTGATTGAACATAAGAGCGAAAATCTTGTCTGATTTTGCGGCGCGCTCGTTCATTTCCTTGACCTGTTTGGTATAAACGCCTGCAGGCTTTTCGCAAACGACGTTAAGCCCCGCGTCGAGAGCCGCTATCGAAAGGCGCGGATGATCGTAATGAGGTACGGCAATGATAACGGCGTCAACGTCGCCGCTTTTAAACATGGTTTCCGCATCAGAATAGAATTTAACCGCTTCGGGATGCTTAAGCTGTTTTTTGATGTTTTCGATTTTTAAGGGATTTATATCGCAAGCCGCGCTGAGAACAGCGTTTTTTACTTCGCCTCCGTCCAGCCATTTGCAATGACTGCTTCCCATGTTGCCTATACCTACAACCCCGAATCTTACTTTGTCCATGTTCCGTTTACTCCTTCGATATATCCGCAATTTTTAAGCATTGTTTTCAACGCCGTTACAGCCGCGTCGAACGATTCGTTACTGTCTTTATAAGAAAAAAGCGCATTAAGTTCTTTTTTGTCAATATCGCTGTAGCCCGTAAATTTAAAAAGATGCGGTTCCAGCGTAAGCGTGGTGTCTTTGTCGAGTCCCGATAAAATTTTATCGTACATTCCGTCGCCGTAACCTACGGGCACGATTTGTTTTGTATCGTAACGAGAATCCTTTACGTGTATGTAATAAGCCCTTTTAATCAGTTTTTCATACGCTTCCTTGATGTCCTCGTCCCACTGAATGAAGTTAGAGGAATCGAAAACGCTGTAAAGCCCGTCTACGTTATCGTAAATATCCTCGCAGTTTTTTACGGTAGCTCCGAAAATTTCGGACTCGTTTTCGTGACAAAGCATATAACCGTCAGCGATTTTCACAAGAGCGCGCATTCTTTCAATGACTTCGTCGCGGTATTTTGCATAATCTTCGCGATGTACGAAATAGCTGAAAATTCTTATGCGCTTTGTCCCGAAAATATCGGCAAGCTTAAGCAATTTTCTCAAAAGATTTTCATGTTCTTCTCTTGGGGAATCGATACTTATTTTTCCCAAAGGGCTTCCCAGCGACCAGACCTTTATACCCGCCTTTTCAAGTTTTTCGGCATAAATTTCAGCCTCTTCCTCGCTTAAAGCGGAAATGTTTTTCCCGTCCAGACCGCGGAGTTCTATATTATAGATATTGTTGCGTAAAAGCGCCTTTATCTGTCCGTCAAATTCGGTAGACGCTTCATCCGCAAATGCACACAATGTAACAACAGCCATTATTTTATGTACCCCATTTTCTTAAGATTGTCTGCACTTTTACCCAATTGAGCAAACGGGTCGGGATAATCGACCGCGTCGTCCTGTTCCACAAACGCGTATTTGGTGCCGCTTTTAATAAATGCGGGCAACACCGCGCCCCAGTTTATGACGCCCACGCCTACGGGAGCGAACTTCTGTCCGCCCTCTTTAACGGTCTGCATATCCTTAAGATGCACGCATTCGATTCTTCCCGAAAGTTTTTCTATGTACTCGAGCAAAGCTACGCCGCCGCGCTGAACCCAATAAGTGTCCAAAGTAAAATTAAAATCAGGCGCATTTTCCACAAGATAATCGAAAATGGTTTGTCCGTTTTTCAGTTTACGGAATTCGAAATCGTGATTATGATAGAAAAACTTTAATCCTGCGTCCTTTATCTTTTGGGCTGCGGCGGAGAATTTTTTGACAAACTCATCAACTTCTTCTATGTCGCCCATAAAAGGAAATGCGTGGGGCATTGCACCAAGCCCTATGTTCTGACAGCCTATAATTTTATGTTCTTTAATGACGTTTTCGGTATCTTCGGAAATCCTGGTTGCGTCTACATGAGTAAGATAAACCGGTAATTTATATTTATCTATTATATCTTTCAGTTCAAACGGCTCGAAAGTCGCGCCGGAAAACTGTACGCAGGTATAACCCATATCCTTGATTTTTCCGAAAGTGGAGTCAATGTCTTTTCCGTTTTTAATAAAATTTCTTAAAGAAAAAAGTTGAGCCCCTATCTCCATACATGCATCCCTCCGTTAGTGTCTGTTACTTTACTTATAGAGTATAACATAACAAATAAATTATAACAATATCAAAAAAAATCAAAATATATTGCATTTTTAGCAATATTATGCTATAATACCTGTACCAAAATTATGGAGTTATTCATTATGCAGAACAATGATTACGATAAAAACCATGTTGTTGCCAATCAAAAACTCGGTTTCTGCGAAGGCTATAACTATACGGCAGACTGCACAAATAAAAATTTTCAAAGACATTTTCACGACGATTACGAAATTCTTTTTATAACCGAGGTAACGGGAGAATACACAATCGAAAATCATAAGTACAACCTTATGCCTTACGACCTTTTGCTTATAAAGCCCACAAAATACCATTATTTACAGGTGAAAGAACATACTCATTACAGCCGATTCGTTTTTAACGTTACTTCGGATTTTATTCCTCAAGATATAATCGACAAAGCATTTTCCAAAGGCGAGTTCTTCCATATAGGCGGTTCGTCTCCCATCACAAAAAACTTTTTGAAATTGTTGGATTACAACAAAGTATTTGACGAATCGGAATTTACATTGCTGATAAAGACGATACTTATCGAAAACCTTTTGCTGATAAGTAAAATCGACTCAAACGATAACGGCGAAAATTACCATTATCTGGATGAATTCAACACTAAAGTCATGCAATACATTCGCGAAAATCTGACTTCCATTACATCTTTGGATCAGATGGCTCAGGACCTATACGTATCCAAATCCACGCTGTATCACTCGTTTAAAAGAGTTATGAAAATAAGTATCATGCAGTATGTTCGCAATAAAAAAGTGCTTAACGCTCATTCCCTGATAAAAAACGGAGTCCGCCCCACCAAAGCCGCCGTCATGAGCGGTTTTGACGATTACACTACTTTTTACCGCAGCTATAAACTGTTTTTCGGTCATTCACCCAATGAGTCGCAATAAATCAAATATATTTTAGTATTCGCCGATTACTTTCGGGATTATGATTTTATCGCCTTAAAACAAATTAACGCACGAAAAAAAACGCACCCTGTCCAAATGGATTCATGGATGCGTTTTTTATAAATATCAAATCGCTATATTAAGAATAAGTTTCGGACTTAATCTTTCTTATATTAATAATCAAATTACAATAAATCAACGTACAGAATCGGCAATAGTTCTTGCCTCACGGGCAAGGCGCTCTATTTCGTCAAACCTGCCCTCTTTGACAAGTTTTCCGTCCACCATCCAACTGCCGCCCACCGCCACAACCTTATCGAACGCAAGATATTCGGCAAGATTAAGGGCGTTTACTCCGCCCGTAGGCACGAATTTGACGCCCGTAAAAGGCGCGGCAAGCGCTTTTATCGCCTTAAGGCCGCCGTAAACCGAGGCGGGGAAAAATTTTACTACGTTTATTCCCATATCCATAGCCTTCATTATCTCGGTTGGGGTCACGCAACCGGGAAGATAAAGTATATTGGCGCTTTTACAGAATTCCGCAACGCTATCCGACCAACCCGGTCCCACGATGAATTCCGCGCCGGCGTAAACCGCTTTTTCAGCCTGCTCCGTATTCGTCACGGTACCGGCGCCTATAATCATTTCGGGGAAATTATGAGACGCGTACTCAATGGCTTCGGCTGCACACGCGGTACGGAAAGTAATTTCCGCAACGGGAATTCCGCCGCGGTCAAGAGCGCCCAGAAGATTTTGCGTATCCGAGGCGTTATCTATTTTGACTACGGGTACGATTTTAACCTGAGAAATAGTTTCGTATGCTGTCATTATCAATATTCTCCTTGTTTCGGTTAAACCGATTTATAAAGATACAAAAGTAAAGCGCGTAGAATTACACGCCCGAATAAGCCGCAAATCCTCCGTCTACGGCAATCACGCTGCCCGTAACGAAACCGGATGCTTCGTCGGAGGCAAGCCATAAAAGCGCGCCTATAAGGTCGCTTACTTCACCGAATTTCTTCATGGGAGTGGCGGCAAGAATTTTACCCGTTCTCGCGGTGGGCGAGCCGTCCTTATTGAACAACAGCGCGCGGTTCTGGTTGGTCACGAAAAAGCCGGGAGCTATGGCGTTGCAACGAATGTTGCACGGCGCGAAATGTACCGCAAGCCACTGAGTAAAGTTGGATATTCCCGCTTTTGCCGCACTGTACGCAGGAATTTTGGTAAGCGGACGGAAAGCGTTCATGGACGAAACGTTGATAATGTTGCCGCCCGTTTTTACCATATCCGCCGCAAACACCTGAGTTACCAGAAATGCGGAAGTAATGTTGAGGTCGAACACGAACTTAAGACCGCTTTCGTCAAGCGCGAAAAAGTCCTTTACGCCCGTAAGGTCGGGAGTCATTGTTTCATTGTCGCAGGTGGCTTTCGGATTGTTTCCGCCCGCGCCGTTGATGAGAAAATTAACCTTCCCCCATTTTGCGTTTATTTTTTCCTTTGCACGGATAATATCGTTTTTATCAAGGCAATCGGTTTTTACGGCTAACGCGTTTTCGCCTATCGACGCCGCAACTTTTTCCACCGCCTCGCCGTTAATGTCCAGCAGCGCGACTTTCGCACCGCATGCGGCAAGCGCTTCTCCGAAAGCGGACATAAGCACTCCGCCCCCGCCCGTAATTGCCACTACCTTATCTTTCAAATCGACGTTAAACGGTAATTTCATAATGCCTCCGAAATAAAATAACTGTATTATGTTGTTATTTTAACATCGGATAAACAAAAAAACAACTTATTTACAATCAAATTATCGATAATGCAATATTAGATTGCAATAAAAGCAATGTTGCAATCAGTACTTTGTGATTTTATCCGCATTCAGCTCGAATATTGTGCATCCGCCCGTTTCCGACTCGAGAGGTACGGACATGTTTTCCGCAGGCGGAACAAGCCCGTTGTTTACCGGAACCGTTGACTGATAATACATTTTGACCGAACGTTTACCTGCAGTATGTTTTAATATTTCTTTTACTCTTTCGACTTTATCTTCCGAAGTGCCTATCAAAAGAGTGACGTTCTTTTTCTTAAGGAATCCGCCCGTCGTCCCCATTTCGGTAAGCATAAACCCTTCTGCAGTCAGATGATGCTCCGCTTCGTCCTTGTCGTCCTTGCTGATAATTGCTATCAAAAGTTTCATTCTTCTACCCCCTAACGTGTTTTTAAACGTTTAAATAATTATAACACTTTCCGCCTGCTATTGCAATTTTTTACGGCACGCAAAAAAAGAAATCCCGCAAAAAAACGATAACTTTAATAAACATAACGGCAGATTTTATAACGGCGTTAAGCCTTACCGAATAAAAGTTTAAAATCAAATTGCAAAAATATCTTTTACCACTTTACGGGCACGCCGTTTTCGTAATGCCAATAATTTCCGCTGACATAAGGATTGGACTGAGAATACCAGTAAAAATCGGCGTAATTGAGGTCATAGTTGTTATATCCCGTATAAACGTTCTTCCACTCGGAAAGACCGCCCTCGTAATAAACGTCGGTAAATTTGCCGCAAGCGTCGAAAGCCTCGTCGCCCACTCCGCGCACGCTTAAAGGAATGACAACGCCCGTAAGCCCCGTGCACGCGTAAAACGCTTCGCCCGCGATGGCTTTTGTGCCCTCTCTTACAATGAAAACGCCTTGACAATAAGATACTCTTATAAGGCAGTCGTCGATATAAATCGCATCGCCCACTCGGTTAGCGCTGTCTTTATACGCCATGGTATTATAAAAAACTTCTTTGCCCAGTTCGCTTATGTTTGCGCTGATTTTAACGCTTTTTAGTCTGGTGCAGTAATAAAAAGCATAATCCTCTATCACCGTCACGCTGTCGGGTATCACTATGCTTGTCAAAAACGAACACTTCCTGAAAGCCGAGCCGTTGATGTATTTGACTCCGTTTTCTATCGTGACTTTTTCCAGTGAATAACATTCGTTGAACGCACAATAGCTTATAGACGTTACACCCGAGGGTATAACCGCGTTCCGTAAAGAACTGCACATACTAAAAGCGCTGCTTCCTATGGATTTGAGATTTGAAGGAAAATCGAATTCGGACAAAATAAAGCAGTTTTCAAAAGCGTGGTCGCCTATTGAGGTAAGACCGTCGGGTACGGTTACATTTTGCAGCCGCGAGCAACCGCTGAAAGCAAAGTCGCCTATACTTGTCACTCCGTCGTGCAAGACTGCGCTTTCAAGATTCTTGTTTTTGTAAAAAGCATATTTTTTGACGGTATCGACGTCCGCGGGTATGATAGCTTTGGTAAGCAGCTGTCCGCCTATGTACAAATCGCCGCCGTTACTAAGCGGCGTAGCCCCGTAATCGTAGAAATAAATTTTGCACCACGCAGTCAAATCGCCTACGTTTATTCTTTCCAGCTTTTCGCAATTATAAAAAGCCAGACTTCCTATGTCTTCTAATCCGCTTCCCAGGTTGAGTTCTTTAATTTCGGCGCAGCCGTAAAAAGCGTAATCGTAGATTGTTTTGACCCCGTCGGGAATTGTAAGCGCGGTAAGCCCCGTACAGCCATAGAACGCGTACTGACCTATATATGTCACGTTTTTGCCTATAGTGATACGCTGAATTTCGGTATGATTCTTGAATACGTCACGGTTTATGTTTCTGACGGGTTTTCCTTTGAAATAATCGGGCACCACGACATTAGTGCCTGTGCCGCTGTACCCCGTAACCAGATATGCCGTGCCGGTTGCGTTGATTGTGTATTTAAATCCCGATGAGTTTTCGGAAAATCCGCACACAGAGCATACTCCGCCTATAAAATCGTGCTGTTCCTTATCGGAAACCAAATCGGTGTGCTTGCAAGACGAAGGATGCCAATGCCGGGTTTCGTCAAAGTGCCATGTATCCTTATCGAAAGTATGGCCGGCGGCTTCCGTGACCCAGCTGTTTTCCTCTATTTCGTTTACACCTAAAATATCCGAAAAATACTTGCCGCACGTTTCGCAATACCAATGCTCCGTGTTTCCCTCGCTTTCGCAGTCTGCAGGCGATGCTGCCGTATATTTCAGATTGTGGTTAACGGGTTTAGTCAAATCTTCCGGGGTTATTTCCTTTTCTCCGTTTTTATCAGAGAAATTTTTGCTGCACTTCTTGCAGTGATAATATGAAATTTTACCCTCGTATTCGTTTTGAGGATAGGAAAAGTCGACATATTCTATATCGTGTCCGGCGGCGGATATGACGAAATCCTCTTCGCTTATTTCGTTTACCGCGTATTTATCGGAATAGTTTTTGCCGCATTTTTCACAATGCCAGTACTCGAGGTTTCCGTCAATTTCGCAATCGGCATTCGCCGCTTCGATTTTATTTATTTTATGAGGCGTGCGTTTCCAATTATACCCGATGTAATTTGTGCTGAGATTTTTTGCATTTTCGGATGAATAAGCAACGTCAATACTCCTCTCATTTTCGTCCGACAGGTTTTTGCAAACCGACCAGCCGATTTTATTTTTAAATATAACCGTAATTAATTCGTAACAACCATTAAATGCATTTTTTCCTATTCTTTCCACATTTTCGGACACAAGTACTCTTTTAAGGCTTTTGTTTCCCGAAAATGCGTTTCCCCCTATTTCTTTGACGGGCAAACCTTCTACGGAATCGGCTATTTCGATATCTGTTCCCGTGACGGTGCCTATTCCGTCACAAATATAAAATGTACCGTCCTCCGATAAAGCATAGCTTAAGCTTTCCCTCTCGCTTTTTTCAACAGGATTTTCCGTTTCATTAGATAATCGCTCTTCGCTGCCGCAAGCCGTAAATACAAATAATACGGCCAACACAACCGCCGACAACAATATTTTATAAATTTTGCTTTTCTTCAAATTCATATCCCCGCTAAAAAAACGAATATGGTATCAGAATGTTTATATTATATCATGTTTTTATTACAATGGCAACTTGCAATTACTGTAATTAACACAAAACTTATAACTTTATGCGCAATATATTTATACGCAAATTATTGTAATAAAGTTTATCGGTACTGTCTCCCGATTAAAAGCAGGCGATACAAATTAATCGTCAAAGCATCCGTCAAATTGCAGTAAACCGTTAATATCTTATGTCATCATACGTAAGCCTCGTTGATTTTTTATAGATAAAAACGCGATAAAAGTAAATCTAATTTTTTGATTTCTTCTTATGTGAAATATTAAAAAAAACCACAATAAATGTGGTTTTTGGCGTCCCCACAGGGAATCGAACCCCGAACTAGCCCTTAGGAGGGGCTTGTTATATCCGTTTAACTATGAGGACAAAATCGACTTTTTACGGATAAAAATTATTATCCAATCCGTTTTGCGTAATGAATTTATAACGTTTATAAAGCCTGAGGTCACTCTTTGCAAAAGGGCAATTAATAACGTCATATTCACAAGGCGCAAGCATTAACTTTTATCGCTATGTTATTTTAGTATAATTTACGATAAAAGTCAAGCGCGACAAGTCACAGATTTACGAATGAGCCGAAAAGTTTTAAAGCGGCGGCACAGTCGGAAGCGGTGGCTTCGGGAAAATCGTTAAAGGGGAAAATCTTGCCTAAATCCTCGTACTTTTTTACGCACAGTTTTCTGAACGGAAGAAACTCCACTCCCCTTGCAAAAGGAAACGCGTTTTTAAGCGCGGCAAGCGCGGATACGGATTTTTCGCCGTCGTTTACTTTCGGAATTAATACGTTGGTCAGAAGCACGTCTTTTTTTAAGTTGCGGCAAAGGTCAAGAAAGGGCGAATACTTTTTAAGCAAAGTTTCGCCGGTCTCGCCGCTCTGGTTTTTAATATCCAGTCTTACTCCGTCCAAGCGTTTTATAAGCTCCTCGTCTACGGTTAAACCGTTTGTTTCGGCAATCACGGTAAGGTCTAGCGCGTGAACCTCGTCCGAGAACGCACAGCAAAACTCCGATTGAAGAAAAGGTTCTCCACCCGAAAGCGTTATGCCGCCGCCCCCTTTAAGGAACGGAAGGTAGCGTTTTACGGTATTGACCGCCTCCGAAAGAGATATTTCCCTGCCGCTGCCGTAAAGCGTTTCGGGGTTATGACAAAACGGACAGCGCAGATTGCATCCCGAAAAGAACAGGACGCTTCTTAAGCCCTCCCCGTCCACGGCCGAACCGTGGTAAAACGAATCTATGCGCGCCTTAAAGTCCTTCATGATAGGTGCGCTGCAAAACTTCCAGCTGCTGGGCGCGGCTCAGCTTATGGAAATTAACCGCATAGCCCGAAACTCTTATGGTGATATTGGGATAAAGGTCGGGATTTTCCATTGCCGCAACCAGTTTTTCGCGGTCGATGACGTTTACGTTGAGATGATGCGCGTTCTGGGCGAAATAGCCGTCCAGCATACGGACGAGATTTTCCGTACGGGTTTTTTCGTCTTTTCCTAAAGCGGAAGGCAGAATGGAAAAAGTATTGGAGATGCCGTCTTTGCAGCACTCGTAAGGCAGTTTAGCCACAGAATTCAGCGAAGCGAGCGCGCCGCAGTGTTCCCTGCCGTGCATGGGGTTTGCGCCGGGCGCGAAAGGCGCGCCTTTTATTCTGCCGTCGGGAGTACTGCCCGTCTTTTTGCCGTAAACGACGTTTGAAGTAATGGTAAGCACGGACAAAGTGTGTTTTGCGCCGCGGTACGTCGGAGTCTTTTTAAGTTCTTCGGAAAAGTCTCGCAATACGGATACGGCTATTTGGTCAGCGCGGTCGTCGTCATTGCCGTATTTGGGGAAATCGCCTTGTATATCGAAGCTTTCTATCAAACCGTTTTCGCCCGTGCGCGGAGTTACCGAAGCGTACTTTATGGCGGAAAGCGAATCGGTAATCACGCTTAAGCCCGCCACGCCGCAAGCCATGAAACGCTCTACTTCCGTGTCGTGAAGCGCCATCTGGATTTTCTCGTAGGCGTATTTGTCGTGCATATAATGGATCACGTTAAGAGTATTGACGTAAAGCCTGCACAACCAAGCGCGATATTTTTTAAATTGCGACATAACCTCGTCGTAATCGAGTTTACCGCTGAAAACTTTGCCCTCGGGCGCAATCTGCACGCCGCTGTTTTCGTCGCGGCCGCCGTTAAGCGTAAGCAGCAAAAGTTTGGCAAGGTTGCAACGCGCGCCGAAAAACTGCATCTGTTTGCCTATTTTCATCGCGGAAACACAGCACGCGATACCGTAATCGTCGCCGTAAATCGGACGCATGAGGTCGTCGTTTTCGTACTGCACGGAATCGGTGTCCGCCGAAAGCTTGGCGCAGAACTTTTTGAAAGACGCGGGCAAATTTTCCGACCACAGTATCGTCAGATTGGGTTCGGGCGCGGGACCGAGATTGTAAAGAGTATTAAGCACGCGGTAAGAATTTTTGGTGACCATCGTCCTGCCGTCACAGCACATTCCGCCCACGCTTTCGGTGGTCCAGGTGGGGTCGCCGCCGAAAAGCTCGTTGTATTCGGGGGTGCGGAGCTGTCTTCCCAGCCTTAGTTTTATGACGAAATCATCCATGATTTCCTGAGCGCGTTCCTCGGTAATCAAGCCGTTTTTCAGGTCGCGCTCGATATAAATATCCAGGAAAGTGCTTACTCTTCCAAGGCTCATGGCGGCGCCGTTCTGCTCTTTTATAGCGGCAAGGTAAGCAAAGTAAACCCACTGCACGGCTTCTTCGGCGTTTGAAGCAGGCTTGGAAATATCCTTGCCGTAAGCCGCCGCCATTTCCTTAAGCGCCTCGAGAAAACTTATCTGCTTATAAAGCTCCTCCAGCGTTCGGATATTGTCCTCGGTCATGTCGAGAGCGCCGTAACGGGCTTTGTCCGCCTTTTTAGCCGCAATAAGCGCGTCTGTGCCGTACAGCGCAACCCTGCGGTAGTCTCCTATTATCCTGCCCCTGCCGTATGCGTCGGGAAGTCCCGTGATTATACCCGCGTGACGGGCGGCACGCATTTCGTCAGTGTAAACGTGAAACACTCCGTCGTTATGAGTGGTCTTGTATTTGAACTGCTCCTCTATTTTATCCGAAAGCTTATAGCCGTAAGCCTGGCACGCCGAGCGCGCCATTCTTATCCCGCCGAAAGGATTAACGCCGCGCTTAAGAGGCGCGTCCGTCTGCAATCCCACTATTATTTCGTTGTCGCGGTCTATGTAACCGGGCGCATAAGACAAAAGCGAAGAAACGCGCTCCGTATCCACGTCGAGCACGCCGCCCTTGTCGCGTTCCGCCTTTAAAAGCGCGTTAACCTTTTCCATAAGCGCACTCGTGCGTTTAGTGGGTCCGCAAAGGAAATCCGCTTCGCCCTCGTAAGGTGTGTAATTGCGCCTTATGAAATCCGCAACGTCTATCGTATTTTCGTATTCGCCGCCGTTAAATCCCAACCACTGTTCGTACTTCATGACTTTTTCACCTCTCGAATTAAGTCCGAAAAAACCGTCTTCAGCCCCTCGCTTTATACAAGTAAAGCGGCAAACAAAAACCCGGGCGAGAAACGGTCCTGCCCAGGTGGTCGGCTGAAAACAAACTTTTCGTTCCACTGCGGTAAACTCCGCTTTATCCACCGGTAGCGAAAAGTATCGAATTTTTTAAGTACGGAGCCAATCTCCGTTACGTTTAAAGTATAGCCCAAATAAAGTGACTTGTCAATGCTTTTTTCGTAAATATCCGACAAATGTTTATAAATTCGCGGTTACCTCAAAAGGCTTTATCACTGCGGCTTTTGCGCACTTCAGGGCAATTCCTTTTTGCGCCTCTACCGACAAATCAGCCGGCGGCACGAAACTGCATTTATCCGCCTTGCCCGTCAAAGCCTGCGCAACGGTAAGCGAGACTATATACCTTCCAAGCCCCTCGGACAAATGAAACCCGTCGCGCGTCAGCCCCGTAAGTCCGTTTTCGCGCGCGTTTTCAATAGCCGTTCCGCAAGGAATAATTCCGTCGAAACGATTTGAGGGCAATATTTTTTCCTTTACGGCACCCACAATAGACTCGTACATCTTTTTTCTCGAGCGGTCGTAACGGTAAAACTCCGCATGAGTGCTGTCGTCGTCATAAGCCCAGGTCATGTGCCAGTAAACGCGCGAACGCGGGCATTGCTTTTTTACGGCGGACAAAACTATATCGATGTCTTCATTATAGCTTTCCGCCACGCCGCTTAAACCGCTGCACTGCTGAAGAGTTACCGTGTCCCAATCCTCGTCCCTGAAGGCGTAGTCTGCCATAGTTTCGGGTCGGTTAGTAAAGCCGTCCGCGTTAAACTTGCGGTATTCGTAAGCTGCGGTGCCGTTTTTAATATTTTCCGCATGCAGCGAAAGCGGACAGCCGCCTATAAATAAAATGCCCACTACGGAATCGGGTTCTCCCAGACTTGACAGTACGTCGTAAAGCTGCCAACCGGCGTCGTCGCCGAAACTGTTGCTTACAAACAAAATTTTCATAAAATTACGCCCTTTGTTTCTTTTATCCGTTTAAGCTTGATTAATACTGTTTTGTTGCTATATTTCCCGCCGGAACAAAACGTCGAGTCGATTTATAAATAAAATTTAAAACTAAGCCTTTACGTCGGCTGCAATATCTTCGATAAGCTTATTGAACGCGGCTTTATCGTAAGAGGCGGCTTTAAGCGTCACAATGTCGCCCACAAACCTGCAGTTTTTAAGCGACTCCGCTTTTTCGCGCATCAATTTTCCCGAAGAAATTGCCCAGCTTCCGCTTTCAACGAAAGAAAAGGCGCGGTTCTGCACGTTAAGCGCTTTAAGGTCGTTAAGGAAATATTCCATTTTGGGATAAATATTCGCATTGTACGTCACCGACAAAGCAAGCACGTTGCTGAACCTGAACACGTTTGATACCAAGTAAGAAGTATCCGTTTCCGACACGTCGAAAAGCACCGTCTTCACGCCCTTTTCGTTAAGCTTTTCGCAAGCCTCTTTTGCAAGTGCCGCTGTATGCCCGTACATAGAAGCGTAAGCGACTACCACTCCTTTTTCTTCGGGCTGATAACCGCTCCAAAGCGTATAAAGGCGCAACACTTCGCCGATGTGTTTTCTCAGCACAAGTCCGTGAATCGGGCATATTGTTTTTATATCCAGCGCCGACGCTTTTTTAAGCACTGCACAAACCTGAGCGCCGTATTTGCCGACTATGTTGGCGTAATAGCGTCTCATCTTTTCCAAACGCTCTTCGTCGAAGTCCTTGTCGTCGAAAATATCTTCTTCCGCGCCGAATGCGCCGAATGCGTCCTGAGAAAACAGAATTTTGTCGGTTGCGTCATAGCACATCATGGATTCGGGCCAATGAACCATGGGCGTCATGATAAACTTAAGACTGTGTCTGCCCAGCTTAAGTTCCTCCCCCTCGCCCACGATAATCATATTTTCTACTTTCTCCGCCCCGACGTAAGACTCAAGTATAGTCTTGGTCTTAGCGTTGCCCACAAGCGCAGCCTCGGGATAAGTTTTTATAAGACGGCCTATTGCCGCGCCGTGGTCGGGCTCGAGATGATTAAGTACTATGTAGTCAAGCGTCCTGCCGTTAAGCGCCGACTCGAGATTGACGAAATATTCGTCTTCGACTTCTTTAGCCGCACCGTCGAGTACAGCCGTTTTTTCGTCGAGAATAAGATACGAATTGTAAGCCACTCCTTCGGGAATGGGAAACAGTCTTTCAAAAAGCTTTTTTCCGTCGCGGTCGCTTGCGCCGATTGCGCAAATATCCTCCGTCACTTTTGCAACTGGCATAAAAAAATCCTCCGTTTGTCCGCTTTTTTAGCAGTATATTAAACACATTAAAACTGTATAGGCTTAGAGTCTTAGAAGAAAAATCCGTCTTAAGAAAAAAACCGTCTTACACTCAAAAGCCTGCCATATTATTATAACATAATGTTAAAGTGTACGTAAAGCGGTAAAAGGTAAATTATCAGGCGCCCGTAAATTTTCTTTCTTCGTGTCTTGTCGAAGGACTTTCATTAAAGTCTTTTCTTTTTTCTTTCCGTCTTTTGCAATCGTTAATATCTCTTGCAGAATTTCCGCATTTAAAAAGTCTGCGCACTATACTGCCCGCCGCCGCGCCGATTGCACACCCCGATACCGCGGAAAGAAAATACACAGAGTAAAAATCAGAAAAAACCGCCAGCGGTAAAAATGCAAACAAAGTGAGAGAAAAAAACGGTATGACCGCATAAAACCGCGACCTATAAACAAATGCGACGAACGATGCCGCCGCGGAAACGTAAGGCACGACAAGAAACGCCGTAAGTACAAAATATAAAGAATCCTCGTTAAATGCATACTTTCCGCAAAAAATCATTATCGCCGCCGCAACACCTTCCGCCGAAAGCACCGCCGCGGTAATTACAGGTGATTTTTTCATTAGTTCCTCCCGTCATTCATTTATTATGCGCAAAAATAAAATATAAATACAGTTAAGATTTACATCCCGACCCGAAATTTACCGATAGCTGAACGCCGTCGGTTTACGCTAAAAAAGTTTACTTTCATCAAAAATTATATCCGCTGAAAAATACAGAACTACCGACGCTTTAGAAGAACGCAAACTAATTTTATTGTTCGTCTTTTCACTATAATCTTATAAAAGCATATCAAAACAATCAAAAACGGCGGGACTCAGCCGCCGTTTAATAGAAACAAATAAAAAATATTAATTCTTTACCAGACAAAATCCGCCTTTGCCATTTCACCGTTGTCGATAACGATATCCTGCGCTGTCATGGATTTATTTACGACAGTGACGAAATAAGCCCATTCGGCGATTTCTTCCGGCGTTGCCCATTTGGGCAAAAGAGTCTGGTCCATTATTCTCTTCCACAACACGGGGTCGGAAACAACCCTGTCGTTGAGGGCAGTAAGCACTCCGCCCGGCGAAAGACTGTTGGAAGTCGCTTTAAAACGCGCAACCCTTAACGCGACGTTCTTCATGTAGGAAAGTATTCCGCCCTTGCTTGCGGCATATTCCGGAAATTCCGAACCGCTTGTAGCACTGGCGGACGCTATGAAAAGCACGCTTTTGATTTTATCCTGGAAAGCGTATTTTTCTGTTACCCGTATGGTACCTTTAAGATTAACGTCTATATCCCTGCCCGAATCCTGCACGCCCGCGTTGTTGATAAGTATTTCCGTGCCTTCAATATCGGGTAATTCCGACGAAAAAACGTCTGATTGTATGTGGGTATAGTTCTTGTGTTCTATTGAGCTTTCGCAAATGTCCATACCCGTAACAAAGTGACCGCATTCAAGAAACTTTTGGGCAATTGCCCTGCCTATACCTTTACTTGACCCCGTCAGCAATACTTTCATTGTTATTTCTCCTTGATTCAACGTGCGCAAGATACTCTTCGCCCACTTTATCTTTTTTCCACCTCTTGCAAGTAAAAAACCCGAAATAGGAAAACGCCGCTTCGCAAATAAGTTCCGCCACCATGCCGGTAAGAGAACAGGTAACGCACTGCAGAATCGTCCAACCGAAAAACACATGACTTACGGTAAGCGCAAAAATCATATTGTCGGCAAACTGACCAATTGCGGTTGAAACGTAGGACCTTAAAAAGAAAGCCGTCGCTCCGTCGGGATTCGACTTAAATAATTTACCTATACCGAAGTTGGCAAAATTATTGATAACCGCTGACGCGACGAAAGCAAGCGTACTGCCGGCAAGCACATACCATGTTCCTGCAACAGTGGCGTCAAGGGCGGTGTTGATAACGTCTTCACTCCCCTCGACGTAAGACTGCGACCATATACCGGGTATTTGGCTTCCGGCGTAAAACAGCAAACAGAATACGAGATTTAAAACTATGGCAAAAAGCGATATTTGGGTTGCGGCTTTGGGGCCGAAATGCTTTGTGACGATATCCATACAAAGAAACGCAAACCACGACACGATAATTCCGCAGTCAAGCGCCAGCCAGTCTACGGGTAAAGTTATGCTTTTGTTGGCAAGCAGATTCATGCAGAATACCGACAGCACAAAGGGTGCGACCACGACAAAAGGCACGCTGCGCATCAACAGTTTGAATTCGTAAAATTCGTTCATTAATTTCTTTTTCATAAGCTTTTCCTTGCCTCAGACAAAGTCCGTAACGAACCGAATTTCTCAAACAAACAAAAAAGGCGCATAATACGCCCATCCTTTTCCGTAGTTTTGTTTAATGACAGGATGGTCACGAACTGTCCTATTTGATTTTTATATATTATAACAATTGTTTATTTAAGTGTCAAGCTTTATCGTTTAATGTTTCGGCTTTTGGGTTTAACTGAAACTTTTATAACGTCATATTATAAAATTGAAAACGATATACAGCGAGGATTACAAATGATTAAATCCATAAAAAACGAAACAGGTCTGAACGACTTGTGTCTTATCCTCTTTTTTGCCGTACAGCTTCTCCACCTTGTGACGGGCATGATTTTTCCTCTTAACGAAAGCGACCCAAAATCAGATATAGACGTAATTAACCGCACCGCTACGGCAGTGCTTGCAGGATACTTTATAAGCAAGAAATTTGTTTCGCTAAAAACCGAAATAATTGTTGACAACGGCGAAAAAATCCGTAAAGTTTTCCAAACCTTAGTGGTAGCTTTTATCGGGTTGTTTTCGCTTTTGATAATGCTTGTCGTTCGGCATAACGCTTACTTGACAGTTTCTTATGCCATGCTGTCGCAAACGCGGGACTTGTATTTTGCTTCCGTCGCTTTTTTAATGGGTACGGCAAAGAACTAAAGCGTCAGCAATCTGCTACATCGTGAACACAACATACGACACCCGAATTTTTAACTTACGTCTAAACATAAATTTACGTTTTTTGGCTTACGCGGGCAAATGTTTTTGCGGTTTAGCGCATGTAAAAAACGGAAAATATCCATAAAAATCATGGCGCGGACAAGCACGTATGCCCATCGATAAGTATCTTCCGCTTTTAGTTTTATCTCCGCATAAGCACGCACGTATGCCTCCTCCACAAAAGCGGCGGCAAGCAAGGCGATATTCTTAAATTCGTGTTTTTTTGAAAAAGCCTTTAATCCTCTGTTACCGTTCTATTTTTTCCGAATTCGTTTTTAATACATAAGCGCTTCTCGCCATGCCGGACCGAATAAAAAATCAAATACCCGATAAAACATTAAAAACAGCTTACGGCAAAAACGCTTTTTACCGCCTTTTCCTTACATGATGTGCGTATATCACGACGGAAACAATAAACGCAACGATAACGCAGGCTACGATTATTAACGCTATTGTGTCGTTGGAAAGACCTGTCGGTTTGGGATTTACGGGGTTGTTTTCGTCATCCGGTAATTTGCCGATCGAATCGTCTGCATACACGGCGGTCAGAGTCATGTTTTTATCCATGCGGAATTCCAATCTCTTGTTATGGTCGATTATAGTTCTGCCGCCGTCCAAACTCCAGCCTTTAAACACTTCACCTGAAGGCGCGCTTTTTGCCACAACGACCACGAAGTTATTAGCCGGAATGTAAACGGTTGTTTCCTTTTCCCCGTCGATAAAACCGTTTTCGACCTTTAGAAGAAACGCGCGATCCAGATACAGCTTGACGGGCATACTTTTCGTCTTATTCCCCGTAGAGTAATTGTAAGTTACGGTAGCAAATAAGTCGTCAATATAAATTTTACCGTTCGTTTCCAGACTGCCGCCGTTCACTGCCACGTCGCTCACTTTGTCCAAATCCAAAACGAACGCCAAAAAGTCAAATACACACTCGCCTTCTTTTTCTTCAACCGCCAATGACCTTGACTGTCTCGAGCAGTCCAAATAAATCAGTTCGATATTGTTCGAAAGGTCAAGCGATATCAAAGAGTTGTCGTGAATATATAAAGATGTGAGTGCCGTATTGCGCGTCAAATCGACATTAGTCAAATTATTGCCGGAAAGATTAAGACTCGTAAGCGCAACGTTTTCGGACACGTCAATTTCAGCCAATAAATTATTGGAAAGATGCAAAGAATTTAAAGCGGTATTTCGCGTCAAATCAACCTTAGTTAAATCATTGGAAGAAAGATTAAGAAACTCAAGAGCAACGTTTTCAGATACGTCGACTGAAATCAGCGAATTATTTGAAAGGTCTAAATACTGAAGCGCGGTATTATGCGTCAGGTCAATTACAATCAAGTCATTAAAGGAAAAATTAAGATATTCAAGCGCAACGCTTTTAGATAATTCAAACGACGTCAATAAATTGTTCGAAAGATTTAAGGTCTTAAGCGCTGTATTTTGCGTCAAATCAAACGGAGTTAATTCGTTAAAGGAAAGATTAAGATACTCAAGCGCAAGATTTCCCGTCAGGTCGATTTCAGTTAATGAATTTTTTGAAAGATTTAAAGTCTTAAGCGCGGTATTTCGCGTCAAATCAACCTTAGTTAAATTGTTCGAAGCGGCATATAAACTTTCAAGCCGTGTAAAATTTTCTATGCCTTTAAGTGTACTTATACCTTTTCCGTTCACGTTTATTTCAGTGATTACAAAAATTTCGTCTGCGGACAAAATACCGTCGCCGTTGACGTCGAACTCCTCGGAAAGATAATTACGGAACTGCTCGTCGGGAAAGTTTATTTCATCGAGGCTGACGGATTTTTCTTTGCACAATTTAATATTAACTTCCATTAAATCGGTGCCGTGACCGATTTCATAAGAATAGCTTACGACGGCAAAATCGTTGTACACCGTGACCGTTTTTCCGTCCGAACCCAACTCGCCGCCCTCCGCAGACAAGTTGCTTACTTTACCCATATCGTCCACAATCGTCGAAACATCAAACTTAAAACCCTTTCTCGGGGATACGACTTCCACCCTCTTATCCTGATTGTTATAAGACAGCATTTTAATCTTTGTATTTGCGGATAAGTCAAGACAAGCCAATGCATTGTTTTCCGCATAAAAATATTCAAGCGCTGTATTAGCCGACAAATCGAGCGAAGTCAGGTTATTGCCGATGCAATTCAAATAATAAAGCTGTTTATTGCACGACAGGTCGAGCGTCGCCAATTTATTGTTTTCCACATTTAAACTTTTAAGTAAAGTATTTTTAGATACGTCAAGCGTCGCCGCGTCGTTATTCTCTATGTATAAATATTCAAGTGCGGTATTAAAAGACACGTCAAACTCTGACAGTTCATTGTTTCCCGCATATAAACTTTTAAGTAAAGTATTTTTTGATATGTCAAGCGCCGTTAATTTGTTGTTTTTTGCGGATAATTCATTAAGCGCAACATTTTTTGAAACGTCCAGCATGGTTATATAATTATTGTCGCTGCAATTCAGCACCGCAAGTAAAACGTTTGCGCTGACGTCAAGCGAAGTAAGTAAGTTGTTTCTGACATTTAAAGTTTCAAGCGCGGCGTTATTTTTTACGTCAATCTCCGTCAGCCTGTTGTCGGCAATAATTAACGATGAAAGCGCGGCGTTGCTTTTTACGTCAATCGTAGTTAAATGATTATAACTGCAATTCAAAGACTCAAGCGCAACGTTATTTTTTACATCAAGCGCATTTATATCGTTGTAACTGCAATTCAAGGACTTTAGCGCAGCGTTGCTTTTTACGTCAAGCGACGTTATGTCATTGTAACTGCAATTCAAAGAATCGAGCGCAGTGTTATTTGAAATATCGAGCGTCGTCAAATCGTTGTTAGAGCAATTAAGCGAAGACAATAAGGAATTAGACGACACGTCAAGCGCCGTCAAACCATTGAGAGCGCATTCCAAAACTTCAAGCGAAGTATTGTCTGATAAATCAAGCAAAGTCAAACTATTGTTGTTGACATATAATTTTTCCAGCGACGTATTGCCGCTTATATTAAGTTCAGTCAAATTATTGTTGTTAACGGATAAATATATAAGAGCCGTATTGTCAGATAAATCTAAGGAATTAAGTCGGTTCCAATCTATATACAAAGTTTGAAGAAAGTTATTTACGGGCAGCTCTATCGATGTCAGATAATTATCGCTTGCCTTTAACGATATAAGAGCGGCATTATCGGGGATTTTTAACGAAGTCAGCCCGCACGAACTACAATTTAAGCCGCGGAGATTGGTATTCGAAGACAAATCCAACGTTGTCAGATTGTTGCTACTGCAGTTCAGAATTTCCAGCTGAGTGTTTTTAGACAGGTCTAGCGAAGTCAGGTGATTGTCGGAAACGTCCAAAATTTTCAAAGCAGTGAAATGTTCTATACCCGTAAGGTCATATACATTTGCATCCAGTGCCCCCGACAAATACATGGACTTTTGTCTTGAAATTTCGTCGTCGGACAAAAATCCGTTGCCGTCGTCGTCGCAGTATCTCGCCACATAGCTACGAAATTCCTCGTCGGGGAAATTTGTTTCGTTTACGGCTATACCCGTCGTTTCCTCTGCTTTTGCAGGCATAACCGTCATCAAAGCCAACGCCGACGACAAAAGAATCAAAACCGAAATTACCGTTAACACCAATACCTTAACCTTCGACATACTCACATTTTCCTTTTTAAATACCGAAATTATCCTTGCCGCATTTTTCTGTTGAATAAATTACTCTTCTCTTTTATAAGCAAATAACAGCGTATTTGCCTATAAATTTGAATTTTACGCAAACGTTGTTTCTTCCGTGTATATATTCATTATTAACTGTTAAAGACCGAAAACTGTCTTTTGTTTTATTATACACCGCAACATCGTGTTTGTCAATATGCATAATTTTTTACTGTGTTCTACGATAAGTTTTACGTCGTTTTGTATTATTGAAACGCCGTTTCAAACTGTCTGACTGCAGATAAAAAGGTACTAATAATTACATATAAAAACATAAATCGGACGCATGAAAAACGGCAAATATTAAAGAAACACAGTTTACGATGAGGGAAGCGCTTTATTTTTTAAGAATATCAGATGCTTGAGAAATATCTTTAACTAAATATACTGAAGCGAAATCTAACTTAAGAATATATTAAAAAAGAGCACCTTTCGGTACTCTCTTTTAGTGGCTATCACATACGAAATAGCTACAAGGCTATCTCATTAAAATACACCCGATTTAACCCCTTCTCCTAACGACTATAATTATTATAGCACTTTTTATGTTTCAGACTTCCCCTCTTTTAGATGTTTTCTTGTATTTGCATTCCGCCTTTCAGAACGATGATAATCGAATTGTCTTTCATAACTCGAATATCGCAAAATGTATTATTGCAACCGAAAGCATTGCATATACAAAAAGATGCTTTTTCAAAACTCTTTTGGTATGCGGACTCATTCTCGACTTTTTTTCGAAAGTATGCGCGACCATATTTCCCTCTCTGAATTTTATATTTGTTACGGCTTTAATAAGCTGTTGCCTTTCATATAATGCTTGGGGGCGCTTGCGTTTTCGGTGAACGTAACCGCAACTTTGCAGTCGTCGTTCATTCTGCATATTTTAACGATCAGTTCGTTTTCGCCCTTTTGCATTTGCACGTCCGCGTGCTCGTTCTCGGGCGTAATGTTGCAAAAATCATTCTTGCATAAAAGCGTTTCGCCGTTCCAAATCAGCTTGTACGGGCAGTTGCGCCCCACTTGTAGTTTGAGCGTTTCATCCGTTTCGGATACGATTACGCGCCGCAAATAAAGCACCGCCCCGCCCTTAAACGAGCATACCTTTGAAAATTCGATAGTATCCCCGTCGGTATACGCGCGCCGCGCCTGCGTTTCGTACCGCAAGGAGGCGGCCTTTTTCGTGCGCATGTCTTGTAGCGAAATATACTCTTTTCTTATATCCGCCGTAGTATTTAAGTGATAAAACCGCACCGTATCCATAAAATTTTCGGGATAATTTTCTTGCAACACGTCAAAATAGTTGCGCTCCCCGTTGCCTATATCGATATCCGTATTATTCTCCCAAAATGGTCCGAACATTTCATACGCCGCCCTGCCGACCAACCCGAACCTGTGCGAATAGGTTTCGCGCTTTGTTCGCAATTCCACGGTAAACAAATTGACTTCGCGCAAAACTTTTATATCGGCGGAAAGCGTCAAGATGCAATCAAACGAATTGGTTTTGCCCTTGGGAACGGTAATATTTTTCGGATACTTTGCCGTAAAACCATCGGCAAGCGAAAGCGCCACGGAAAACTCCGTTTCTTGCGAATTGTTTTTCACGCATACAGTCACGCGTTTGCTTACCCCGTCGGAAATGTATACGCCGTCGGGATAATCGGAATATACGCGCACGGCAGGCGGCACATACTGTATTTTTTCGTAAGGCGTTTGTTCCACCGTTCTTTTTGCGCCCGCATAGCGTTCGAGAAAGTGCAGTCCCACGCGGCACGTATCGCGCGCCAAATCCATTATTTTGTTCGATTCTCTTTTATAGGTGAGCGTAAGCGCATAGCCGCTGTCGGCAAAACCGTATTTTTCTTCCAAATACTTGCCGCCGTAAATCGCGCCGAGTAGCGCGCCCGCATTACCCGCCGTGCAGTCGGTATCGAAGCCGCAGTTGCACGCCATGATCGCGGCTTTTATGCAGTCGCCGCCCGACTTTAACAACACTGTAAGCGCAATGCCGATATTTACGAACGAATTGGTGCAATCGCTGTGCCCGTATTCGGCAATCAGCCTGCTGCGCACAGCGCGATAATCTTCGTATTGCTCGCACCACCGTACCGTGTCGGTTATAAGCCGATACGCCCGGCTGTTTTGAGGCAAGTACAGCAGTCCCGTTTTTATCAGCTCGGATATATCCGAACAAATAAACGACTGCGACACCATTGCCGCCCAAAACCGCTCGAAATATACCGAGTTGCCGCTGTGATCGAGCGTGCCGTCCATTACGCACAAGTCCGCCGCTATCGCGGGGTTGCCGGGCATGATAAGCCCCCAAATTTCGGCACGGATCGGGCACCCCATTCCCTCGTTATAAAAATCGTTTTCGTACTTTGCCGTATACGGCGGACGCAATCCCCTATCGTAATTTTTTTTGAACCATGCGTACTCGCCCGGCCAAAACACGTTATATTTACTGAAAGCCGCCGCCAAATCGTCGCCCGTCGTATAAATCCCCTTTTCTTCCAATACTTTGAGCCAAAGCACTTGCAAATCGAGGTCATCGTTGGGTAGCATTTTCTCTATCATTTCGGAACGAAACGACAAATGCAAAAGCTGTTTCATACCTTCGTACGGCGCGCCGATCGTTCCTGCCACGCATTTTCCCAACCAACAACCGTACGCTTTATCCAAATATTGTTTATATGTAAGCATTCGCCTCTCCTTTATATGTAAGCATTCGCCTCTCCTTTTCCCGATACACAAAGAGTATAACACATAAAAATCACAATTTATATAGGGTATGCGGTGAATTTTTTAGGGTATTTGACGTATTTTTCAAAAAACAGATTGACAATGCGCTCAATTTACAGTAAAATTGTGCTATGCAAGTATACAGTATAAAAGAGATATTTCAAGACAACGAAAACGTTGCCGTAACGCAATCACAGTTTCATTTAGCCGACACAAATCTGATTTCACATAAGCACGAATATATAGAAATTGCTTATATTCGCTCGGGCGTCGGCTACCACATTCTCAACGACGAAAAGCAAAAAGTTTGCGAAGGCGATATTTTCTTCATAGGGCGCAACTCATTCCACGCTTATGAAAAAGAAACAAACGATTTTTCATGGGTAAACGTACTTTTTTTGCCGTCCGCAATCGATAAATCCGTTTTTACGCTCGCCAATGCCGACAATACTTTCCGCTCCTCGTTTGCGGGGATTGCGGGAGATAAAACAATTTCCGAAATCGGCGGCATAGCGCTATATAATCATAAAACCGAATTCGGCAGTATAGTCGCGGATATGCTTACCGAATACAACGCCAAACACGACGGTTATCAAGACGTATTGCGCCATTATTTGCAAATTCTTTTGATGAAAATATTCAGACTCCAGCCCCAAATAAATCCGTCCGTAGGCATGTACATCAACAATATAATAGAATATTTGCACAGTCATTCGCTTAACAACAAAATAGACGTAAGCGCGATTGCGCGCACGGCTTTTTTATCGCCGCGCTCTTTCCGCGATATGTTCAAAAAAACAACGGGTAAAACCTTTCAAGCGTATCTTACCGAGCTACGTATTACGCGGGCAAAAGATCTGTTAGAAAACACCGATTTATCCGTTCTTGCCGTTATGAACGAAGTCGGATATAACGACAGCAAATTCTTCTACCAACTTTTCGAGCGTCACATAGGCATGCCGCCGGGCGCTTGGCGAAAAAAGCATACCCCCCGTCAATCGTCTACTATAGAATGACTTTTAATAAAAAATGCCGTTCCCTTTCGAGAACGACATCTGTCAACATGCCATTCCGTAAGGTTACCACACCCGATCCGAATCACCACAAGGCTTATCTGATAAAACGAAATATGCTTGTTGTCCGAATACGAGAAAAGGTTTTCTCCGTCCGCAATCTCGGCGGGTTCTTTTTCCCAATAGAAGTAGCTTTGTATTAAATTGTAGGTGTCAGGCGGAGATTGAAACGAAGTCGTCAGTTCAAGTCCTGTTTTTTGAAAAACAGGTCAAAATGCAGCTGTAAAATTCAAAGATTTCGCTCCACCCTAAAAACACAATATATAGACAACAAAAAAGCACAAGATATTGCGTATCTTGTGCTTTTTATGTTTTGTAGCTATTTCGTACAACAAAGATGGCTCCTCAGGCAGGATTTGAACCTGCGACACCCACGAGGCGGCGGGCATAGCCCTTGCCCGATTTACTAAAAATGATTCACCGAATCATTTTTACGGCACAAAGTGCCGTCGTAAATCGCAGTTGAACAGCAGTTACTAAAGCAACGCTGTTAACGAGGTAATCGTCAGATACAGATTCTTCCTGACAGAATGAAACAATCCCGAATACATTATGTATCCGGGATTGTTTGTGATTTGTGAACGAAAAGGCTACACGCATCAGTCTTTATATTGCCTATATAATATCAAATTGCACCGCAAAAATCAATGAATACACACCATGAAAATATCGGAGGCAAATTTCTTTGCCCCCGATATTTTACTCAACCCGTTCCTCTATTGTAATTCCGCCTTTTAGCATAATCACGATTTTCCCATCTTCCATCACGCGAATATACTCAATTAACAACCGCACCGACCTATCGTCGTACACGTCGAAGTTCAGAGAATCATCAGTCAACAATTTTTTGATACGTTCCAATTCTGTATTGACGCTTTGATTACTCTCGATCTTGGCCTGTACAAGTTTTAATTGTTCCCGCAAAACAGCCAGCTCATTTGTCTGCCGTTCGATTATCTTCTCGATCCGCCCCTTATCCCCTTCCGTTCTTTCGAGCAATTCGATGTTTCCGTCAATTTCTCCCCTGATCGTTTCCATCTGTTTCTCTATGGCATAGGTATCCAACACATCATTTTCTCCCGTAAAAGCGTAAGAAAGATTGGACACGATCAAATCCATAACTTCTTTTCTATCTCTGACGGCAACCGTCAATGCGCGGCAGATCGCCTTTTTCAGTTTTTCTTCATCGAGGGTAACCGAATTTTTGCAAAATTCCGTTCCGTGATCGACACGGCTCACGCACCGCCAAACTTTTCGATTCACCCCGTTTCTCACCCATGTCCGCCTTCGGTATGGACTGCCACACTCGCCGCAAATCAAAAGATTAGTCAAAGCGAACTTGCCGCTGTATTTTCCCTGCTCCGTTATTGTTTTATCGGATACCTTCCGCATACTTCCCCTGCGGGCAATCTCTGTCTGCGCCATCTTAAAGGTTTCGCGGTCAATGATTGCAGGGTGATTATTCGTTACCAAATACTTTGTCAGTTCTCCGCGGTTTCGTTTCACCTTTTTTGTGATGCAATTCTCTACATATGTTTTCTGATAGATCACGTCGCCGCAGTACCGTTCGTTCGTAAGGATACTGTATATGTTCCCTTTGCTCCATACGCTTTTCCCCTTTTTGGTCAAATAGCCGTTTCCTTCCAAATAGGCTTTGATTTGATCTGTGGTATCACCTGCAAGGTATTTTTGGAAAATCTCTTTCACAATGTCGGCTTCTTCGGGAACAATTTCCGGCTCGCCGTTCTCGCCTTTACGATAGCCCAAAATATTATATCGGAAAGCATACGTTCCCGTGCGCATCCGCTGATGGATTCCCCACTTGACATTGGCACTGATGTTTTCGCTTTCCGCCTGCGCCATAACGCTGTGAAAACCGATCACCATTTCACTTTCCATTTTGAGGGTATCTAAATTCTGCTCCTGAAAATAGACGCCGATCCCCATCGCTTTCAGCTGCCGCACATACCGCAGGCTGTCCACGACATTTCGGGCAAATCTCGCGACAGATTTTGTCAGGATCAAATCTATCTTTCCTTTCTCGCAGTCGCGTATCATCTCCAAAAAGTGTTTCCTCTTTTTAGCAAGCGTACCCGTTATTCCTTCATCCGCATATATCTTGACAAATCTCCACCGTGGATTTTTCCCTATAATATCCGTATAATAAGAAACCTGCGCGGCATAACTTTCAAGCTGATCCTCACTGTCCGTCGAAACACGGCAATACGCCGCCACCCGCAAAATGGCATTGGCATCATTTTGCTTTACCAACAGCGGATTCGCTTCTATTTTTGTTATGACCTTTTGCCGCATTTGTCACGCCCTCCTTCTTTCCGATCACCTCTGCGCCGTTCACGAACACCACGCCGATCGCACCGTCTTTGTATATTTTTACCTGCGATACGGCTACCGTCAAAAAATCCATACTGACTTTTCCGCTCTCGAACTCCTGTTCGACCTTTCTTCTGACAAATTCCGTATAAGCAGCAGCTTTATTCTCCCGGCAAGCCTGAAACTTTAATGCCGCACATTCGAGGATCACCTTTTTCCCCGCCATAAAACTCGGAGCCGGTTGATTCGTCATTCTGCCGATTTCATTTGTATAGCGCATGATCTCCTGTGTGGGATAATAAGTTACAACCTCTTCCTTTGATAACAACGCATCGGATTGCGTTGCAGCCATACCGATTGCCGACAGTATCCCTCCAAACACCTCCACATCGGAGATATACTTGTCGTTTTTACACCCGTTCGGACAAATCCATTTTTCTCGGTTCTTCCATTTTGTCCTTCGATAAAAGGGTTTGCCGCATTGCGCACAAACTGTGATCTTTTTGAGATACTCGACTTCTGCGTCCAAAGCGATTTTCTGATTCCCGCGAGCGGACTTTCTCTGATTGGCTTTCTGATACTCTTCCAGACCGATAATGGCGGGATACCCCTCTGCACCGATATATTTTTCGTTTTCTATGATACGGAAAACTTTGTTTTTATTCCACAAGCGGCTTTCCAAATAAAACTCCACTCCTTCTTCCGTCAGTTCGTCCGCTATCTCCTGCAAAAGTTTTCCCTCTATGTATTCCCGAAACACTCTGCGCACGATCTCCGCTTCGCTGTCTATCACAACGAGCTTACCGCTTTCCATTCCGTATCCGTAGCTGATCATCCTGTTCGCCATATCTTTATCCTACCGTTTCACTCTTAATTTCAATTCGCACTTCAAAGCAAAGGTCAACGAACCGTCCTGTCCGACGCGAATCTTATCCACGATCTCATCGAATAAAGCCTCATCCATTGCTGTTAAAAACGGCTTCTTTTCTACGATCCGCTTCAACGCACGAAGTTTCTCCAAGCATTTTTCTTCTTCGTCCTCATTTACGAGTTTCTGCCTTCGTTCCCGAAGTTCTGCCATTCGGTTTTTTAACCGATCCGTCTTTTCAAAATACAGTACAGAATCAATTACCCCTTTCAAAAATAAGTCACTGAATGTACTGTTTTGTTTAGAAAGCGTAGCCATTTCATTGTCTATTTCCGCTATCATACCGTTGCCACCGTTTCCTTTTATTTTCAGGGTCTGCAACTGCTGTATTGTATCTCCAATGACTGTCTTTTCGTTTTGTTTTAAGGTATTAAACATTCTTACGAATGCCCTGCGTATCTCTTTATCCGACAATAGCGGTGCATGGCATACCTCCGACGTCAGCCCCTTTTTCCCGCACTTCCAATACCATTCCCTGTCCTTCTGATGTTTCCTGTACCTCCATCCGCATTGCTCGCATACGATTTTACCTTGAAAGAACTGCTTTTCCTGCGGCGGCTTAAAATACTTTTCGCTCCGTTCACGGCGCATCTCCTGCACCGCCAGATAATCTTCTTTCGGAATGATCGCCTCGTGCGCACCTTCGCAAAGAAACATATCCTCTTCTCCGCGGTTCTTTTTCGCGCGCAGCGGCAGCATCGGCGGCGTGTAATATTTCCGCATCAATAAGTCGCCCACATATCTTTCATTCGTCAAAAGATAGGAAACCTGTTTCATCGACCATTGCAGTCCGCCCGTTTCATGCGTCTGCATATATTTTACGATTGCCTTTTCTCCCATGCCGGACAAGTAAAGTTCATATACTTTCCGTACTTGCTCCGCCTCATCGGGCAAAACGATTAAATCACCGTCCTCTAATTTATAACCATACGGTGCAGAGGACGGCTTATACGTCCCGTTCTCCATGCGCATACGAACCGACATTGCCATTCGTCTGGATGCAGACAAGGCCTCCTGCTGCGCAAATGCGCTCTTGATGTAAAGTATTATCTCCGAATTCATCTGCTCTGTGTCGAGATTGTCGTTCTCAAAAAACACGCTCACACCGCAGGCTTTCAGTTCCCGCACCGCTTCGATACATTCAAGGGAGTTGCGCGCAAACCTCGTAACGCTCTTTACAAGAACACGGTCGAGCTTCCGATTTTTTGCATCTTTCAGCATACGCTTGAACTCGTCCCGCTTTTGCATCTCCGTTCCCGTGATACCCTCGTCGGCGTATATATCTACGAGCCGCATCATTTCGTTTCGGCGGATATAATCGTTATAATACTTGACCTGTGCAAAAAAGGAATTGAGCTGATCTTCCGAATCCGTACTCACGCGGCAATACGCCCCGACTCGGATATACCCCGCGTCATCACCTTCTTTGGTTGGTCTTATGATTTTGACTTCCTTTTCTCTTGCCGACATAATCGTTTCCTCTTTATTTTCCTTGTGTTTCGGACATCTCTCCGATATGTCATACGACTTTTCAGCTCATTCAATCGATCGGGATGACACCGCTGCCCGTTTTCTCTGCGTTTTTATGATTCAGCCGCTCCGCTACCTTTCCGTTTATCTCTCCGTGCAAATATAAATTTCGCACAACCGCCCATGACAACCTATAAACATTCTCCCTGTGCATCCGTTCTTCCGCGCTTATCATTTTTCCTCCATCCTATTTATATATAAGGAAAGACGAAGCGCGGCGGCATAAGTCCGTTACGCTCCATCTTTCCGATGTCCGTTTTCTTCCTTATGCCGTTCGGCATATTCTGTTGTTTATCTTTGTTTCGTAAATTTATGGTGACGGATATATTCCGCAACATTTTGCCTTGCAAAATCGGGTATATCTTCCCATAAAATTTCTTTACGCTTTTTCTCGCACGGTATATCGTGCGCTTGCGCCATCGTAGGAACTCGTATATAAATTACTGCCTTACAAGTTTTCATCGTTTCTGCCTCAAACCTTAAATACTCCGTTAAAGCAGGAGCGCAAGGGCCGTAGTCCTTGCGCTCGCGCTTTTACTCTTTATTTTGTTGTTCTTTCGGGCCGTAGTGATCGAGCAGGGCTTGATACCCTGCAACGATCAGTTCTACCTTTGTAATTCTATTCTTTTTGAGAAAGGCACAAATCTCATCGTGCAGCTCCCTCGGCAATCGTGTATTGTACTGCTTTGTCGCCTGTTCTCGCTCCGTTTTATTTCGCACCTCGTAATTCCGGCGCGCACGACGGAGCGGCGTTTCTTCTTTCTTTGCCATAGCACCCTCTCATTCCGTAATCGCACAGATAATTGCGCCAATGCAATTCATAAGAAACGCCCCGACAACGACGATTCCTATAAACAACGCTTTCAGCAACCCCTTCCCGATTCCCAAAACAGCTCTCATCTTGCACCTCCGTCCTTAATCCACATACACAAGCTCGGAAAGTATTTCTTCCTCTATGAGCCTCTGTATCTCCGTCTGTCTGCGGTAGTCCTCCATAAAGTTTCCCGTCCGCTTATACCGTTCGTCTTGGGACAGCTTGGCGTACATGGTTTCGTACAGCTCGTCCGCCTGACGGTCGATGCCATGCAGATATTCGGGGAGGTTCTCTATTGCCCAATACTTTCCGACGTTCTCCTCTTCCAGATACTTCTTGGCGAGCGTTCCGTACTTGCCGTAGGTATGCTTGACAGGCTTGACCGCTTCACAATAGACTCTGATTTCTTCTTCCGTCAGCCCCTCGCCCCTGTCCGCTTTTGCAATGATTTCCTGTGCGTTCATGAGTGCGCCCTCCTTCTGTTTCATTGTACTTCTATTATATCGTGCTATCACGATATTGTCAAGAGTACCAAGTGAATTTCCCGAATAAATTTTTTACGTTACCAATGCAGCAATTCCACGGATAAGGTACGGGCAAGCAACGAGTATTGCAAAGATTACAATAAGCCCTACAAAGTAGTTCACGATCATCTTCCTCGCTTTCTCTTTGTCCTCGTTCTTATGCGCGATTGCAAAGAACACACCCATCACAATGCTCCAAATGGCAGCAGTCGCAAGGAACACCCATATCATATACGGGCGGTACTTCTCAAACAGATCTTCCACATACGACGTTACCTCGTCATACTGATCGCCAAGCTCCTGCGTATAGGAATCGCCGCATATCGTACAGGTATATACTCTTGTCGTCTTACCGTTTTCGGAAGTCGAGTCGGTAATCGCATAGCTATGCCCCGTCGCGGCGATGACTTCCGTATATTCGTCGCCGCACTTGTCGCAGACATATCTGCGCTCCCCGTCCTCTGTGCAGGTCGCCGCTTTTACGATGAAGTTGGAATAATTATGTCCCGTAGGATACGCGCCGGTTTCTTCGGTGCGTTCGTAACCGCACACCTGACAGGTATAGACCGTCATGCCGAACTCTTCGCAGGACGCTTCCTTTGTCGTCATAATAAAGTTATGCCCGAGCGGCTGGCTTTGATTATCCGTATAGCTGTCCCCGCACCTCGAACAAGTATGCTTGGTATAGCCGCCCTCTTCACAGGTTGCCGCCACCGTTTCCGTCACATACACATGACCGAGCGGCTCGCTTTGACTGCCGTTATAGCTTACCCCGCAGCGGGTACAGGTGTATTTGATTCCCCCATGCTCCGTACAAGTCGCCGAAACCGTTTCCTGCACATAGTTATGCCCGATCGCCGCCGTTTCGTTGTCGCGGTAACTGTCCCCGCACTTTGTGCAGGTATAGATGGTATATCCCCGCTCCGTACAGGTCGCTTCCACAATCGACGCGACGTAGCTGTGCCCCGTCGCTCCCGTCGGGTTGTCCGTATAGCTCACGCCGCAGCGCGTACATTTATAGGTCGTGTACCCATCTTCCGTACAGGACGAATCTTCCGTTGTCGCTGTGTAACTGTGTCCGAGCGGCTGCGTTTCGTTGCCCGTGTAGTTATATCCGCACTTCGTGCAGGTGTATGTCGTATAGCCTGCGCTTGTACAAGTCGAATCGGTAACACTTGCGGAAAAGCTATGTCCCGTAGGAGCGGTTTGATTACCCGTATAACTGTCTCCGCAGCGGGAGCAGATATATCTCGTATATCCGCCGCTCGTGCAGGAAGCCGTCGTCGTAGATGCCGTATAGCTGTGTCCGAGCGCCTGTGTCGCATCGCCCGTATAACTGCTGCCGCACACCGAACAGGTATATCTTGTATAACCTCCCGCCGTACAGGTCGGCAATGTAACTTTCGGAACATAGGTATGCCCTTCCTCGCAAGGGTGTATCGTCGTGATGGTATAAGTCGAAGTATTCCCCGCCTTGTCCGTTGCACGGAAATAGAACAGTCCCTGCGCATCTGTGGGCTGAATGTATGTTCCCGACGTATATGTTTTCCATACCGAGGATGACGGCGTTCTGTATTCAAGTTTGCTCACGCCGCTGCCGCTGTCCGTTGCAGAAAAGCGGAATTTCTCTTTCGTTGAACCGCCCGATGCGATCGTGTTCCCGTTCTCCAATGAAAACGTACCGGACGGCGCAACGGTATCGAGATAGACGTAGTAGGTCAACGACTTATTCCCAAACTTGTCCGTAGCATAAAAACGATACAACCCGTTTGCAGAAGAAACCGAGAAGGTCTTGCTTGTCGAGCTTGTGGACGAATACGAGCCGCTGTTCGGTGCCATCCAATACAGTTTATCAACGCCGCTTCCCGTATCGCTCGCCCTTACCGTAAACGACGTATTTGTGTACTTTCCCGTTGTGGAAGTCGATGCGCCGCTGATCGTAGGATTGGTATTATCGACGTATGTATCCACCACAAAGCTGAACGAATATTCCGTGGAATATGTTGCATACGCCCTCGGATTCGGGTTCCAGCCCTGCCCGTATTCCCTGCCGCTGAACGTATATCTTCCGTCCGATAACCCCGTAATTTTTAACGTCGTGGTCGAGGTTTTCCCGACCTCTTGCCCGCTACTGTTTGTTACACTGAGGTCATGCCATTGATAGCCCGATGTAATGACGATATTGACCGTATCCGATTTGATCGTGCCGCCGTTTGCAAGCGTTCCCGTACCGGACGACGAACTGCCATACATGGAAATCGTGAGCGTGGTCGATTTGCCTTTCGAGTCCTTGACCGTTGCGGACGTCGTTCCCGTTCCCGAACTGTCCACCTTTTTCGATGTATTGTACTGATAGTAACAGGTGTAATCAAAACTCACCGCATACTTCGGCGTTGTCGCCGCGTTTGCCGTCGCCGCGCCGTTCGGCAGCAACAGCAATGCGGAAAGCAACGCGAGCAACACGGCAAAGATTGTAAGTGCCGTTACTCTCTTCGTTTTACTTCTCAATTCGTTTCCTCCTCTTTCCGTTCTTCAAAGAGCGACTGCGTATAGTCCCCCGCCTTGACGAGAATGCAGTTGCGAAGCTCCGTACTCCCCACAAAGAACGTTTGCCCCGTTATCGCCGAGATGATCATGCGCTGTTCCTCGTCGTTGAAGCTGTCGCCCGCTTTATAGACGTCAAGCACGTCCTTCATGTCGGGCGCGGACAGTTTGAAGATAAAGCTATACTGACTGTTCTTGATGATCGCCGAGGTCTTGCCCCGCAGTTCCTCGTTGGCATTCCAATCGGCGATATTCTGCGTGGCGGGGACGAACGAGCCGTTATACTTGCGGATACGCTTTGACATCGAATAGAAGAAGTCGAGCGCAATCGGGAACTTCGGGTCTATGTAGAGGTGCGCCTCGTCTGCAATGATGAGCGTATGAAGGTTTGCCCCGCCCTTGTTCCTTTCTCGCGCATTGATGACTTCTTGTTCGATAAAACGGAAGATAAGCAGCACCTGCGCGTTCGCCACGACGTTGTTTTTGTTTGCGAACAGGCTCTGGAAATCGAAGTCTATAAGGTCTGCATCCGTCTTTAACGTGGACGGTGCATTCCAGATGTCCGAATACCTGCCAGAAACAAACTTTTTAAGATACAACTCCGCCGTGCGCATATCCCTCTTGGTAAGCTCGTCCATACTTTCCTTACTTTTGCTCTGTAATGTTTCCAAAAGGTCGGAAAACAGCGGGAAGTAGTCCGCAGGGAACGCCGAACAGTCAGTGTTTTCCGTGATACCCATTCTCTCGTAAGTTTCCACCACAAGGCTGTTGATGAGTTCGATGACGTCCACGGGCGCATCCGCAAGTACGATCTTAAAGAAGCTCTCCAGCATTTTCAGGTGTGTGTTGAATGTGACCTTTGGGTCTGCGGGCGTACCGTCCTCCGTGAGTATTTTATAAATATGAAAAGGATTGATCCGCCCTTCCTTTGCATTGCCCACGTCGATGATGTTACCGCTCAAATTGCGGGTGAGCGTGAGGTATTCGGCTTCGGGATCTAATACGATCACCCGCGTGCCGTTCGCCCATTCGTTGGCGATGAGCGTTTTGAGAAAGTACGATTTACCCGAACCCGACTTGCCGATGATCATGGCGTTGGAGTTCTGATAAAGATTCCCCCTCTTCCATAAATTGAGAATGAACGGATACCCGTTCGTCTTGTTCTCACCGAGAAGGATACCGCCATCATCGAGGACGCAAGTCCGCACAAACGGGAACACCGCCGCGAGGCTTGAACTGTTGATTCCGCGCTCGTGGTTTTTGAGCGTTGCCGCAGGCGATACCGCCGCAGTCTTAAATCCTTCGATCTGCAAGCCGTACAGCGTGGACGGTTTGAAGTTTTCCGTGAGCATTGCACGGCGCACCGCTTTTTTATAATTCTCGTTTTTAAGATAGTTATAGGCCGTGACGGTCAACGTAACGTCTAAAAGACTCTCGTTCTCCGTCTGCAAACTATCCAAAAGCGCGTTCATCGTTTCCTGATGCGTTTCCGCGCTGTTCGCCTCGCTCGCCTTATCCGCCACGATCTGCTTGGTCGCCATCTCGCCGATACATTTGTCGATTCGGCGGATCGCCTTGTACTTGTCCACGGGCCGAACGTGCATCACGACCTTTGTATTCGGAATATTGAACAGCTTTGCGCCCCATGCGTTTTTGACGCGCAAGGGGTAGTCCGCAACTGCAAGCACGCTCGCTTCCGTTCCGTCGATGACATACCTGTTGCCGTGGAATACCACTTCTTTCGGCTTTACCCATGCAAGCAAATCCTCATCCGCAATATCCTTTTCCTCGCGTTCGTCAAAGTTCCGCGAAAAGCTGTATTTCAGAAACACCGCCGCATCGCGCTGACCTAACAGCTTCGTGGACAGTCCGCTCTTTCCGACCTCGCCCGCAATATTGATAGCTGCACTTTCGAGGTCAAGTTCGTTTCTGCCATACACTATAATATAATAATCGGACAAGTACTGCTTGCGGATATTGTTGAGCTTGTCGATGCGGTCGATCCGCTCCTGCAAAATATTCCGCTTGATCTCCCGCACGTCGCTGTAATCTTCGCTTTCGCGCAACGCGGAAAGTTTGTCAAAGATGTCCTTTGCAAAGCCGTCCAAGTTTACGGGGCGATCTATTTTTATGATGTCCGCGCTCTGGTTCGCATCGAGCAATTTCAGCGCGTTTGCAATGTAGCCGATGTCGATATTCTGCTGTACCACGTCCTCAATGCCGAAGTTCTTTTGCCCGATCTTAATGACCCTGCCGAACATTCCGCCGCTGTACGCGAGCAAGCCGTTTGTTTTGATTTCTTTCAGCCCCAAAAGCGTGTCGATGTTTTCTTTCGGGTTCTTTGCGTCCGCCGTATATCTCTTTTTGGCGAACAGGAATTTTACATTCTCAAAGATACAGGTATAAAAGATGCCGTCGGGCGTGGGCATGAACATGACGACCGCTATCAAGCCCATAACGATCGCAAACGCCCAATTCCCCGCCGTGACCGCTATGAAGATGAGCGCAAACACAAACAGCGCGACCACAACGTCCGTCATGGAATAGCACTTCCATACCGTGTTCTTCACTTTGATTTTTTTAGGGATAATTCTCAACTGCTTTCCCCTCCTTCTTCACTTCCCCCGTCCGTCGCACTTTCCGTGTATTGGTCGGAGCTGTCGTCCGATGACGACGAATCGCCGCTGTTGTGCGATTTATTGCTGCGCCTTCTCACGGCATGGGAAATTCCTTTGATACCTTTCACAGCCAACCCTACTGTCATTGCGCTTGCAATTCTGCCGCCGTAGAACGCACTTCTCAGCCACCCGCCGCCGGCGCGCATATCGTCCGCCTGCCCGAACAATCTCGCAAACAGTGTCTGCCCCGCGGGAATGAGCATTGCTCCGCCCACGATCATAAAGATCGTAAACATGGAATTGGCAAAACCGCTCACGCCGTCTATGTGCATACCGTTGATAATAGGCAACACAAGCACAAAAATATTGACTGCGAACACCGCGCCATACGCGAGAATGATTTTTGTCACGAACATCTCGCGCCAATTCTTGAACCGCGCTCCGTCGTCGAGCGGCAGCGTTGACATTGCAACGGGCATCGTGAAATACACGAACACGATCTCATACACGCGCTTTGCGAGGTTGAGTACCGCCATGATAAGCGCGATCGCCAAAGCTATGCCTGCAATGAGCGCAGGCAGATACATAAACGTGTTCGGATTGACCATACCATTGCACTTCCATGAGGTGGGCCAAATGCCGAACAGCGCAGCGTTGTACCCGCCGAGTATCTGACTGACCGTAAGCGAAGTTACGTCGATATTCGACGCGGAATACCCGTTCAGCCATTCGCCGACGCAGGCATTGAAAATTGCCGTCGATAGTTTCGTCGTGTTGTTCACTTGGAATATCCGTGCCAAAAGCTGTAAAAACGAATTTGCAATGAGGATACCGAGTATCACGACGGCGAGCATCGCCATTGTTCCTAAAAGCGCAAGAAAAAACTTCCCGACGATGGTCGATACATTCCTGTTGTTGACGATCATATTCTTGACAAGCCCCACAATCGTGAAAATACAAGTAAGTCCCACCGCCGTTATAAAGATGCACCAAAAAACTACGCCTATCGTCGAGTCGCCCACGATAAACTCAATGATGTTTACCTGCTGTCCGTGATAGTTTACGGTGGCAACGCCCGATATTGCGGAGAATATCTCCATAAGTCCGTCGACAAGCTGTAACAGCCATAAGAAAAGCTGCAAGCCTATCTCCTGAATGAATATTAGCATTTACCCCTCCTTTCTCTGAAAAGGAAGGGCAGCGAGAACACCCGCCGCCCCTTTTCAGACAAAATGGTTGAGTTTCGGGAATCAGGCAAGGAAGGCACGCAAGGCTATGAGGGAGCATACACAGACGTATGTGACCGAAATAGCCGCGTAAGCCTGACACAGCATGAACCCGAAAGACGACCATTTTACGCGCCGACCCAAGCGGACAGGCCGTTAATGAGCAAAGGCGCGCCCATTGCAACGACGAATATAATGACGATGCCGATGACGAGATTTTTGATCATGTCGCGGGCGTTGATCTTCTCCTCATTGCGGTGCGCGATGGCAATTTTAATGCCGATATACGCACCCCATACAACGACGACCGCCGCGAGAGCGATGACGATATAGATCCAAAAACTGTCGATAAGGCTTTGGAGCTTCGCCACGATCTCGGCAAGGCTGCCGTCCAATCCTTCTGCCAACAAATTGATATTCATGTGTTATGTAGTCCTCCTTTTTTAATTTTGATTTTTGTTCTTTCTCTTCTTCATGAAGATCACCGCGCCGATTCCGCCTGCCACGAGCAGTAAGAATACGACAAGCAGAATGATTGCCGTTCCCGCACTTCCTTTCCCATCATCTTCTGCGGGTTCCATCGTATCACCGGGCTGTTCCTCATTGCCGCTGTCGGGTGTTTCACCGGGCTGTTCCTCATTGCCGCCGTCGGGTGTTTCGTCGGGCTGTTCCTCGTTGCCGCTGTCGGGCGTTTCGTCGGGCAATTCTTCGTCACCGCCGTCGGGCGTTTCGTCGGGCAGTTCCTCGTCGCCGCCATCCGGAATTTCGGGTGCTTCGCCTGCCGAAATATCGAACATCGTCAGCTCTGTGCCGTTCTCATCCATAATGGTTACGATGTAATTGCCATACAATCCGGCGTAGTCAACCTGTCCGTATTCGTTGGCAAAAAGCTGAATTTCCTCGCCGCTTTCACTTTTCAGATTTACCGTGAGATTGCCGACTTTGCTGTCACCGCAAGCACAGACACGGAGAGCAATGAAATATTTATCCTCGGCGTTATCCTGCACATGCAACTGATACAGATGCTTGTGCTGAGGTTCTTGCTCTTCCTCTTCGATATATCCCGTATCGCCGCTGGTCACGAAATCCGAAAGATAACTGTAATTGCAGACAACGCAAAGATGTCTTGTGTAACCTACGCTGTCCTCTGTCGCTTCCACAACAATGTCGAGATAGGTATGCCCCGTTGCCTTGGTGTAATCGGTAACATATCTGTCGCCGCAGTCGCTGCATATATGCTCGGTATAACCGTAGCTCACGCACGTTGCAGGGTGTACGGTTTCGGAATATGTATGCCCCTTTGCTTCCGTATAATCCGCCACGGCTTCGTTGCCGCAAGTCTGACAGGTATAGGTCGTGTACCCGCCGTCCGTACAGGTAGGTTCGGTCACTGTTTCGGTATAATCATGACCGAGAGCCTCCACATAGCTGTCTTTATACGAATATCCGCAGGTATTGCAGGTGTGCGTCGTATAGCCCTGTTCCGTACACGTCGGTGCCGTCACTTCGTCCGTATAGTCATGCCCCGTTTCGTCCACAAACGTGTCCGAATACTCATAGCCGCACGTCGTACAGAAATGCGTGACGTACCCCTTATGCGTACACGTTGCGGGTACGATAATGTCCTGAAAGGTATGCCCCTTTGCCGCAACAAAATTGTCCGTATAGCTGTCGCCGCAATTTGCACAAGTATAGACGGTATAGCCCTGTTCGGTGCAAGTCGCCGCAAAGGTCTGCGTCGCTTCATAGTCATGCTCGCAGGAGCCGTCGATTGCCGCGTATGTTACCGCCGCCGTTCGCTGCACTGCTGTTTCTGTCGGCTCTTGATTTTCCGTACTTGCACAGCCGACCGTCGCAAGTGCCGCGATAAGTCCGACTGCAAGAATCGGAAGCATCTTAAAAAATTTACTCAAACATTCTCTCCTTTCTTTATTTTTTTGCCTTCTCCTGCAATTCAAGCAGTTTCGGCAGTTCTTCGCTCAAATACTGATCGAGCGTTTTCAGTTTTTGCTGTGTACTCATATCGGTGTACTGTTCCAAAAGCAAAGCGATCAAAATTTGCTTATGCTCCAACTTCGCCTGCAAGAGTGCCTCCGCATCTTCTTCCGCGAGCATCTCCGCCACTTTCAGTACCTTTGTATGTACTTCTTCCACTTTCGCGTTCCATGCCTTGTCGAGTGCGGCAATATCGGGTACTTTCTCCGTTTCTTCCTCCGCCTGTTCCTGTTCGCGGCGTTCTATGGCGTCGAGCTGTTTTTCTTCTTCCTCCGCCTGACTTCCGCCGAGAATATCGAATACATACTTGTCCTTATCGAACAGCCGCGCTTCGCGTTTCGAGATGTCCGCTTTCCCCTCTGCAAAGTACACGTCTTTGAGTTCAAACGACGGCGTGAACCTCGACCAGATCGGCTCATAGCCTCTGACCGATACGATTGCATCGCCCTTTTCGTCGCCGTTCAGCCGTTCGAGCATACCGATCGTAATGAGCGGTTGATTGCTCGCGCCCGTGTTCGAGGACGCAGGGCTTTCCGCGCTTGTATTGACCGAAAAGTTTTTGACTTTCTTCTGACCGCAAAGCTCGGAAAATTCTCTGCGCGTGTCGGGATCGTCCGAACCGATGAAGATTTTAATGTTTCTGTTCGTTCCATAGGGATAAAAGAAAAACGACGCAACCATTTCGATTACGCCGTCTTAGAAATAAATTATTAAGTTTTAGTTCAATTTAATCTGTTATTTTTTCAATAAGCAACTAAAAAGAGTCGAGTAATGTATATTCATTTCACGACTCCACCGTCTTTTTATTTATACTTTTAATAACGATTTTGTGAACATTTACTTGCGCGAGGAACTATGTTTGCCATAGCCGACATGAATAACGCAAATTAGATACTTTACAAGGCGCGAATTGTTTCCAACAGTTTCTTTCTTGAGGCAATGAACACAGGTAAAAACGTGCCGAGGAAGGCAAGAATGATGGTAACTGCTATCATCAATAAGATCCAAATACAAATATTGTGAGGCGAGTCTCAATTACGCTTTAAGCACATTGTTAAGCACCGCTGCCGCAATCGGCGTGCCTACCACAGATAATATAAGGCAGATTCCGACTATTACTCCCGATTCGCAGAAGAAAATCTTAAATATATCCACGCCGCGGGCGCCGATTGCTCGCAATATTCCTATCTCTTTCTTTTTACGTCCTATGGAAATTGTAATAAAATTTAGGAGTAACAGCGCGACAAACACCATAAATATCAACCATATAACCAACAGCACCGTGGAAAGAAGATCTATGACCTCGCTTACAGACAGCACCGTATCATACAGCGAATTTTCCAGCGTATAGAATACCTCCGTATCTGCATTTACTGTGTTTAGCCTGTAGAAAACTTCTCTCAATGCACTTTCTGAATTCGGTATCGGTATAAAGGTATACTCAAAAAGGGCCTTATCTTCACGCTCGTACTTTGTTGTAACCTTTTGCGCTGTATCCATTATATCGAGAGAATCAGCAACAAATAAGAGCGCGAATACCGCGCTCTTTTTTATTTATACTTCAAAATATAAAGCACGAATTGTATCATTCGGTTTCTTTCTTACTTCAATAAAGACAAAGACGTATGAACCGAGGAAGACAACAGTGATGGTAAACTGCTATCATAAACGCTACAGGTAGCGAGCTGAAATAAATATTATAACAATGCACCCCTTTTGTATTGAATTATATCTGTCTCTTATACACATCTGACGCTGCCGACGAACTCTAGGGTGTA
>OWKP01000135.1_pt1 | contig 59967 bp, 59 predicted proteins | sample 1732991 | NCBI WGS metagenome assembly OWKP01 (sample SAMN05065777, study PRJEB22554) | human gut metagenome | biome: ENVO:2100002; feature: ENVO:00000062; material: ENVO:00002003 | host: Homo sapiens | place: USA
GTAATTTTATTGTACAAAAAATTTATGAAGAAAAAAATTGCGCTTAAAATTAAATTTTGCTTTAATCAAAATTCATGTAAGGCGGAAATATATAAAATCAGCGATTTAAGACAACCCGACTTCGGTATTAGTAAAAAAGGAAGGTTTATTTAAGGCTGATTATCCTTTTATTTTCCTATGCGGATAAAAGAGAACTCCGCTTTAAGCCTTGCTACCGAGAAATGGGAGTGCGCAAAAAATATTGCGTTACCTTGCCTTGGTGCGCGCGACTGCCTCTTCCCAGCCTAAAAGCATTTCTCTTCTTTTTGCCTCGGGAACGGAGGGCCTGAATACGTTAAAATCAGAAGTGTTTTTTATTTCTTTCTCCGACGCAAAAAATCCGCACGCAAGTCCGGCAAGATATGCCGCGCCCAAAGCGGTGGTTTCTATTATTTCGGGTCGCCTTACTTCGGCAAACAGTATATCCGCCTGAAACTGCATCAGAAAGTCGTTTGCGCTTGCCCCGCCGTCCACGTTAAGCGCAGTGACGTCTTCTTTAAGGTCGCGTTCCATCGCGTGCAGCACGTCGAAAACCTGATACGCAATGGCTTCAAGGGCGGCGCGGACTATGTGTTCGCGACGGGTACCGCGCGTAATGCCCGTAATAAGACCGCGTGCGGTTTGGTCCCAGTGCGGAGCGCCCAAACCCACAAACGCGGGGACAAAGTAAACGCCTCCGCAGTCGTCCACGGCTCGCGCAAGTTTTTCGCTTTCCGCGGCGGAGGAAATAAGTTTCATCTCGTCCCTCAGCCACTGCACTACCGCGCCCCCCACAAACACGCTGCCCTCCAGGACGTAGTCGGGTTTATCGGTAAGCCCCGCCGCAAGGGAAGTGACCAAGCCGCGGGTGGACTCCACCGCGACGGAGCCCGTGTTCATCAGTAAAAAACAACCCGTGCCGTAAGTGTTTTTTATGTCGCCTTTATTCCAGCATTTTTGCCCGAACAAAGCGCTTTGCTGGTCGCCTGCCAGCGCGCAAACGGGTATTTCTTCTCCGAAAAGAGTTTTTTCCGTAACTCCGTAGTCGTATCCCGAAGGCTTAACCTCGGGCAGCATGATTTCGGGCACGTCGAAAAGGGATAAAAGGTCTTTGTCCCATTCCATGGTGTGAATGTTGTAAAGCATGGTGCGTGACGCGTTTGTGTAATCCGTAGAGTGTACTTTCAACCCCGAAAGTCTGTACAAAAGAAAACTGTCCACGGTGCCCGCAAGCAGCTCGCCTTTTCGGGCGCGTTCTCTCGCATCGGGGACAAAGTCAAGTATCCATTTGATTTTGGAGGCGGAAAAATATGCGTCGCACATAAGTCCCGTTTTGGAGTAAATAATTGCTTCCTTTTCGCTGTTTTTAAGCTTTTCCATGAAAAGGGCGGTGCGTCTGCATTGCCATACGACCGCGTTGTAGACGGGCTTGCCCGTGGCTTTTTCCCACACCACTACGGTTTCGCGCTGGTTGGTTATGCCCATTGCGGCAATGTCCGCAGCGGTTAACCCGTTTTTTTCAAGCACGTCTTTTATGACGAATACCGCGCTTGAAAATATTTCTTCGGGGTCATGTTCCACCCAGCCGGAAGAAGGGTAGTACTGTTTTATCTCGCGCTGACTTTTATATAACAGTTTGCCTGCGCGGTCGAAAACACAGGCTCTTGTGCTGGTAGTACCCTGGTCAAGAGAAAGAACGTAATCCTTCATTTCTTTACCCCCTTTTTTTTAAGCAGATATAAAAATCGTATTCTTTATGGATTATAACACAACCCGCATCAAATAGCAACCGAGGCGCGTGTATAAACAGTGAAAAACGCGTCAAAAAATAATTAAAAACGCCCTTTTTCGATTAATTTAAGGATTTTTCTTATTCAGCGGTACTCTAAAAAACGCACTTCGCTAAAGTAAATTAAAAAGCTACTTAAACCGACAAAAAATAATTTATATAACTTTGCGCTAACTTGTTTAAAAATGCGTAATTTGATAAAATATTGTCAAAGTAAAGGAGGTTTGTGGAAATAATGAGGACAAGAATTTTATTGGTGGACGATGATGCGGAACTTCTTGAAAGGGAGAAAGAATTTTTTGCTTCCTGCTCCGATTACGAAGTCATAGGCACGGCGACAAACGGGCAGGACGCCGTAAATAAATTTAATCAGCTGGAGCCCGACGCTATGGTCATAGATATGCTTATGCCCGTAAAAGACGGTCTTTCCGTATTGGAAGAGGTGGATAAAAACGGTTGTAAAATCGTGGCGGTCAGCGGCATCGCGGGCGAGAGGTACGCTCAGACGGCTTTGGACGCGGGTGCGGATTACTACCTTATAAAGCCTTTCGGACTTAAAGAACTTAAAAAGAGAATCGACGGAATAAAAGCCGATAAACCGCGCGTCAGACCTTACGGACAGACCGGCAAGGGCAGTCTGGAGCAAAGGATTACCGATATTTTCATGACGGTCGGCATACCCGCGCACATCAAAGGTTATCAGTTTCTCAGGGAAGCCATTAAAATGGCAATCGACAGCCCCGATATCATAAACAGCATCACCAAAAGGCTTTACCCCGAGGTGGCCGAGCGTTTCGAAACCAGCCCCTCGAAGGTGGAGCGTGCCATTCGTCACGCCATAGAGGTCGCCTGGAACAAGGGTAAGATAGAAAACATAAACTCCATCTTCGGAGTTAAAGTTTATTCCAGCACGGAAAAGCCCACCAACGGCGAATTCATTGCGCTTGTCGCGGACAAAATGTTGCTTGAAAGTCTGTAAGAGATTTTTGACCGGTAAATAAAGACGGTATAGGAAAATATTTTTCCGCCGTCTTTTTTTGTTGTGCTTTTGTTGATTTAAGACGGTAAAAGGGATATAATATGTTGGGCAAGCGGTATTTGTAGGTTAAAAAGGAAAAAAGCTTGCCGCACCGAAAAGCATGAATAAATCTTATTACATAAAATCGTTTTTAAAAAACAATATAGTTGCCGTAATAGCCTTTATTGCGGCGGTGATTTCGTGTTTCTTCGTTTTTCCCGATAAACAATATGCGGATTATTTCGACCTTAGGACCCTGATTTCGCTTTTCGGAATGTCGGCAGTCATCGCCGCGCTTAAAAACCAGCGTTTTTTCCGTATTCTCGCGCGTAAGGTGATAAAAGTTTTCCGTTCGACCCGCTCCGCCGTCGCCGCGCTGGTTGCCATAACCTATATTGCTTCCATGCTTATCGCCAACGATATGGCTCTTCTGACCTTTCTGCCGCTGGGCTACTTTGTGCTGCACTCTGCGGATAAGGAACAATATATGGCTTACACGTTCACCATGCAGACCGTTGCGGCAAACCTCGGCGGAATGCTTACTCCTTTCGGCAATCCGCAAAATCTGTACCTTTACAACCGATTCAATATTCCCACGGGCGAATTTTTTTCCATAATGCTTGTACCCACTCTCTTTTCCGTACTGCTTATCGCGCTTTGCTGTATTTTCGTCCGCCGCGAACCCATCGAGGCAATTGAGGAAGCGGAATACAAACTCAATAAGCCCAAAACCGTCGTGTACTTTATTTTATTTGCATATATGATTCTGCTTGTATTCCGCGTTGTCCCCGTGCTTACGGGACTGCTGGTAATTCCCGTTCTGCTTATTATTGACAGAAACGCGCTGATTAAGGTGGATTATTCGTTACTGTTCACGTTTTGTATGTTCTTTATTTTTACGGGAAATCTTGCGCGTATAGAGGCGGTCGACGCTTTTTTCCGTATGCTGCTAGGCCGCAACGTGCTTCTTACGGGCGTAATAAGCTGCCAGCTTATAAGTAACGTTCCGTCCGCAGTGCTGCTTTCGGGCTTTACTTCCGACTACGCAAGACTGCTTGTTGCGGTAAATATCGGCGGCACGGGCACGCTTATTTCTTCCATGGCAAGTCTTATCTCTTTCAAAAGTTTTTCCCTTTACAAACCCCGCGAAAGAGTGAAGTATCTCATGATTAACGCCGCGGTAAACTTTTCTTTTCTGATTGTGCTTACCGTTTTTTGCCTTTTCGTCCCATTTTGGTAATGTTCTTTCGTGGATTTTGAGTCGGCAACGATTATCGGAATTCTGACGTTGTTGTAAAAATACGTTTCGTTTAGCCGAAATTTTCCGCAACGAGGGCGTTTCGGCGTTTTATTTCCGGGTTTTAATATTTATTAAACGAAAATTTTCCGCAAAAAAAAATCGGTCAGAACGGCCGTTTTTTTATATTATAAAAGAATTTTTCGGTTTTGTATTGTTTTTTATCGTGTTAAAGTCGCTTTCGGTTGCATTTTTTTCGAAAAAATGTTAAAATAACCGACGTCTTATCCTTTAGAAGGATAAAGTACTTTTTCGGGAGAAAGAAAAATGAAAAAGGTAGCGGTAGTTACGGACAGTAACAGCGGAATTACTCAGGCGGAGGCGGCCGTACTCGGCATATCTGTGCTTCCCATGCCGTTTTATATTGACGGAAAACTGTATTTCGAGGACGTTAACATGACTCAGGAGCAGTTTTACGACGCTCTTAAATCAGACGCGGAAATTCATACTTCTCAGCCTTCCCCCAGGGACGTGACCGATTTGTGGGACAAAACGCTTGAGTCTTACGACGAGCTTGTGTATATTCCCATGTCGAGCGGACTCAGCGGCTCATGCGAGAGTGCGTGTATATTAAGCCGCGAATACAACGGAAGAGTGGAGGTCGTGGACAATCAGAGGATATCCGTCACCCAGCGGCAGTCCGTGCTTGACGCGATTAAAATGGCGTCGCAGGGCTTATCCGCTAAAGAGATTAAGGACGCCCTTGTCGAAAACAAGATGAATTCCAGCATTTACATCACTGTCGAAACGCTTAAATATCTCAAAAAAGGCGGCAGAATAACCCCCGTCGCCGCCGCCATAGGCACTCTTTTGAATATTAAACCCGTTTTGCAGATTCAGGGCGAAAAACTTGACGCGTACAGCAAGGTCCGCGGCAAAAAAGCGGCGCGCGGCGTCATGATAAAAGCAATGAAGAAAGACCTTGAAAAAAGATTTTCCGAGGCGGTGAAGAACGGTAAGCTTAAAATGGCACTCGCGTTTTCGGGCAACCCCGAAGAAGCCGAGGACTGGAAAAAAGAGTGCGAAGCGGCTTTCCCCAATTTCGAATTCTTCCTCGCCCCGCTGTCATTAAGCGTTTCCTGTCACATCGGACACGGCGCGCTTGCAATTGCGTGCGCTGTCGAGCAGTAAGTTCTCTTTAAGTCGGCCTAAGGCAAAAATCGTCACAAACCGAATATTTATCTAAAAGGCTGCAAAAACAATATATAATATTTTTTATGCGCACAAACCGCTTTTTTCTTAACGTAAAAGGTTTCGGCGGCGGAAGAATTTTTGGACGAAGTGACAGCGTAACAGTTTACTTTACTTTACTTTACTTTACGCAAAAAAGCCGAATTTCAATAGTTTTTTACAACCAACAGACAATTCCGTACTTTTTCCTGCATTGCTTTATAAAAAATCGGATATTATAATTTTACAGGGTTTTTATGCGGCGTTGTTTTGATTTTACCAATTTTCATGCCGCAGAAAAGTTAACAATGACAACGCATTTTTCGTTTTACGGATATTAATACGGCAATAATCATTTTCAGGAACAAAAAAACCGACAGAAGCGAACTTGTCGGTTTTAATTTTGTCAGGGATTAACTTTGATTTTTACTCCGTGTGCGTCATATAAAAACGCGGGCAGACGAAAAATTCGGTTTATAAGCGTCAAGGAACGTTTGTCCTGCCCAAAAGAAAGTCCACCGAGCAATCGAAAATTTCGGACAGCTTTATCATCGCCTCGATTTTAGGCAGGCGTTTCATGTCTTTCCATTTGGAAACGGCGGAAGTGCCCATTCCGCATTCCTTGGCGATGCGGTAGGAGGTTATGCCCTCGGGCAACTGAAGAAAGGAAATTCTTTTGATGAATTTTTCCTTGCTTCCGCTGCGGATAATGCTTTTGTCGCTTTTCAGCCCCAGAAGATAGTCTACGGAAACGTTCATGTAATCGGCAAGTTTCACAAGCGCTTTTGTGGAAGGCATCTGCCGCTGATAAAGCCAGTTGTTTACCGCGGTTTTGTTGCACCCGGAAGCCTCGGCGAGTTTATAGGATTTCATACCGTGCTCGTCGAGATATTTTTTTATTGCAACGCTTATGTAGTAGGAAGTTTCCAAAAAACCTGTTCCGCCCCGATCAGATAATGGTTTGTTTTTATAAGTGTAACATAAATTAAGCGTTTTTTCAACAATTTACGCGCGTTTTACGTAAAAGAAAATTTTGTAACTTTCCGCTTTGCTCGTTAATAAGGCCACATTCTTAAAAAGAGAGTCAATTCTTTGACAAAACAAGCGTATTTGGTTATAATTTATCTTGAGAGGAAATAAAGAAAAATGCCCGCATTATACAGAAAATACCGCCCCAAAGTTTTCGGGGACGTCATAGAGCAGCAGCATATTACGCGCACGCTTATAAACCAGGTAAAATCGGGACACATTACGCACGCTTATCTGTTTACGGGCAGCCGCGGTACCGGTAAAACCACCTGCGCGCGCATATTCGCCCGCGCCGTAAACTGTCTTAATCCCGTGGACGGCTCTCCCTGCGGAAAATGCAAGACTTGTCTTGCTCTTTCGGGCAACGACAACATCGATATCGTGGAGCTGGACGCCGCCTCCAACAACGGCGTGGATCAGATTCGCGAAATCGTGGAAAACGTGCAGTATCCGCCCGTTGCCGGTAAGTACAAAGTCTATATCGTGGACGAGGTTCATATGCTTTCCGCTTCAGCCTTCAACGCGCTTTTGAAAACTTTGGAGGAGCCTCCCGCTCACGCGGTATTCATTCTTGCCACTACCGAGGTGCACAAACTGCCCGCCACCGTTTTGTCGCGCTGCATGAGGTTCGATTTCAGACTAGTGGGCAAAAACTCGCTTAAGGATTATCTTAAAAAAGTCTATGCCGCGGAGGGCGTAAGGGCGGAAGAAGAGGCACTTGACCTCATCGCAACCGCTGCGGAAGGCTCGGTTCGCGATATGCTTTCCGTTGCCGACAGATGCATGAACTTTTCGTCCGACCTTACTTACAAAGACGTTCTCGAGGTGCTGGGCTCGGGCGGCAGGGAAAGTACCCGCGCTCTTTTCAACGCGGTGGCTTTATCCGATACGGCGGCTATTCTTTCAACGGTGGACAAACTTTGCGCCGAGGGGAAAAGCGTCGGGGTTATAGCCAAAGACGTTTGTTCTTACGCGCGCGACGTGCTTGTGCTTAAAGCCTCGCCTTCGGCAAGCGTAACCGCTTCACGCGAGGACGTCAGGATAATGAAAGAAGAAGCGGAGAAATATTCGGTGGAACTTCTGGTGTCCGTTATAAACGTCTTTTCGTCGGTGGACGCGGAAATCAGATATTCGGTAAGTCCGCGCGTGGTGCTGGAGTGCGCTGCGCTCAGGGCGGCAAAACTTGCGGTTACCGACCTTTCTTCGATAGAAGAACGTCTTACGCGCCTTGAAAGACGGCTTACAGAAGATGGCGTCAAGGCTTTTGCGGCGTCTGACGAAAAAACCGCGAACTCGGAGCGCGTACCCAAGACGCACGCGCCCGTTAAATCGGAGACGGATAAGCCCATGGACGCAAGAAGCGTGTGGGGAAGATTGCTTACCTATTTCCGCCTTAACGAGTCAGCCGCTTCCTTCTCTCTTTTGAGCAACGTGACGGACGTAGAGGTGCGCGGCGACAAGCTTATCGTTTGGGCGGCGCCTGACAGCTTTTTGCGGCTCAGCGACGATGAAATGACGGGGGCAATCACCCGAGCGCTCGATTACGACGGTGCGCCCTACAAGCTTACGGTCAACAAAAAATCGGGCGGCGTGGACATGGACAGCGAAATCGCGCGCATCAAAAAGATGATAGGCGACGCTAAACTCAACATAAAAAAATAACGAAGAATTTTTTCGGCGCAAATAAGTGGTACTTATAAACGGTTTTAAAGCGTCTTTTCGCAATTTTAAGTTTATTTTATTATATAATAGTAACGTTCTTTTTTATTTCGGCCGAAAATTTTTATACAAAGAACAAGACGAATTTTTTGTCTTAAACGCAATTAATTTTCAGTCGGAAGACTTACGCAATTCAATTTTATAGAAATAAAACAAAAGGAGATTTTACAAATGGCATACGGGTCAAGAGGCGGTTTCGGTATGGGCGGCATGAACATGCAGGCAATGATGAAACAGGCGCAAAAACTGCAGGAACAGGTTAAACAGGCTCAGGAAGAAATCAAAAACACCACCGTTGAAGGCAGCGCGGGCGGAATGGTTACCGTAACCATGACGGGCGACAAGCGCGTTACCGCCGTTTCGATTAAGCCCGAAGCGGTCGACCCCGACGACGTGGAAATGCTTGAAGACCTTATCGTGGCGGCGTTTAACGCGGCGGCGGAAGAGGCGGACGCATTAAGCGCGCGACTGATGCCTGCGGGCGTGGGAAACATGCTTTGATTTTATGAAACAGCCCGAGTCAATTCAGAAACTGATTAACAGTTTTTCTCTGCTTCCCGGGGTGGGGCAAAAGACCGCGCAGCGTTACGCTTACGCGGTTATCGGCATGGATAAAGAGTCCGCTGCGGATTTTGCCTCTTCCATATCGGACGTCAAGGAAAAAATCAGGTTTTGCTCCGTCTGCGGTAATTTTACCGAGGACGACGTTTGCGATATCTGTAAAAGCCGCGACCACGGCGTTATCTGCGTGGTTTCTGACCCGAGGGATATTCTGTCGCTGGAACGCGTTGCGGGCAGGACTTTCGTCTATCACGTCCTGGGCGGTACTCTTAATCCTCTTGAAGGAAAGGGCCCGGACGACCTTAACATCAAGCAGCTTCTTAAACGTCTGGACGGCGTAAGAGAGGTCATTATTGCCACCAATCCCGACGTGGAGGGGGAGGCCACCGCCGTGTATCTTGCAAGACTGTTAAAGCCCATGGGCATAAAAGTCACGCGTATAGCGCAGGGTATAAGTATGGGCAGCGAAATAGAGTACGCAGACGAAGTGACGCTTTCACGCGCGCTCGAGTCGCGTACCGAAATCTGAAGTCCGCGAAGAAAGTAAAGCTTTGTTTGGTATAGATGCGGCTTTTTATTTTTCGGGTTTAAGCGCCGGCGCTTTAAGCAAGGTTAACTAAAAGCGTTTAAGGCGAAAATCGGTAATTTTGCGCTTATTGAGAAACGGGCAGCTTCGGTAAGCGGTTGATTTTTTCAAAACCGAACGGTAAAACAAAGCGCTTAATTTAACTTGCTTGCACATATTAAAAACGTATAATAAAATCATAATAATACGTGTTAAATTATCAGGGTATAAAGAAGTGAAAGTTATTTATCTGTTTTTCAAAAGATTTTTCGATATTCTGGCGTCTTTTTTTGCGCTTGTTTTGCTTTTGGTTCCTTTTGCGGTTATTGCGGTTGTCATAAAGTGTACTTCCAAGGGCCCCGTTTTCTTCAAACAGAAACGCGTCGGTAAAAACAAGAAGCTTTTTACTATTTTAAAGTTCCGCACCATGCGAGTGGACGCACCCAAGGACACTGCCACGCACCTTCTCAGCAACGCAGACTCTTACATAACGGGCGTGGGTAAGTTTTTAAGAAAGACCAGCATTGACGAGCTTCCTCAGATTTTCAATATTTTCGTCGGACATATGTCCGTCATAGGTCCCCGTCCCGCGCTGTACAACCAGTACGACCTTGTGGAATTAAGGGATAAATATAACGCAAACGGCGTTCGTCCGGGGCTTACGGGGCTTGCTCAGATAAGCGGCCGCGACGAACTGGAGCTGGACGTAAAGGCGCGTCTTGACGGCGAATACGTGGAAAAAATGAGCCTTTGGCTGGATATCAAAATCTTTTTCAAAACCTTACTGTCGGTTTTCAAAAGCGACGGAGTCGTGGAGGGCGGCACCGGCGCCATGGCGAAAGCCGTGAAAGAAAACTCTTTAACCGCTTTTAACCCGGAAAACGACGCAAAAGCGGAAGAAGTCAGCGAGGAGAAGGCGTCAGAGGAAAACGTAACTGAAGCCGCGGACGGAAACAACGCGGAAAATCAATCCGATGCGGATTTTGACGCTTGTTCCGTACCGTCAAACGATGCGGACGAAACTCAGGGAAACGGTTCGGTAGATTTTGCTTCGGCGCCGCGCGAGATTAATGCGGGCGGCGAAAGCGTCAATAACTGTCAACCCGAAGAAAATGCGGATATGAACGCGCGCAAGGATTCGGTTTTATCCGACTCAGGCGCAGACAGCGACGCTTTAAAAAATCAATCCGATGCGATGGAAGCGGAGGCTGAAAGCGTTTTGTCCGCTTTCGTGGACGCTTGCTGCTACGGCGGGCAGGATAAAAAAGACGCTGATTCGTTAAAAGACGACAATTCCTTAAAAGAGGAAAAAGACAGATGAAAGTACTTATTACGGGCAAAAACAGTTACGTCGGCAGGGCTGCAGCGCTCCGTCTTACCGAAGCGGGGCATGAAGTCGAAGAACTCGACATGATAGGAAACGCATGGAAAGAAAAGGATTTTTCGGGCTTCGACTGCGTTTTTCACGTTGCGGGCATCGCTCATGACGTCAAGGGCAAGCAGAACGAGGGGCTGTATATGGCGGTCAACCGCGACCTTGCCGTCGAAACTGCCGAAAAAGCCAAAAACAGCGGCGTAAAACAGTTTATTTTTATGTCGAGTATGCTTATTTACAACGGATGTAAAAACAAAAACATAGATTCGGGTATTGCTCCTTGCGCAAAGGGAGTCTATGCGCAAAGCAAATTGCAGGCGGACGAAAAGATAAGAGAAATGTCCGACGAAAATTTCAAGGTCGCAGTGCTGCGTCCGCCCATGATTTTCGGCAAAGACTGCAAGGGCAATTTTCCGCGGCTTGTAAGTCTTGCGCTTAAAACTCCGCTATTTCCCAAAATCGAAAACAAACGCAGTATGCTGTATATCGAAAACTTAAGCGAGTTTGTCCGTTTAGCCGTGGAAAACCGTGTCGAAGGCGTCTTTTTCCCGCAGAATCCGCAGTATTTCGCGACTTACGCGATTGTTTCGACCGCGGCGGCGGCAAAAGGGAAAAAACTGCGCTTAACAAAGCTTTTCAACTGGCTTGTGTTTTTATTGATGCCGTTTTCCAAATCCATGAAAAAAGTATTCGGCTCGCTTACTTATGATAAAAGCTTGTCCGATACGTTTGAAGGCAAATATGTCGTTGCGGATAACGCGGAAAGTCTGAAAAGAAGTATAAGTTGAAAGGCAGGTAACCGATAAGTGAAGAAAGCATTAATTTTTGTAAATTCGGATATTGTTATTTATAATTTTAAAAAAGAGCTTTTACTTGCTTTAATAGAAAAAGGTTTCGAAGTATACGTATCTGTGCCTTTCGGGGAAAAAATTGAATTGCTTAAGGAAATCGGCGTTAAACTTATCGAAACAAAGATAGACAGACGGGGCATAAATCCTTTTTCGGATTTAAAACTTTACGCGCAGTACGACAAAATCATAAAGCAAATAAAACCGGAATTTATAATGACCCTTACCGTAAAGTGTAATATTTACGGCGGAAAAGCAGCAAGAAAGCATAAAATACCTTATTATTGCAATGTTACGGGACTGGGTACGGCTTTTCAAAAGAACAACTGGCTGAAAAAAATAGTCGTAAGGTTATACAAAAGCGCACTTAAAGGCGTAAATAAAGTATTTTTTGAAAACGAAAACAATTTGCAGGTTTTTCTTTCCGAAAAAATCATTCCTGAAGATAAAGCCTGTTTGCTTAAGGGCGCGGGAGTAAATTTAGACGAATTTGAGTTTGAGCCCATGCCCGAAAGGGATTTTGTTTCGTTTCTTTATCTTGGCAGAATTATGAAGGAAAAAGGCATAGACGAACTGTTGTTTGCTGCGGAAAAAATTCATGCCGAATTTCCTTTTTTCAAAATAAAGCTTGTGGGCTATTGTGAAGAGAATTATTCGGACAAGCTTGACGAAGCGCAAAAAAAAGGATTTGCTGAATATTGCGGTTTCCAAAATTGCGTAAAAGATTTTATAAAGGATGCCGATTGTGTAGTTTTACCAAGTTATCACGAGGGGATGAGTAATACTCTGCTTGAAAGCGCGTCTATGGGAAGACCGCTTATCACAAGCGATATTCCCGGCTGCAGGGAGGCGCTGGAGGACGGGCAAAACGGGTTTTTATGTAAAGCAAAAAGCGGAGAAAGCCTTTATGACGCCATGAAAAGGTTTATGCTTCTTTCGGGCGAAGAAAGACAACGCATGGGAATAGCTTCGCGCCGACTTATGGAAAAATCATTCGACAGGAAATCGGTGGTTAATACTACTTTAAACGTTGTTTTAAGTGAAGAAGAGGCCTTAAAATGATTACCTTACTTACACCCACATACAACAGATGCGCGTTTTTGCCCGCGCTATACGAAAGCTTGAAACGACAGACAAGCAAAAATTTTGAGTGGCTTATCGTGGACGACGGAAGTGAAGACGGTACCAAAGAGCTTGTCGAAACGTTTTGTGCGGAAGAAAACGGTTTTAAAATCAGTTACGTTTTTCAACAAAACGGCGGAAAACATACTGCTTTGAATACGGGTGTAAACTATTGTGAAAGCGAATTGACGGCTATTGTGGACAGCGATGACTTTCTGCTTGACGACGCGGTGCAAACTATTGAAGAAAATTGGGTAAAATACTCTATGGACGGCTCTTTATGCGGGCTTGTTTTTCTTCGGCAGGACCGGGACGGAAAAGTAATAGGTCAAAAATTTCCCGAGGACGCATATAAAAGCAATTACATCGATTGCAGGGTAAATATGGGCATTACGGGCGATAAGTTTGAGGTTTTCCGCACAGAATACCTTAAGCAATACCGTTTTCCCGTCTTTACGGGCGAGCGCTTTTTGGGCGAAAGCGTGGTCTGGGGCAGAATGGCGGAAAAGTATGACATGATTCACCTCAATATTCCGCTTTATGTGTGCGAGTACCATGAAGGCGGTCTGTCAGAAAGCGGCAGGAAACTGCGCATGAGCTGCCCTTTGGGCGGGCGTGAATACGCTAAAACTTTTCTTACCGATAAGGTTAGGTTTATAAAGCGAGTAAAATTCATGCTGTTGTACATTGTTTACAGTCGTCAGGCGGGAATGACGCATAAAGCGGCTAAAAAGGAAATTAAGTACAAATTTTTGTACGAACTTTGCAAGATACCCGCGTTTTTTATAAGAAAGAGGTGGAACAAAGAATAAATGTTTTTGTGGGCAGTGATTTTTCTTTTGATATTGGTTCTTTCGGTTGTTTATACGAAAGACCTTTGCGTCGTTAAAGGAAACGGCGATTTTCTTGCTGTCCGCAAAAAAGTTTTTTCACACCAAAAAATCGCGCTTGTCTGCGTGCTTGTTTTATTATGCCTTATTTCGGGATTAAGATTTGAAACGGGTGGAAGCGATTACTTTGTTTACGAGGGCATATATCAAAGACTACCCAAACTTTCCGGGTTTTTCGCAAATATAAGCAATCTTGAGCAGTACAACGTATTCGGGCATGAAAGATTGTGGCTTTTTATTCAATCCTTTTTTAAATCGTTAGGGTTTTCCTATAATGCGTTTTTGTTCGTTCATTCGGCGTTTTTCTTTATTTGCCTGTATTTTTTCTTGAAAAGATACAGCCTTAATCCGATGTTTTGCGTTTTGGTCTTTTTGTCGTTGATGTATTTTTATAATACGATGATAAGCCTGCGTCAATCCACGGTTATTGCAATTTTCTTGGTTTCGCTGCCTTTGCTTGAAAAAAGACGCTATTTAAGGTATTTCATTGTTGTGGCGGTTTGCTTTTTTATCCATTACAGCTCTTTGTACCTTATAATTTTGCCGTTTGTTTGCAGGTTTGTACCCAAGACGAAAAAAACTCTTATAATTTTGCTTGTAATAAGTATACCTATTATAATTATTACTACTCAGGTAAATATCATAGGTTGGTTTATTAACTTATCGGAACCCGTCGTAAGTTCTTTGTTCGGGTCTACTTTCGGCAGCAAATACGCCGCGCTTAAAGATGTATCCGAGCCTATAAGCATTTTCCACGTGCTTCAGTATTTCCTGGTGCTTTTCGTGTTTATACTGTTTTTCGACGAAGCAAAAAAATACGGAAAGTTTTTTGAATTTGCCTTTGTCATGATTGTGTGTCTGTTTCCGATTCTGGTGGTATTTCGTAATTTCGGTATCTTCACAAGACTCAAGGACTTTTTCTATTTGTCCTACGGTACGCTTTTCAGCATTCTGTTTCTGGTAAAAGAACAACGTTATAAGTGGCTTATGTTTATCGCGGCAAGCATGGTTTGCGGATTTACTTACTTCAGATTTATTATTTTGTTTGACGAGGGTCACTTCATGTCTTACAAATCCATTTTGTTAAAAGGATAAGTTTATGAAAATTTCCTTTATAATTCCCGTTTATAACGTGGAAAATTATCTTCAAAAATGCGTAGAAAGCGTTTTAAAGCAAAATTGCGATAAGGAAATAATTTTAGTCGACGACGGAAGCACCGACGGAAGCGGAAAAATCTGCGACGACTATGCCGAAAAATACCCCGAAAGCATAACCGTTTTACACAAGGGAAACGGAGGATTGTCTTCGGCAAGAAACGCCGGACTTGAAAAAGCAAGCGGTGATTTAACAATGTTCGTGGACAGCGACGATTACATAGACGATTCGGCTGCGGAAGTAATAATCGGCGTTTTTTCCGACTGTGACTGCGATTGCGTAATGTTCAACGGCGTAAGAGAAACGGGCAGTGAAAAGACGCCCGTTTCCCGCTCCGAAAGTTTCGGCCCCGTCAAAGGAAGCGCGTTCATGGCGAGGAAAATACGGGAAAAAGCTCTTTGGGCGCCGGTAACGTTTTATTGCTACAAAAGAAGCTTGCTGGCCGATAACGATTTTTATTTCAAGCAAGGCATTTTAAGCGAAGACGAACAATTCACTCCGCGAGTTTTGCTTAAGTGCGAAAAAATATGTTATACCGATTACCCGATTTATTATTACGTTTCGCGTGAAGGTTCGATTACGTGCACAAAAAATCCCGAAAAAATCAAAAAACGTTACTTCGACATGATAAACACGATTTTCGAACTGGAAAAACTTTACGATTCAGCTTCAATGGAAAAGAAAGAAAAGCTGATTCTTAAAGACTATCTGGCAAGGCAGTATTTGAATTGTGCGTCGGAAATAAAAAAACTGCAAAAATTCAAGGCGGATAAAAACTTTCTCAAAAAAAACGCAAGGCTTTTCAGTACAAAATTGAAAAAATATTTGTTTTTATTCAATTACAGATTGTACAACAGGCTTAAGTAGGAGTGTTATGATACCTAAAAAGATACATTACTGCTGGTTCGGCGGCAAGCCTTTAACTCCCATGGCGGAGGAATGTATAGCAAGCTGGCGGGAAAAAATGCCCGATTACGAAATCGTGGAGTGGAACGAAAGCAACTTCGATTTTTCTTCGTGCGAATTTGCGCTAAAAGCATACGAGAACAAAAAATGGGCGTTTGTTTCGGATTATTGCCGCACATGGGTGCTTTATAACCACGGCGGAATATACCTTGACACGGACGTTACGGCTTATAAAAAATTCGATGATATTCTAAATTCCGATTTCTTTATCGGTTGCGAGGACGTGGGGTGGCTGGAGTCAAGCACAATCGGGGCTTTGCCCGGTCACGAACTCATTAAAACCGTTTTGGAATCTTTCCAAAAAACAGATTTTGATTTAAATAAGGGTTGGGAAAGCATTTGTACGATGCCCATGCGGCTTACGGACGCCGTGACGGCGCGTTACGGCTTAAGACGGGTAAAAAATAAAATTACTCGCTTACCCGACGCTACGATATATCCCCGGGAATATTTCAGCCCGCTGCTATATGGCCAAAGCGAAGCAAAAATAACCGAAAACACTTATACGGTTCATTTGTTCAACGCCAGTTGGATAGAAAACAAAAACAAAGCCGGATTTGCAATAAAAAGGTTTATCAAGCGCGTCGTTTTGTTTTTCCTGGGGTATAAGGGTTTCAGAAAACTTTTTTACGGCAAATCCTTATATCAATTCGATTCGGAGGCCAAAAAATGATACCTAAAAAGATACATTACTGCTGGTTCGGCGGCAAGCCTTTAACTCCCATGGCGGAGGAATGTATAGCAAGCTGGCGGGAAAAAATGCCCGATTACGAAATCGTGGAGTGGAACGAAAGCAACTTCGATTTTTCTTCGTGCGAATTTGCGCTAAAAGCATACGAGAACAAAAAATGGGCGTTTGTTTCGGATTATTGCCGCACATGGGTGCTTTATAACCACGGCGGAATATACCTTGACACCGACGTTAAGGCGATAAAAAGTTACAACCCGTTTTTAAATGATAAATGTTTTATCGGTTTTGAAGAAATCGATTTGTTGGAGGCGGATACCATAGGCTGTGAAAAAGGTCATCCCTTTATGCGCGCCGTGCTGGATTCGTTTGAAAAAACCGAATTCAGATTGGATAAGGGGATAGGCTCGGTTGTTACCATGCCGCAAAGAGTGACGCGCGTGTTTCTGGAAAAATATCGGGTCAAGCGTTTTTACGACCGCGAGATTGTTTTGCCGGACGTGAAAGTCTATCCGACAAGCTATTTCAGCCCCATAGAATATCTGACGGGCAAAAAAAAGATAACTCGCGATACCGTTTCGGTGCATTTGTACAACGGCAGCTGGCTTAACGAAAAGCATAAGCCCGTAAATGCGTTTAAGTACGGTATGAAAAAAGCCGTCAAGAAATGTCTTTACGCAACAATCGGTTACGACGCCGCGCAAAAATTGATTCATCGGGGTAACAAAGATGTTTGAAAACAAAACTCTTACCGTTTTTACTCCCGTCTATAACCGAATAAAAACGTTGCCGCGCCTTTATGAATCGCTTAAAAATCAAACCGACAAAGATTTTGTCTGGATGGTTGTCGACGACGGCTCCGTAGACGGCAGCGACGCGCTTATACGCGAATTTCAAGCCGAAGGCGCGGTCGACACGGTGTTTATAAAACAGGAAAACGGCGGCAAGCACGTTGCGCACAACAGGGCGGTGGAAGAGTGTTCTACGCAGTTGTTTGTGTGTCTTGACAGTGACGATTGGTTTACCGCAGACGCTGTGGAATTTATCAATACAACTCACAGACAAAACGCGGATAAAAATTGTTTTGCGTATATTTCTCCGAGAATGGGTCCCGACGGAAACGTCCCCGGCAAAAATTTTTATGAAAAAGATACTTTTGCGGAGTTTCACGACTTATATACAAAACAAAAATATCAAGGCGAAACCATGATAGTTTTCGTTGCGGAAAAACTTAAAAAATTTGCTTTTCCCGTGTTCGAAAACGAAAAATTTCTGGCGGAAAACGCGCTTTACTATCAGTTCGGCAACCCTAAGACTATGTTTTTGCCTAAAAGCGTATACGGTTTTGAATACCGAAGCGACGGGCTGTCTTTAAATATCACGGATAACGTCAAAAAAAACCCTAAAGGCGTAGTGTTCAACAGCAATCTTACCGCGGTTTCCGATTTTATTCCGTTCTTGTCGCGCGTGCGCTCCGCCGCCAATTTTTACGCATTCAAAAAATATTTCGGGACAGGCGACGTTATGGGAGAGAAAAAGATTCCCTTTTCGGTCGCGGCGCCCGCGTTAATTCTTCAGCCTCTTTTAAGAAACAGAATAAAGAAAAGATTCGGGCAGGTGAAAAAATCATGATACCTAAGACAATTAATTACGTTTGGGTGGGCGGCGCGCCTAAAAATCCGCTTATCGAAAAATGTATCGAAAGCTGGAAAAAATATATGCCAGATTACGAAATCGTGGAGTGGAACGAAAGCAATTTTGACCTTGATTCGGTGCCGTTCGCGCGCGAGGCTTACGACAATAAAAAGTGGGCGTTTGTTTCGGACGTTATTCGTACGTATGTTCTTTACCGCCACGGCGGAGTGTATTTCGACACGGATATCGAGCTTTTACGAAAACCTTGCAATATTTTCGATAAAGGCACTGTTTTGGGATACGAAAATAAATGGCTTTTGGGTGCACACGTAATGGCGTCCGAGCCCGATCATCCGATTTTCAAAAAACTGTACGAACAATACTTAAATGATAAATTCGTTATAGACGGCATATTTAATTTAAAGACAATTCCCAACAGATTGTCGGAAATAGTATTCGATTATCTTGACAAACGACATTTGCCCAATAAAGAATACGAGTTTAACGAAGTTCATTTGTATCCTAAGGAGTATTTTACGGCACAAAAAACGGATTATCCCGCAGTTACTGTTCATCATTTCGTAGGGTCGTGGCAGTCGGAAACCAGACTGACTCATTTTCAATGGACCGTTTTAAGGGTGCGTTTAAAACTTCTCAATTGGAGTTATGCTTTTAAAAGCAACGTCAGCACGATTGAAAAGGAAAATAAAATCTGGCGATGGGCGCTTAAAAAAACCGCTGAAAACGACAAAAAAAATAAAAAAATTCATATAAAATTATGACTCAGTCAAGGGTAAAAAACAGCGCGAAGAATACTTTTTTCGCCGCGCTCAATATGCTTGTTCAGTTGATTCTGAAGTTTGCCGTGCGCATTGTGTTCGTGCGGTTTTTAAGCGTGGAGTACCTTGGGCTGAACACGCTTTTTTCCAACATACTGCAGGTTTTGTCGCTGGCGGAGCTGGGCGTGGGCAGCGCGATAGTGTACAGTATGTACAAGCCTGTTGCGGACGGCGACACGGAAAAGATAAAGTCGCTTATCGGCATTTATAAAAAGTTTTATTGGATAATAGGCGGGGTAATTACCGTCGTCGGGCTTGCCATAATTCCGCTTTTGCCCTATCTTATGAGCGGAGGCACGACGCTTGAGGTTAATCTTAACCTTGTGTATGTTATTTATCTGTTCAACACGTCGGTAGGCTACTTTTTCGCGCATCGCAGAGCATTGATATTTGCCAACCAGCGCAACGATATCGAAACCAAAGTTTCGTCGGTGTGCCTTATCGCGCTTAACGCCGTACAGCTTGTAATTCTTGCGATAACTAAAAATTATTTATTGTACATCGTAATTCTGCCGATATTTACGCTTATTGAGTCGGTCGCGATAATGTTAATTTCGCACAGACTGTATCCCGAGATACGCGGCAAAGCGCAAAAGCTTTCTGAGGGCGACAAAAAAGACCTTGTAAAGAATACTGCGGCGATGGTGGGGCACAAGCTGGGCGGAGTGGCTGTAAACAGCACGGACAATATTTTTATTTCCGCGTTTTTAGGACTTACGGTACTTGGCCTGTACTCGAATTATGCCTATATTACGACGCTTATGACCAGCGTTCTTACGCTGATAATTACGGCGACAAGGGCTAGTATCGGCAATCTTATCGCCGCGGGCAACAAGCAGCGCGCATACGAAGTGTTTTGCGACCTCAGTTATTTTCTGTTCGCGTTTCTGATTTTCTGTTTTTCGTGCTACACCGCTTTAGCTCAGGATTTCGTAAGCATATTCTTCGGGGAAGAGCTTGTCCTGCCTTTTGTGACCATGCTGCTTATAGGCATCAATTTCTATATAATGCAGTCGCGCGCCATAATCGGAGCGTTCAGGGAAACGACCGGACTTTTCTGGAAGGACAGATACAAGCCGTTTTTCGAAGTGGCAATCAACATCGGTCTGGATTTTGCGCTTGTCATCGCGATAGGACTTCCCGGCATCGTGATTGCAACCATAGTAAGCAACATCGTTTGCAATCTTACCGTAGAGCCTTATATAGTCTTTAAATATTATTTCGGTAAAAGCGTCAAAAAATATTATCTCGTATACGTGCTGCTGGCAATTGCCGCCGCCGCCGTATGCGCCGCAACTTTTGCCGTAGGTTACCTTATACCCGCGGACGGAGTGCTTATGCTGATTGTAAAGGCGGTGGTATGCGCCGCTGTTTCCGGCGTGCTGATTCTCGTTTGCTCGCTGCCCTTTAAGCAGTTCAGAAACTGGCTTAACATTCTTAAAGGATTTTTGCGTAAAAGCGAAAAGTCCGCTGCCTCGAGCAATTCCGATACGGAAAAAGACGGAGAATCCGCGTCTTACGACAAAACGGAGTCAGCCGTAATCGCGCAAACCGAAACGAATACCTCCGGTTTGTCCGCCGCCCGAAAAGAGGTTTTGTCGGATATTTCTTCAGCGGATGATAGGGCAAAAACCGATTGCGACTTTTTCGAGAAAGACAACAAGCCGGACATAAAAAAACCTTCGGATAACAACAGAAAAGATAAATAAGTTATTTACAAAATTTTAATCAGAATAACCTTTAATCGGGCGTTGCGGAATAATTTTACCGCGCGCCTGTTTTTTAATGTTAAGCTTGTTGAATATTTTGTAAATAAAGGAGAAAATAACGCTGTCTTACATGGGTCATAGTAATATGTACCGCAAAAGACGGTAAACGGAATGATTATAATGTTTGACGCCCTTCAGTTTATAAAAAATTTTTAATACCTGTTGATTAAAAGCCTTATAAGCGATTTATTGAGCTGATTTAAATTATTATGCCGCAAAAGACTTTTGCTTTAAAGACGAAAAGGGGAATTACGCCGAAGTAACTTTTTTAAAAAAAGGCGGCGAGATAATATGTACATTGGTAAGAACTTTCAAAAAACGTTTTTATAAAGCAATCGGAGCTTACTTTGGTTAGCCCCTGCCCAAAAAAAATAAAACCGAATCATCGGAAAAACAGAAAAGAATCTTGCTTCCGCTTATAAAGAAGCAGGATTTTTTATTTTGCGTTAACTTATCAACGATGTTTTAAACGCAGCCAAACGTTTGCGCATTTTTAACGGCAGTGGTATAATAATTTACGTTATGACAACCAAGGATATGAGCAAAGGGAACACGTTAAAGGTTCTTATAATGTTTACGTTGCCGATGATTCTGTCGGTCAGTTTTCAGCAGCTTTACAATCTGGCGGACAGCGTTATCGCGGGTCAGATGCTGGGTAAAGCCGCCCTTGCCGCAGTAAGCGCGTCTTATCCCGTTACCATGATTTTTATGGCGGTGGGCACGGGATTAAGCGTAGGCTGCTCCGTTGTGACAAGCCGAATTTACGGCGAAAAAGACTATCTTAAGCTTAAGACTGCCGTTTCCACCGCCTTTATTTCGTTTGCGGCCATAGCGATAATATGTTCGGTCGCGGGGTGGTTTCTCGCCGAACCTGTTTTAAGGCTCTTATCCACGCCCGAAGAAATCATGAAGGATTCTACTCAGTACCTCGCCGTTTACGTTTTGGGACTCGTGTTCGTGTTTTTGTATAATTCCTGCAGCGCGACTTTCCAGGCGCTGGGTAATTCCAATATTCCGCTGTTTTTCCTTATTTTTTCCACGATTTTCAACATAGCCCTGGATATTATCTTTCTGTATTACTTCAAAATGGGAGTGTGGGGACTTTCGGTTGCGACGGTAATAGCCCAAGGGCTTGCCTGCGTGCTTTCCGTAATAGTGCTGGCATACATTCTCACAAATCTTAAGACGGATAAAGATGCTTCACAAGAACAAAACGGCGCGGAAAAAGATTGCGGTTCCGAAGCGCAACACAACGGGGGAAAATCATTTAAAAGTAAAGTTTCCTTAACGGCTCGCTCGCTTATTTCGTACTTTTTCGCGCGCAAGCCTTACGCCCGATTCAAAACGTCGGTTTTCAAAGAGATCATGATAATAGGCGTACCCAGCGTTGTGCAGACCTCCACCGTGTCCATAGGACAGCTTTTTGTCCAGAACCTCGTCAACACTTACGGCACCGACGTGGTTGCGGGTTACGGCGCGGCGATAAAAATTCAGACTTTCTGCATACAGCTGCTTGTAACAGTGGGAAACGCCCTTTCCATATTCGTTTCGCAGAATATCGGCGCCGCCAAGCCCGAGCGCATCAAAAAAGGCGTTTTTGCCGGGCTTGGAATGATTTGCGTGCTGACCGTCGTAATCGTGCCGCTTATCATGATATTTGCCTCGCCGCTGCTGTCTGTTTTCACGGACGGCGATTCGGGGGCGGCAGTCATCGAAATCGGCAGAAGCATGATTATGCTTGTCACGCCTTTCTATTTATTCGCCATGGTAAAATTCATCACCGACGCCGTGCTTAAAGGTTCGGGAGCCATGTTGGGCTTTATATCTGCCACCATGGCGGACCTCATTCTCAGGGTGGGGTTTGCATACGTATTCTCTTATCTCATGAACTCTTACGTCGGAATATGGTGGAGCTGGCCTTTGGGTTGGGTTGTGGGCGCCGTTGTTTCCGTGCTGTTCTACTTCTTCGGGCACTGGAAAAAGCGCGCTTTCGGCGTCAAAGCCTCCGTGTCGGACTTTGCAAGCTCGACGGCGGCCGCTTGCGAGAGTACAGAAATTAATGAAAATTTCGTTTCGTCGAATAATGATGGCGCAAATAAATCGGATAAAGAAAACATCGCTGAAAAGTAATGTCTTTACCGTAAAGTAAGCGTTATAAAACGAAAGCGTGAAATGTATATTTTCCTCGGTTTTATCCTGATTCTGCCCATTGGCTTTTTTGTTCCGGACGCTTCAAAAATTTCTTTAAAATAAAAAAGGTTTAACAATGCCGTTACATAAAAAGTATTTCAGCGGCAAAAATAAAAAACGGTTTAAAACGAAAAACCGCGGCAGGGCGTTTAAAGGTCCTTCCGCGGTTTCCGTATAAGGAAAGGATTGAGGTTTGAAAAGCAACTTTTTGGTTTTAAGTTCGCATAGCTTAATTAAAGCCGCAAAAAGCACAAGCGCTTTACCGTGACTTGCGGTTTTTATTTACGCCGCTTTTTTATTGTTCAGCGGTCTTGGCGTTTTTTATCGTCGCAGGTTTTAAACCCGTCGCAGCCTTTGCATTTTCTGCAGTCGCCGCAGCAGCTTCCCTTGCCGCTTTTAAATCTTTTTATGTTGTAGATTACGGTAAAAGCCACAAGTCCCACAGCGAGAATAGCCGCCGTAATACCGATAAAAATTTCCATAAGCGTACCTCCGAAGTAAGTTTTCGGATTTTCAGCGGACGCAAGGGGGAGGAGAACAACCGAAAAGTCCCCGTGTGCGTCCGCAGAATTCCGTATTTCATCTCGTCGGACAGCCGTAATTTGTTTTTTATACGCCGCCCGTGCAGGATAAATTCATAATTTTATTTGCCATAATCAAACACGGCTGTGCTTTTTTAATTGCTGTTTTCGTTTTTCGCCGCGGAAGAAGCTTTTTTGCGTTTTATGATTGCTTTGGCCGCAAAGAACGCAACGGCAGCCGCAACAAGGCATAAAAACGTTATTCCCGCCGCCGCGTACCGTAAGCACACAAACAGCAGTGCGCTTACGACGTATGCCGTCGCCATCCAGTAACCTATCGCAAACCACAGTTTCTTTTTTGAACCGAATTCGCCGCTTGCCGCCGCTACCGCCGCCATACAGGGGACGGAGAGGAGGTTAAACGCCATAAAGGCTACCGCCGCCGGCCAGCCGCCCGCCATGGAGGCTACAAGCGTGCCGAAAGCGGTGGAGGCAAGCTCACCCGTTTCGATATCGAGCGCGTCGTCCACTCCCGCAAAGGTGCCGAGAGTTGCAACCACCATTTCTTTTGCGATAAGTCCCGAAAACGCCGCGACGACGAACATCCAGCCGTTTTCGCCCATGCCGAAGCCGAGAGGCACAAACAGCCAGGAAAAGACTTTTGCGATTTTTCCAAGAATACTGTCGCCCTGACTTACAAGTCCGTTCCAGAAATCGAAGTCGAAATTGGTCAGGAACCATATCACCACGATGGAACCCGCTATAATCGTCGCCGCACGGAAAATATAGTGTTTCAGCTTTTCCCACAGGTGCAGCATGGTGTGTTTAAATGAAGGAATATGATAAGCGGGAAGTTCCATTATAAAGGGCGCGGTTTCGCCTTTTAAGGCGGTTTTTTTCAAAAGTATCGCGCTTAAAACGGCAACCGCAATGCCCAGAAAGTACATTGAAAAGACAATAAGGTCGCCGTGCGCCCCGCCGAACAGCACTGCCGCAAACGCACCCCATATCGGCAGTTTCGCACCGCAGGAGAAGAAGGGCGCAAGCAGTACCGCCATGCGGCGTTCCTTTTCGTTTTCCAGCGTGCGCGTAGCCATTATTCCCGGAACCGCGCATCCGAAGCACATTAAAAGGGGCATAAATGCCTTGCCCGAAAGCCCGAATTTTCTGAAAGCCCGGTCCATGATAAACGCCACGCGCGCCATGTACCCCGTGTCTTCCAGCACGGAAAGGAACAAAAACAGCAGTAAAATCTGAGGTATAAAGCTAAGTACCGAAAACAGTCCGCCGCACAGTCCGTCCACGACCAGCCCCGTATACCAGGTTCCCTCAGGCATTGCGCCCGATATAAGCTCCGTAAGCGTGTCGGTGCCTAAGCCCACAAGACTTTGAAGGATAACTCCGGGCGAATTTATAGCGCCGTTGCCGAATATGTCGTTGAAAGCCGTGGGGTTTGCCGTTTCGGGAATCGCGCCCATTGCCCCCAGATACAGTAAATCTTCGCCGAAAGTCAGGTGGAATACCGCAAACATAATCACAAGAAATATGGGTATGCCGAAAATTCTGTGTGTAAGTACCCTGTCGGCTTTGTCGGATTTCGTAAGCGTGTGCGCCGACTTTTTTCTGCCCGAAAGCACGCTGCCCATAAATCCGCCTATGTATTTGTAACGGATATCCGCCACCATGCCTTCGAAGTCGCCGTCAAACTCGTTGGTGACTTTTTCTTTAAGCGGCGCGATTTTTTCCGCAACTAAGGGATATTGCTTCGCTTCCTCTTCGTCGCCTTCGACCGCTTTGACCGCGCGGAAGCAGATTTCGTTTGCTTTTGTTTGAGAATACTCCGACTTCGCCGCGTCGAAAATATCCTTAAGGTAACTGTTTTCAAGCGGGGAGTAAGGCGTTCTTTTTTTGCCCGCCGCAAGCCGAGCCGCGCTCATCAGCTCTTTTATTCCCGTTTTTTTAAGGGCGCTTATGGGTAATACCGTTACCCCCAGGTTTCGGGAAAGCGTTTCAATGTCTATCGAAAGCCCTTGTTTTTCCGCCGCGTCCGTCATGTTAAGCGCTACAACGACGGGAGTTTCGGTTTCAAGAAGCTGAGTGGTAAGATAAAGATTCCTCTCAAGATTGGTGGAGTCCACCACGTTTATTATCGCGTCGGGCGCGTCGAAAAGCAATACGTTTCTCGAAACCGTTTCTTCGGGAGAGTAGGGCGAAAGCGAATATATGCCCGGAAGGTCCACAACCGTGATTTTTTCGCCGCCCGATTTATAGGTCCCTTCGCGCTTTTCCACCGTTACGCCCGGGTAGTTGCCCACGTGCGCCGTGGAAGAAGTCAGTAAATTGAACAGCGTGGTTTTTCCGCTGTTGGGATTGCCTGCAAGTGCTATTTTCATGCTTTTTCCTCCGTTATTACAAAAGCCGCTTCGGCTTTGCGCAAAGTAAGCTCGTATCCGCGCAAGGTGATTTCCATCGGGTCGCCCAGCGGAGCCGTTTTACGCATGGTAATTTCCGCCCCCGGCGTGATTCCCATATCAAGAAGCCGCCGCCTTATCGCCCCGGTTGCCGTCAGTTTTTTCACCCGACCGCTTTCGCCTTTAATGAATTTGTCCAAAGTTTTGTCCATTTTTTTACTCCTCGTCCACAATGATTTTCATTGCAAGCGCGCGGTTAATCGCAAGCCTGCTCTCTTTCATTTTCACAATGCAGTCGCCGCCCGACGACGATAACAGCGTAAGCACGCCTCCTACCGTAAACCCGAGATTGCTTAAATGCCGTCCCGTTTTTTCGTCCGCATTTATCCTTACGATTTTCAGCTCCCGTTCGTAGGGCGCAAACGTCAAAGCCATAATTTTTTTATGCCCTCCTTTTTTCGCTTTTTAAGCCAAAAGTTAATTGCAGTTAACATTTTATACTAATTGTATGCGCCTGTCAAGTAAAAGTTAACTTAAATTAACATTTTTTATATTTATTTCGTTCAGCGTGAAAAAAGCGGAAGCCGCAGGGAAGATAGCGGTTGTGCGCTTGATTGGGTGTGCCGATTGACCCGAGGAGGATTTTTCATCGATGTATTTACATTGCGGCAGTATGAATTGCGCCGATGATATTAGGTTGCGTCCGGGCGAAATTTATGTTATAATCAAAAAAAAAGCGCGGGTTGAAGCCTAACGTGGAAGCACCGGGTTTAAAATCAGCCGGAAAAACGCGGGCCAGGAAAACGCGGAAGCAAATAAAGGAGCGATTAATGGAAAAGATGACCATGTCGACCGAAGATTATCTGGAAACCATTTACGTGCTTGGGCGCGACGGGTTGGTAAAGTCCACGGACGTTGCCGCCGTTTTAAGCGTTTCGCGTCCCGCAGTCAATAAGGCCATGGGGGAGCTTGTCGCAAAAGGATTGGTGGACAAACATTCATACGGGAAAATAAGACTTACAAACGAAGGTTTTGTCGCTGCGGAAAAAGTTTACGCGCGTCACAGGCTTTTGCATGATTTTCTGGTTTCCATCGGCGTTTCGGAGCAAACCGCCGCCGTCGACTGCTGTAAAATCGAGCATTTTATTTCCGAGGAAACGGTGGAAAAACTGTCGCGTTTCATGGAAAAAGCAAATCGATAAATAAACTTTGGCGGCTTTAAGGACTTTTATTCCGTTAGCCTTAAACAACCTGACTGCTGATTGTAAAAATATAAATAATAAAAAACGGACCGAGGCTTAAAGGCTTTCGGTCCGTTTTTAACAGTGTTTTTTCAAGAGATTGCAAAACAGCTCGTGTTTAAGTGCAAAAATAAAATTCCGCATTAAAACAGGTATTCAATATTATAAGTAAAAAGTTTTTTTTATTATGCGATAAAATAGTAAAGGCGACGGTATTTTATTTTTTTAACAAAAAAAACCGCTTTGCCTTTAATGGGGCGAAAACGGTTTTCATTATAAATCTGATTGTTACCCGTTCACCGCGGTAAATGCGGATTTATTTGTTCGCAAAAACTCAGATGTTCTTGTTCTGCGGGGTATCGGGCAGGCTGTCAAATCCTTTCTGAAGGTCGGCGTCGGTGGGAATGTAATCTGCCATTTTACCGTCAAGGTAGGACATGTAAGACGTCATGTCGAAGTAACCCGTGCCCGTCAGCCCGAAAAGTATGACTTTCTTTTCTCCCGTTTCCTTGCATTTAAGCGCCTCGTCCATTGCAACGCGTATCGCGTGAGAGGATTCGGGGGCGGGTAAAATGCCTTCGCAGCGGGCAAATTCCGTCGCCGCTTTGAACACGGAAGTCTGTTCGACCGCGCGGGCCTCCATGTATCCGTCGTGGTAAAGTTTGGACAAAACGGGGCTCATGCCGTGATACCTCAGTCCGCCCGCATGATTGGGCGAAGGCATAAATCCGCAGCCCAGAGTGTACATTCTCATAAGCGGAGTGGTCTTGCCCGTGTCGCCGAAGTCGTATGCGTATTTGCCGCGCGTAAGAGAAGGACAGGAAGCGGGTTCCACCGCGATGAATTTCGCGTCGGATTTTCCGTTGATTTTATCTGCCATAAAGGGCGCGATAAGTCCGCCCAGGTTGCTGCCGCCGCCCGCGCAACCGATTATTATGTCGGGCTTTATGCCGTATTTGTCAAGTGCGATTTTGCTTTCCATGCCTATTATGGATTGGTGCAGCATTACATGGTCAAGCACCGACCCCAAAACGTATCTGCATTTGTCCTTGTGAAGCGCAACTTCAATAGCCTCGGAAATGGCGCAACCCAAAGAGCCGCCCGTGTCGGGATGTTCGGCAAGGATTTTCCTGCCCGCTTCCGTGGTGTCGGAGGGGGAAGGTATAACGTTTGCGCCGTAAGTCTGCATGACCGCCTTGCGATACGGCTTTTGCTGACTGCTCACCTTTACCATGTAGACGTTAAGGTCCAGCCCGTAAAAGGCGCACGCCATTGCAAGTGCAGTGCCCCATTGCCCCGCGCCCGTCTCGGTGGTAAGGGAGGTAAGCCCTTCCTGTTTGGCGTAATACGCCTGAGCCACCGCCGAGTTCAGTTTATGCGAGCCCGAAGTGTTGTTGCCCTCGAATTTGTAGTATATTTCCGCGGGAGTATCCAACATTTTTTCAAGAAAATACGCGCGCGTAAGGGACGAAGGGCGGTACGCTTTGTAAAAATCCCTGATTCCTTCGGGGATTTCGATGTACCTGTCTGTCTGGTTAAGCTCCTGCTTTACCAGTTCTTTGCAAAATACGCGTTCGAGATCCGCGGCGGTACAGGGCTGAAGCGTTGCGGGGTTAAGAAACGGCTCGTGCTTTTCCTTCATATCGGCGCGGAGATTATACCAGTATTTAGGCAGCTCGTCTTCGGAAAGATAAATTTTCGTGGGGATTTTTTTTGTTGCCATGGTTTTTTCTCCTTTTTATTATTTTTTTGTGTAAAAAAACACGGTATTATCCGTCTTTCGGGACGAATTTTACCGTGTTGCCACCCAATTTCATCGCTTAAAACAAGCGACCTCTTTACGCGATACCATCATATCGCCTTCCTTCTAACGGGGAAGAGCCGTCAAAAACTACTCGCTTTGCCGCTTTCGCCTTTGCCCTCGGTAACCCATTCGCCGCCGCCGCGTCGTTTCCTTACACCGACCGGAAACTCTCTTTGCACGCTGCCTTGCGGGTACTACTTTACCTCACAGGTTTCGTTTATTATGCAGTTATAATATACTTTTTGCAGTCGTTTGTCAACATTTTTTTAAAAGTTTTTTAAAAAAATATTTTGCGGTGTTGCATGGACCTGCTAATCTTTGCGAATGTTAGTTAAAAATAAGGCAATCCAGATAAAAAAGAGCAACAAGATCATCATTGTTTTCATTTTTTTACTTCGGATATTATAAATCAGAAAAATTATATACCAAATTGTTTGTTGCTTTTTATGTTGAAAAAGTATTGATTTATTACTGTAAATTCACTTATGATATTGGGCGGAAGTACGGAAAAAATCCATGCTGAATTGTGTTGTTTTATTAAGAAAAGATAAAAATTAAGCAAATTAAAGCCTTATATAGCCAAAAAGGCTAAAAAAAGGTTGACTAAATTGCAATAAAAATTTATAATTATTATTACCGGAGTGTATTTTAACTGATTTTCAATTAAAAAAGGGAGGCTTTTTATGGTGAAATTATTGAAAAAGTTTCTTGTGTTCACACTTGCGATTATGTTGTTGGCTATTCCTTTGTCCGGTTGCGCTGATAATGAGAATAACGAAGAAAACGACGAACCCAATACTCCCGGCAATGAAAGCGGCGCTGAGGAGGACGTACTGGCGCTTACCAAGTCTGTTTACATACTTACCGTAGGCGGAAGCGAGCAACTTAAAATCGACTTTAAAGAAAACGGTCAAACGGCGGATGTGGGGCTTTTGACCATTTCTTCAAAGAACACCGACGTTGCGACAGTTTCAAACGGAACGGTCAACGGTGTTGCTTTGGGTCAAACGGAATTAAGCGTTTCCCGCGGCGATACTGTTCTCACGGTTCCGGTCTACGTGGTGGAGGAGGCTACCTTAGAGCAGGTAAACTCTTTTGACGAGCAGTACATAAATATTTACGGAAGAAGCTATCTTTCGGACGGAAAACTCAAGCTTGACCATACAACCAACGGTGTCGATTTGTTTTTTAAAGGCGAAACTCTTTCCGTTACGCTTAAGGCGTCCGCAAACAGTTATATGCGTGTGTTTATAGACGACGATACCGAGGGTAGGCGGCTTGCCGTTTCCATAGGCACCAAAAGCTATGTAGTGGCGCAGGGACTTGAAGCGGGCAACCACAAAATCCGCATTGTTAAAATAACCGAGATGCAGGACGCAACGTGGGAAGTTCAGTCTTTTTCCGCCGAGGGTTTCTTTGCCGCGCCCGCAAAATCGGAGCTTAAACTTGAGTTTATAGGCGATTCCATTACCGCCGGTTACGGGGTTCTCGGAAAGCAGAGCGACCAGAAAACCATAATGAATTCCGACGCGTCTAAAACTTACGCTTATCTTACCGCGCAAAAAATGAACGCCGATTATTCCGTGATAGCCTGGAGCGGCATTTGTACAAAAGCCCCTCTTTGGGGACCGGGTATGGACGTGCTTTACGGCGATGTATCCAAGTCTAATACCGCCGATTACGCTTTTGACTTTAACCCCGACGTGGTTGTCATTAATCTCGGTACAAACGACCAGGCATATTTACAGCAAAACAGCGGTTATGCTCAGCAGTTCCCTGTCGATTACAAAGATTTTCTTACTTTCGTGCGTGAAAAGAATCCCGATGCCTACATAATCTGTCTTTACGGCATGATGGGGAAAGACACTACTATCGACAGCGGCATCAGAACCGCCGTCAGCGAGATGAACGACACCAGAATCGTTTACAATCCCTTTACTATTTATCCCGATCAGAACGGCGGAGGTTGGCATCCTTCTTCGACCGCTCAGAAAAATTGGACCGAATTGCTTGTAAAATACATAAACAATACCGTATTGGCTTAGTTATTCCAAATCTTTGAGTTTAAATGCTCTATATCGCGATTTCATAACATTAACGAAAGGACGATAATCATATTCGCTTAATATTTCGCTGTTTTTAATTAAATTGAGTGAGCCGAAATTTTATATTTATAATCAGTTATGTCGTTTAATAATCGGCTTTATAAAGACCTGCCCATATTTCGGGCGGGTTTTTATTTTATGTTTCTCCTGTTTGATTTTAATATTAATTTAAGCCATTATAATCGAGTTTGTATAATACCGAGTTTTCGGAATTGTAATAAAAGTCCGCTTATTAAGCAAGCGATGGGTAAAAGCCGACTACGTGCCTGCGATTTGAATAATTTTTCTTTCAGAAAACAAAATAGCGTTATGTTTAAAAAAATTATTTTATAATCGCGGTTATATTTAAAAAATTTTAAACAAACAAAAGTCGATTCAGCGTTTCACTTAACAAAGCACAGAAATACAGAAAAAACTTATATAAACCTTGAATATGTTCCTGTTGACGGAGTAAGGATAACCCAAAACGAATATAACAAAAAAAACCTTATCGCGAAAAATCCGGATAAGGTTTTTTAACTTGGTGGATAAATAGTAACGTAAAACGAATATTATTTCATACTATCAATAATTTTCAAGTACTGCTTTTGAGTAAGAACATCATTTGTGATATTAAATCTATTTGCCACAAATTTTGACATAGAGCCTGAAAAAGCATTTATATCAACTAAATCGCAATATAACTTTTTACGTTCATCAACTGTTTTATTCCCATTAAAGCAGAAAGCCGTTTTTAATATGTAACGAATAGACCTTATATGCGACAGATTGAGAGCACATAATAATTCAATAGTAACCGCAGAAACAGACTCAAATTTATCGGGGTCGGGATATGTATTGTTTGAGTTAGGTTCATACCCAACAACGTATAAATGTCGTTTTGCTTCCGAACAACAGTGCTGTTTTTCTTGTTCGCTCTCGTATCCTTTGTAATATCCTTGAAATCTTGCGATATTTATATGCAAACTACTTAATAGCGTATTGATAAGTTTTCGCTTTTTTCGAGTATATGTAAGTGGTTTGATTGAATAGAAAATTTCACCTATTTCATCCAACATTCGTTCTGCTTGATTTAAGGCAAGGTCATAATCTTGATATGTTAAATACTTTTGGTAAGCATAATTATCTTTTCTCAACAACATTAACTTGTAGTTAACTTTTTTGCGCGTTTCAATCAAATATAATTGAGAACAACTCCACCATATAATTGACGCCACCAAAGAGGCAAATATGCCTATGAGTATATCCATTTTTAGACCTCGAAACCGTTATATGTTTCAAAAGCAAGCAAATAAATTGCTTTTAACAAATCGGGATTTTTAGCCTTTAACTCGTCAATTACGGTGTCTTTTTCAACAGTATCCACTACATCGGTTTTAATCAATTTTTCTATCGTAACAGGTAACTGTTTGCAGACTTGATAAAATGCGTCAGAAACACCTGTAACAAGTTCGTAGAATATGTCCATTGATACACGGCGAATTTTATCGTGCGCAACAGTTTCTCCATTTACTGAGCAACGCCAATTACGTTGTTGTCAGAGATAGAAACAATTATGTTTCGGTTGCTAAACTTAAAAGCATTAAGAAGTTTGACGAGAACGGAAAGAACGCTGATCGGGCGTTGGTGGAAATAAATGCAACCAGATACGGCTTACAAAAGCGCACGGGCGTAGATTTTCAAGTTTTTAATAAAAACCGAATGTCGGGGAAGCCGCTGACTTTGTCGGATAAAAAAGTTTTTCCCGAAGAAAAAGAAAGGTTTAAATTAGGTAGTCACGATACTGCAAGAGCAATTCGGCATACGGAATTCGGTAAAAATAAAAAGAGGTGAAATAAATCACCTCTTGTTTGCGAGGTCGGAACGCTCATAGAGTGCCGACAACTAACTAAAACGTTAGGTTCGCTACCTTAATAAGGATTATATCATAGCATAAATGTAAAAGTCAAGAGTTTTTTTGAAAAAAAGGAGAAAAGGGAATGGAAATACTGCTTTCGTGGTTACATTTTTTACAGGTGTTTTTAATAGGCTTAGGGATAGTAATAGCTTCTCCCTTGGCTTTTTTCGTGGCGAAAGCGGTTATTTCGGCGGGGATAGCGTTTTTCAAGTTTATAGTCTGGGGGCTTAAGAAATGAAAGTGCTGCAAGCAGTTTACAGGTTTATAGACGAGCGGGAAAACGGCTGGACCTGGATATATTTCCATATTTTGCCCGTTGGGTTCTGCACGTGGTTTTTTCTGACGTTGGATTACACGTCGTTCGCGGCTTTGGGTCTGTCGCTGCTGCTTCACAAAAGCGTAGTGCCGCTTACGTTGTTCTGCATGGCGTACTTTTACCAGACGGGCTATATGTATTACAATTCGCTTTATTCGAAGTATTGGTCCATGATAAACCCGAATACGTTTATCTGGGTAAAGGACGGCGTGCCGGGTTCGGGCAAGTCCTCATCGGCGCTTGTGTATGCGTACATTATGTCGCAAAAGGTATGGCGGGACCTTCGGCGTAAATATTGGCTGTACAAAAACAATCCGAAGCGGCTTTTTAAGGATAAAGTTTCGGCGGCGAATTGGCAGGACATACAGTCGGCATATCTGTTCTGGGCCCGACATCCTGAAGCGATACCGTGTTTAATGAGTAACATAGCCCTCGAGGACCGCGGAAGAAAAACAATACGGTTGACTAAGCAGCATTTTTTACAAACGGAAAGGATACCGTACGGGACGGTGTTATACGGCGACGAATTGGACAAGCTGTTTCCGGCGCTCGCGTCACAAACTAAGGAAGAAAGGGAAGGGCTTGAACCGTTACGTCAGCTTGCGGGATTTACGCGGCATTTCGGGGACTTTCGCTGGGTCTATACGACGCAGCAGTCGGAAAAGGTATGGACGGGAGTACGTGACAGCGTAGCTATAAATGAATATATGTACAGTCAGGAATGGGTATGCCGTCCCGCGTTGTTCTTGGAAATATACGATTTTATTATGCGTCGAGTGGAAAAACGGAGTTTTCCGCCGAGTAAGTTTTTAGCGCGTTTCATGTGGGGTTTTAACGATTTAATCCGAAAGATAGGATTCCGGCATTACTGTTCGGAAATGGGCGGAAACATGCAACGGGAAAACGTCAAGTTAAAGAGTGAAACGGTAGAGTATGCCGCCCCATCCAGATTGCCGCTCGAGTACGACGACAGGACGTTCCGGAACAGTTACAAAGCAAAGATACTGGCGCTTGAGGACAACCGGATATTTGATAGTCTGATAGCGCCGCCCATAATGACGTAAAAGAAAACAGTCTATCCTTTTAGATTGCAGGAGGCGAAGAAAAAGCAACTGCAAGAGAAAAGGAAAGAGAGGGGTTTACCGCCGTAAAATGAGCCGGGACGAAAGCAACCCGAAAAGGTCTATCCTTTTGAGTTGCTTTCGGCAAGGCGAAAGGACGGCGGTAAATGCGAGGCAGTCAAGAGCACCGTGGAATAAATGCGCAGCGTTTATGCCGCGAAAGGCGCTTGACTGACCGCAAGCGAACGAGGGTAAAAGACGGAAGCCCGGGCGCCCGCGAAAGCGGCAAAGTGGCCCGGCGACGGTGCGCGCCAGCGCACCGAGCGGGGCAACCTTGATATATTAGAAAAAAGCGTACACGCGACACAAGGACGGAGGCGCAAACATGGGATATTATGAATATAAACAATACGTCAAAAAATCAATGCAGCGTGTGCAAAAGCGTGAACAGTATTACAAGGAAAAGAAAATCCGTGCAAAACAAAACGAAGCAAGAAAGGCGCAGGAAAACGCTTATAAACAAGCGATAAAAAATCCTTCTGTTAAAATACCTGACGAAATAACGTTAAATGCCGATACGGTGCGTGAATTCGGTTCCAGAGTTACAAACAACAGCGTTATAGCCGATTATTATGATGAAATGTTTAACAGGAAGCGTCAAAAAAGGTTTATAAATAAATCTGATAATGTTCGGCGCTGTGCTCAGTCATGGTTTTTCGATAATTATCGTATGCAGCGTGTTCGTGACCTTAAAAGTGTATTTCTTTGTCATGATAAATTTTGCTTAAACTGTCAAAAACTTTTGCAAGCGTCGCGATTACGGAAATATTCGCCGCTTATTGAAAAACTCATTGATGACGGAAAACATCTTTATCATTTTACGTTTACGCTTAAAAACGTAGCTGCCGAAAAGCTAAAAGAAACTGTTAAAAAAATGCTTGAAAACTTCAAGTATCTTACAAGATTCTTTTCCGGTAATGCCAAAAGCGCTCTTAATCTGGATCGATACGGCTATATTGGCGCAGTTCGTTCTTTGGAAATAACATACGAAGGTAAATTATATCATCCTCATTTACATTGTATTTTCGCTTTTGACGAAAAATTGTATACCGAAAAAGCTAAATATAACGTGTTCAGTTGGGATTTTCGTAATGGCAAAAAGATTTTCGTGCGTGCATTTTCGGATTTTGAAATAATTATGCAAAAAATTTGGTATTTATTGCTTAACGGTCAAAAAGTAACGCCTGAAAACGTCGAAAAACTGCCTTTAGGCTATTCATGTATTTGTGATGAGATTATAAGCAATTATTACGAAGCCTTTAAGTACACGATAAAACTACAGGAAAAAGACGGCATATTGGATATGACGTACGATAATTTTGAAACGCTGTATAACGCGCTTGATGGTGCTCACGTGTTCCAGGGCTATGGAAAATTATATCGCGTCGGAGCTGACGAGATAGACGAAAGCTTTATAGAAAAATATAATATGCTTGTGGCTCAGTTGCAACTTGTGGAAATGCCGGAACTGGACTGTATGAAGATTCAGGAGCTTTTACTGGACCTTACGATAAATCCGGAAATCAGATACATATCACGAAAAAACATAATTCAATATCTTCAGGAACATCCGGAATATTTAGCCGATTAAAAACCTGTACTATGTGTGACATAGGTTTTATTAAAACACTGAAAATTCACGGACAAGGTGACGCAAGTATACCAAAATAACACCTATCTCTTCGCAAAAGTATAGTCATGATTTTTCTATGGGCTATTATGTGCTAATGAAATTGCCGTATATGCGATTTTTTAAGAAAAGAGGCGAGAACAGCCTCTTTTATTTAATTGTTTATATCATCAATACTAATTGGGGGAATTATTTCTCCGTTTTTTAGGTCCGTAAAACCTAATAAATCATTAGGTGTTTCGTTTAGGTAAATGCATATTAAGGTTAAAGTGTTAAGATCAGGTTCGTTTATTCCTTGCAACCATCTGCTGACAGTTTGCTGTGTAGTCCCTAATTTTTTTGCAAGTTCGGTTTGTGTCATTTTGTTTTCATACATTGCAGTTTTTAAATTTTTTGCAAATTTAAAATTATTCATAGTTTTTCCTCCTTAAAAATATTTTACACATAATACGTGTAAAAAAGTTGACATACACGTTTTGCGTGTGGTATATTTATTACACGGAAAACGTGTAGTTTTTCTAAGATTTTGCAAACTAAGGGTGACCGGTACCTTGCCGATGAGCGATCTAATACCGTAAGTATGGGATAGGGCCCGGGCGAAATAAGAGTGGCCCTCGATACGAGAAGGTGCTAACCGCGCAGCTGAGAGCGTAGGAGCTTAGGACGGTTTTACACAAAGGTCACCCTTAGGGAGCAAAGAAAAAAGGAAAAAGGAGAAAAGAGAATGTTCGTTAAGAGTAGATACAAAAATTTTTATGTTGATGCTAAGTGTAAGGATCAAATTGCTTCACGCCTAAGGACAAAACGTGGTCTTACTGAGTTTTCATCTATATCTTTTGCAAAAACTTGTAGTCAGAAATATGGCGGTTTTGCTGTTCGTGCTTACTTTGATTTAACGTCCGGTGAAATTTCATCATATCGTATTTTTTAAACGTGGAGCAAAGAAAAAAGGAAAAAGGAGAAAGAAAGGAAAATGAAAACATTTACATTTACGGACAAAAAACTTGCTCGTATTCAGCTTTTAACTCAGATATGCGATATGTATGCTGATTTGGCATATGAAGCGTTACAAGCTGGTTCTATGGAAGAGTATGAGGGGTTCCGTAATCTTCTTCTTGCTCAGCTTCCTGAGTTAAACAGAATAACAAATTGCGGTCATAAATATCCGCAAATTAACATTTGACTTAATCATGGGACATTATCCGTATACAGTAATCCAGTTATACAGCTATTTAAAAGAATGGCATATTCTGGAGCATGTAGAAAGCGTTATTGAAAACGATAAATCGACAGCGATCATCCTGATTGTCAAAAAATCGAGGTTTTACAGCGAATTTGTAGCGGTCCATAGGTTATCAAGGACGAATTATCACATCAATTGGGGTTCTAAGCAATATCGGGGAAGAACGGCGAACGAAAGCGCAAAGATACTTAAGAAGATAATTAACAATATCTATTTTGATATACCGGCTGAAACCGACGGAAATGTCGGAAGCAAATAAATTTTATAAAAGCCGAAAAACGGCGAAGGAGAGAAAATTATGGAAAAAGTGGTATTGATGTTTGCAGGCGGATTTCACGGCAAAAGCAAGAAGGGAAACGAATTTAACATGACAACGTTTTACCAGGTGTTCCCGGATAAGGAAAACGAAAAGAAGCTTAAAAGCAAGCAGCTTTCGTTTTTTACGGAAGAAGAGCTTAAATGGGACCAGTACAATTTCGGTGACCTTGTGGAATGTGAAGTGGAGCAGCCTGAGTTCCTGGGTGAGAGTCCGCAACTTGTGTCCATGGGGAAAATCGTTATGTCAAGTCCTTATGTTAACGTAAAATAGTCTGTGCCGGGCGAGGGTAAAAACACCTTCGCCCTTTGCCTTATAGGGAGATATCATGACGGAGCAAAGAAAAACGGAATGTTTAAGACTTAGCGAGGAAGAAACGGAGCGGGTTATAGCGTTGCTTGGACTAATAGACGAAGTGACGGAAGAGCTGCGAATCAGACGTCAGGAAATATTCGCGTATGAAGGGAAAGAAGAGCAGTTAAAGCTTGAGCTGAAAAGCGCGGAGCTTAACGGGGAAATCATGAAGATACTGCGTAAAGCGGTCCGTAATCTGAAAATGATGTTAATAATCAATTATGAAGAAAAGGACGGAGGTGTAAACGGTGACAAAGTCAAAAGTAAGAAGTAAGGTGATCCTGGTTGTCGTCTTGCTGACGTTGGCGATGACGGCGTTGGCGATGACGGGATACGGAAGAAAGGCGGAAGCGGCAACGGCGACGGATTTTTCGGAGTACTTTGCCATGGCGCCGTATAACAGCATATATACGAACGAAATGTTGTTAAGAAAATACAAGGACGCCGAAGGAACTCCCGGTTTTTTACGGGAATATATTCAAACCGGGGAAGTAAATACGGGATCCTGCACGAAGTACGGCGAATTAAGTTTTAATCTTTTGGGTGGCGGAAGCGTCACCGGTGCATTTTACGCGGAAAGTCCCGAACCCGGCAGCGTATGCCTTATAGAGTTTCCGGAGGTGAACGGAAAAACGTACACTCAAGTAAGATTTTTTACAGAGCCGTACCAGACGTACGCGGTACCGTTCGGAACGGACGGAAGGCATTTTGTGGTTCCGTTTGCGGTGTTCGACTTAAGCAATACTTCGAATATGCCGCGATATACGGTGCAAGCGGATACGGCGAGTAAAGGTTATCAGTACCAGATAGCATATAAAGGCAGAACTATACTTGCGGGCTACGGAACGAGCGCAAACGTAGGAAACGCGGTAAAAAACGTAAGTCAGGCAGGCATGGCAGGCGGCGGAACGGTGCAAGGGTATTACATACCTTTCCAGAATAAGTATGTTTCCGCGGCGGATATAGCGAATTATTCCTTAAAGGAAAACGTAGTGCTGCACATGGTTACTAATACATACGACCCTCGCGGCAGTATAACGTTACCCGATGACCCGACAAAGGAAGGACATAAGTTTTTCGGTTGGTATTTTAATTCAGGCTATACGCGGCCGTACAACGGTGAGGCTATAACGTCGGATACGAGTTTATACGCAAAGTTTATCCGCGAAAGTTATACTGTTACGTTCAATACCGACGGCGGGGAAACAATCGAACCCATAACGGCAGAATACGGAACGGCGTTGAGCGAATTGGAATTTCCTGTTATTGAAAAGCCCGGGCATACGTTCAGCGGCTGGGAGTGTTTCGACTCTACGTATACGCAGTCTTTGGGAATGCTTCCTGAAGATTTAAGCGGTGAAACGCTTACGGCAAACCTCTATCTTAAAGCGACGTTTACGGTAAACAGTTATAAAGCGACGTTTGACCCGAATAACGGCGAAGAAGTGACGGAAAAAACGGTGACATACGGCGAGGAAGTGGAGCTTCCGGCAGCTCCCGAAAAGACGGGATACAATTTTGCGGGGTGGTATGACGGTGCGGACAAGCAGTATACGGGTGCGGCGTTTACATATACGGAAGATACGACGTTTACGGCGAAGTGGGAGATAAAGAAGTTTACGGTTACGTTTTACGTAGACGGGTCGGTATACAAGACCTTAGAGGTGGAATACGGGACAAGCCTTATGAGTGCTGCGGAAAAGGCAAGCGTACAGGCGACGGGCGTAATGCTTACCAACGGATTATATACGGAAAATTTGGAAGGCATAACGGTAACGGAAGATTTGGCAATCGAGGGGACTATAACCGATTGGACGCGGGTTAAGGATTACGTAGTTAAGTACAAAGGCGTGGTAATCGGCGCGGCGTGCATGGTTGTGGGTGTTATAGCGTTATTGGTTATTTCGTCGCAAAGGAAAAGAGGGTATCGCCGCAGACGTTAACGCGGCAAGTAAATAGAATAAGCCCGAAAAGGAGGTGATAGGAGTTGAGAGGCGAGTTGAGAAGGCACAAACGCAGCGACGCGGTTAAGTGGGTAATAGTATTTGCGGCTATAATCGTGTTGGGCGTGGCGGTTGCGGCGGCAATAACGAACGGGTTTACGGAATGGAATCCGTACGGCTGGTTTGACAGCGTGAAAGAAGGCGGCGAAACGGCAGCAAGAGCTTTATTTAAGGCGTAAAGGAAATTAAAAAAACAAACAGGAGGTAAAAGTCGGTGTTCAGAACGAGAGCGGAAAAAAGAGCGTTTCGCATGGGGCGTTCGTCGGGATATAAAGCCGGAAAACGCGCAAAGACAAGATATCGCAGACGCAGAAATTACGCATAAGAAAAAATAACCGCCTGTTATTACAGACGGTTAAGTGAGAAGTCTACGCACGAAGACCAAACGTTCTTCTCTGTCAACGCGGAAATCCCGTTGCTTCCCCTTACAGGGGCTGCGGTCAATAAGATATTATCATAGGAGGTAAGAATTGTCAACAGTTAATTATAGCTTAAAAAACAAAGGTGTACGACTTATTGGTTCAAAGGACGCTTGGGTAGTAAATAAAAACGGGACCAAAAAATTAAATCCCAAATATACTTTTGTAGGTAAGATAGAAACATCAATGCCGAATATGGTTTTGACAGCCGGCGATAAACAAAAACCGCGTTATAAGGGAAGTACTTATGATCTTAATAGTACAGCAAAAAAGCAAATAATCGATCATTTTTATGACGAGCAAGGCAAACGTAATAGAAAAACGGTAGCATATTTCGGAATATTGAAAAAAACAAAAAAACAAACAGGAGGTAAAAAGTAATAAATGGGCAAAAGGGTAGTGACGTTAATATTGACGTTGGCGATAATAGCCGGGCTTATCTGCGGCGGGGTTTATCTGTTCAGGAGCTGCAACGAGGACGAAACCGAAAACATTGAGTTTAAGCCTTCGTACATAAGCGGGGATTATTACGCGCGAAACAACGTTGACAGCGACAAAATCGAAATGGTCTGCACGGAAAAGGCATTGGGCACGGGATACACTTTCACGTTTACTTATGCGGAAAAGGAAGGCTATGAGGTGAAAGCGATCAAGTGTTCGGCAGAATCGGCAGTCATAGACGTAACGGAAGAAAAGGGCGTAACGGTAAGTCTTAACGCGGACGCGCTCGATAAAGACACTTTTTCGGTAATGGTAATATATCGAAAGATTGATTAAACAGCTTTCTTGTTCTCCTTTTTATATATCCCGAGTTCGGCAGGCTCTCGGGGACGACAAAAGTCTGCCACCATTTTTTTAAGATTGTCCATGGAGGCGTAAAACGTTGAAAATAAAAGCGAAAAGAATATCCGTAGTTACAGTGTTGTCGGTTCTGCTTTTGTCGGTCCTGACGGCTTTTTCTTTTGTGTTTCCAAGGGCAAAAGCCGAAACGGCGGAAAGCTCGAATGTAATTCTTTACGCTTATGAGGATTTTGCAAGCGTCGGTACGGTTGAAACTTCGTTGACGTCGGTATCTTACGGCGGAACGTTTACAATACCGGAAACGCATAACGGAAAGGTTTTTTCGGGGTATGATTATGAAATATCTTCCGATCCGGATTTTATCGTAAACATAACTTCGGACAGCGGAAAGCGTGACGTTGTGTTTACCATAAGTCTGACAGCCGACTCTCAATACAGGGAAGATAAGGAAGAGTGGGACCGTATAGGACAGTCGGCCCGGGAGGTGGCGACAATATTTTCGTCGCTTGTGGAGCTTAAAGCGAATTATCTTACTGTCGTTCCGGAAGAAGTGCTTGCGTTAAGCGGGCAATCGTTAAATAGTTATCGCGGCGCCGTTACCATAGGAAACAACATGGACGGCAAAACTTTTACGGGATATCTCTTTTATTCGCAAGGGAATAATTATGACCTTTACATGGAAAAGGAAAAATATTCTTCGGTAGAGGGATATTTTTTAGACAATAACAAGGAAAACGTAACCGTGACCGTAGACGTCGCGGGTTTTGATTTTGCGAGTTCGCTGGATTTTACGGAGAGTTACGGCAACATAATGCTGATGTTGGATTCTGCGGATTATAACTGTGAAAATCTAAAGCAGAAAGGGCTTGAAATAACGTTTATTTACGAGCGCATTTACAGTTATGTAACGTTTGAATATTTGTCCGTAGCAGGTTGGACGGAAACTAAGCCGGTAAAATATTTTTACGGTGAAACTCCGGTATTTGAGGATTCTTTACATCTTAATTACGGCGTGAAGTTTTTGGGTTGGGATAAGGAAATAACTGCGGTAAAGCTTGCCGAACCCGTAAAGTATACAGCGCGCTATGAGTTTCCGAAAGTTAAGTTTTGGGAAGTGGACGGCACATATAATGAAATAACGCTTGATTATGATTTTTTGCCGGAAGAGGCGTTATATAAGAGTTTTGCAAAATCCGTAAACGACATAGCGACGACAAACGTCAAGATAGAGGACTATTCGGATTTTGAAAACAGACGGGATTTCTGGTTTGTATATCAATCGGATACGGCAATATCCCATACGATAGATACGGAATTGACGCTTGAAGCGATATCTATCAAGCTAAAGGACAAGCAAAACAATTATTACACGATTCTGGACGAATATTACACGAACGCGAGTTTTTCGGAAAAAGCAGGATTTTGGATAAACTGTCTTAATTTTGCTTTTACGCACCCTATAAAAAATCTGTCCATGATATTCGACCCGAAGAATCCTGACAGTTGGGAACCGTTCGTAAAAATGTATTATATAGATTTGTATTACGAAGAGCCGGATAATTATGAGCTCGTGTATTTATATTATTTTTCCGCGGACCTTGAAAAGGGAGGAAGCGCGGATTTTGTGTATAAAGAATACGAGCAAAGCACGTTAACGCTTAATTTTGAAACGGATAACGAGTATTTAAAGTCTTTGATAGACGGCAAAACGTATGAAGTAAAAAGCGGCTTTACGTTGGAAAAAGGCTGTTATTTTCTCATAGAAATGAAGCGAGTCTGGACTGAAGGATTGGGGATAGTGACGACCTCTCAATACGACAAGGAATTTGCGGGGACCTATGCGGCCGTAATCAATTCAAAATTCAGGGTAAAGAATTTTGCCGGGGAAGTGGAATGGGACGAACAGCTTGCGTCCGATGCAGCGCAAGCAATGACTATTGAAATAAAGCTGTATGTGGGCGAAGGCGAGAATTACGAAGATAATTATACCGCGACAATAGAATTTTACGACGTTCAGGTTTATAAGGAACGTGAGAACACTCCCGGCGAAACCGCCGAAGGGATAATAGACAAGCTCCAAACGTTTTTCGGTGACGCGTGGAAATGGGTGAAGATAGTGTTCTGGGTGGTGGTCGCTCTGATTGTTGTAGTTATAGTTGTAAAGGTGATACGGTTTCTTTTCGGTAATAGTAGGAGGTGATAATGGATAAAAAGAAAAAAACGGTATTCGGAAATAAACCGAAACCGAGAAGAGAAAAGGAAACGTTTCCGCATTTCAGGTATTATAAAAAATCTAAGCACCCGGCTTTAATAATTGGCGAACAACCTGTTGACGAATATAAATTTCGTAAAGTAATGCATAGCGAGCGTGACGGTGGACGACCTAACGAAAAGGTATATCCTAATCCAAAGGATCCGAAACCTATGTGCACAGGGAAAAGGGTTCGCCATGATAAGAAAACACAGTTTGATAGTTATAAATTGCCGTGGAAATATCCGAAGAAATAAAATAAGGTAGCGTCCACAAGAAGAATTATCCTCTCGCATTGGAGTTTTTTCACTCGCGCTACCTTGATAAGGATTATATCATAGCATAAACTTAAAAGTCAAGAGGTTTTGGAAAAAAGGAGAAAAGGAAAAAAACGGTATTCGGAAATAAACCGAAACCGAGAAGAGAAAGCGGTAATGTGGGAAAAGTTTATCGCGGCAGGACAAAGTACATAGACCCGGAAACAAAACACGAACGCAATTACGTTGTTGTCAGAGATAGAAACAATTATGTTTCGGTTGCTAAACTTAAAAGCATTAAGAAGTTTGACGAGAACGGAAAGAACGCTGATCGGGCGTTGGTGGAAATAAATGCAACCAGATACGGCTTACAAAAGCGCACGGGCGTAGATTTTCAAGTTTTTAATAAAAACCGAATGTCGGGGAAGCCGCTGACTTTGTCGGATAAAAAAGTTTTTCCCGAAGAAAAAGAAAGGTTTAAATTAGGTAGTCACGATACTGCAAGAGCAATTCGGCATACGGAATTCGGTAAAAATAAAAAGAGGTGAAATAAATCACCTCTTGTTTGCGAGGTCGGAACGCTCATAGAGTGCCGACAACTAACTAAAACGTTAGGTTCGCTACCTTAATAAGGATTATATCATAGCATAAATGTAAAAGTCAAGAGTTTTTTTGAAAAAAAGGAGAAAAGGGAATGGAAATACTGCTTTCGTGGTTACATTTTTTACAGGTGTTTTTAATAGGCTTAGGGATAGTAATAGCTTCTCCCTTGGCTTTTTTCGTGGCGAAAGCGGTTATTTCGGCGGGGATAGCGTTTTTCAAGTTTATAGTCTGGGGGCTTAAGAAATGAAAGTGCTGCAAGCAGTTTACAGGTTTATAGACGAGCGGGAAAACGGCTGGACCTGGATATATTTCCATATTTTGCCCGTTGGGTTCTGCACGTGGTTTTTTCTGACGTTGGATTACACGTCGTTCGCGGCTTTGGGTCTGTCGCTGCTGCTTCACAAAAGCGTAGTGCCGCTTACGTTGTTCTGCATGGCGTACTTTTACCAGACGGGCTATATGTATTACAATTCGCTTTATTCGAAGTATTGGTCCATGATAAACCCGAATACGTTTATCTGGGTAAAGGACGGCGTGCCGGGTTCGGGCAAGTCCTCATCGGCGCTTGTGTATGCGTACATTATGTCGCAAAAGGTATGGCGGGACCTTCGGCGTAAATATTGGCTGTACAAAAACAATCCGAAGCGGCTTTTTAAGGATAAAGTTTCGGCGGCGAATTGGCAGGACATACAGTCGGCATATCTGTTCTGGGCCCGACATCCTGAAGCGATACCGTGTTTAATGAGTAACATAGCCCTCGAGGACCGCGGAAGAAAAACAATACGGTTGACTAAGCAGCATTTTTTACAAACGGAAAGGATACCGTACGGGACGGTGTTATACGGCGACGAATTGGACAAGCTGTTTCCGGCGCTCGCGTCACAAACTAAGGAAGAAAGGGAAGGGCTTGAACCGTTACGTCAGCTTGCGGGATTTACGCGGCATTTCGGGGACTTTCGCTGGGTCTATACGACGCAGCAGTCGGAAAAGGTATGGACGGGAGTACGTGACAGCGTAGCTATAAATGAATATATGTACAGTCAGGAATGGGTATGCCGTCCCGCGTTGTTCTTGGAAATATACGATTTTATTATGCGTCGAGTGGAAAAACGGAGTTTTCCGCCGAGTAAGTTTTTAGCGCGTTTCATGTGGGGTTTTAACGATTTAATCCGAAAGATAGGATTCCGGCATTACTGTTCGGAAATGGGCGGAAACATGCAACGGGAAAACGTCAAGTTAAAGAGTGAAACGGTAGAGTATGCCGCCCCATCCAGATTGCCGCTCGAGTACGACGACAGGACGTTCCGGAACAGTTACAAAGCAAAGATACTGGCGCTTGAGGACAACCGGATATTTGATAGTCTGATAGCGCCGCCCATAATGACGTAAAAGAAAACAGTCTATCCTTTTAGATTGCAGGAGGCGAAGAAAAAGCAACTGCAAGAGAAAAGGAAAGAGAGGGGTTTACCGCCGTAAAATGAGCCGGGACGAAAGCAACCCGAAAAGGTCTATCCTTTTGAGTTGCTTTCGGCAAGGCGAAAGGACGGCGGTAAATGCGAGGCAGTCAAGAGCACCGTGGAATAAATGCGTAGCGTTTATGCCGCGAAAGGCGCTTGACTGACCGCAAGCGAACGAGGGAAAAAGACGGAAGCCCGGGCGCCCGCGAAAGCGGGACAGAACGAACGGGCCGGCGCGGGCGCCGCCCGTTCGTTCAGACCGATAGCGCGCGGCGGAAGACGCGCGCAAAAAGAAGAAAAAAGGAACAAAGGACGAGCTTAAAAAGTATCGTTTTGAGACGGGTCTCGATATATTAGAAATAAGTCGTCACGCGAAGTTATTTTTGAAACAAAACCGAGGTGAAAGCAATGTCGTTTAATCTGCCGTATTTAACGTTGTCGTATGTGTCTGAAGTCGCGGATAAGCGGCGGTTTGCGGATATAGTATCGGGGTTTTACGAAATAAAGGCAAGCGGTTATATAGGGAAGCGGCGAGAAATAATGGAGAACATCTCCGAACGCGTAAGGACGTGTTCGGCGGCATGGTTTTTCGATCATTATAAAGGCGCTGAAATATACGATCTTAAAAGCGTGAATTTATGCAAAAATAAATTTTGTCCGAACTGCCAGAAGCTTATCCAGGCAAAAAGGTTATATACATATACTCCCGTTTTGGACGAATTGGCAAAGCGGTACGGAATGTGGCACGTAGTGCTGACGTTGCCGAACTGCAACGGGAAAGAACTTTCTTCGGTAATAGATAAAATGTTTGTCGGGTTTTCAAAGCTTATTCGTTATTTCAAAGGGGCCGCAAAGATAGCGGGATACGATTTTGCGAAATACGGATATGTCGGAGCGGTAAGAGCGTTGGAGGTGACTAATAATTATACGATAGATAGTTATCACCCGCATTTACATTGTATATTTGCGTTAAGACCGGACTTTGAGCCTGAGAAGAAACATATAAACGAATACAGTTACCATAAGGGCGTACTGTGCAGGAAGTTTTCGGACTTCGAGCTCGAGCTTCAAAAGGTGTGGTATTTGTTGATGACGGGGAAAGCGGTAAAAGGCGAAACGTTGTCGGGTGTGGAAACGGGATACAGTTGTATAGCGGACAGAATAGGAGAACGTGAGTATTACGAAGTATTTAAATATGCGACGAAGTTGTGGAGCGAAGACAAGTACGTAATAAATTACGATTGTTTTTGCGTCTTGTATTCGGCGCTTTATAGGCGCAGAATTACGAACTGTATTTATTCGGGGATATAACCGAAGGTCTGGGAATTTATCCGCTTGAGCGAATAACACCGGAGATTTTACAAAACTATCTTGAATCCGTTGAAAAAAGCAACACACGGTCAAAGCAAGGTTTTTTAATAAACAGGGCGCTTAATAAGGCGGTGGCTTTAGGAAAAATAGAACGGAATCCTTATGCAGCGATTGAGCCTTTAGCGCATAATACAGTACATTACAGACACTTGGAGTTCAGCGAGCAAGAAAAAATGTACGAGTATTTTTCAAAAGACGAAAAGTACAAAGCCGTGTTTATGATCCTTTGCTGTACGGGGTTACGTATCGGTGAATTTCTGGCGCTGGACCTTGAAAAAGACGTTGACTTCGAAGAAGGCGTAATAAGGGTAAGCAAAAGCGTTGATACGAGAAGCGGAGAGCTCAGAGTGTGGACCAAGACGGAATCGGGGCGAAGGTCCGTTCCCGTTCTTGCGGAACTTAAAGAATATTTCGACACGTTAAGAAACCTTGAAAATCCCGTTACATACAGCGCAGTAAGGTCAACGTTTCGTCGGGCATATTCAAGGTTAGGGATAAACGGTGCGAACTTACACAGCTTAAGACATACGTTTTTGTCTTTGTGCTATCTTGCCGGGGTTAAGCCTAAGTTTATGCAGGTGATAGCAGGCCACAGTAAATTCGAAATGACCATGAACGTATATACGCACATGCTGAAGAAAGGAAAGTCGCATATACTTACGTATATACGTAAGCTTGTGGCATACATAGAAGATAATTATATCTGACAAACGAAAAAAGAGAGGCTGAAAACCTCTCTTTTTAACTTGGTGGAGATAATAGGGCTCGAACCTATGGCCTCTTGCATGTCAAGCAAACGCTCTAACCAACTGAGCTATACCTCCGTGCGGGATAAAATGACCGCGTTCAAACGGCAGTGGTGGAGGTAATAGGGCTCGAACCTATGACCTCATGCATGTGAAGCATGCGCACTAACCAGCTGTGCAATACCTCCGTAAATTCGCCTGACAAGGGCAAAAAAGCCGTTTGCGAAAGCTATTATAACACATCGGGGGGCAAATATCAAGTCTAATTCGGTAAAAAAGCGAAAAAATTTTGCGGTAAGTTATTGTTTAATTTTAATTTCATACAGCGACGTTATATCGGTTTTTGTCGCGGCAATGTGTCGTTCAGGTTATTCTTAACAAAACACAAACCGAAGTAAATCGTTTGACATAACCTACATATAATTTCTTTACGTTTTCACCAATTAACAGCGATGCTTACTCTTACTGGCAGTGTCATATATTCGCAGTCGAGGTCCATAAAAAAAGAGAGGTATGTTTCCTCTCTTTTTTTATGGAGCGGAAGACGGGATTCGAACCCGCAACGTCCAGCTTGGGAAGCTGACGCTCTACCGTTGAGCCACTTCCGCGAAGATAATGGCATTATATCACCTGCGGCATGAAAAGTCAACGGTGTTAATGTAAATTAATGTCAAATCAGGTTGATTTTATGTATTTTTTATTGTCAAAACGTCACCGAAAAGTGTTCAATCGGTAAAATTTTACTTATTAAGCGCAAATAATTGTAATAATCGGTAAAATATGGTATAATAAAACCAACAAATAAAAGGAGCGGAAATAATTATGAGAATGATTCTTAACGAAACCAGTTATTTCGGAGCGGGTTGCCGCAAAGAGCTTAAGACCGAGATGGCAAACCGCGGTTACAAAAAGGCGTTTGTCGTGTCGGATAAAGACCTTGTAAAATTTAACGTGGCAAAGCTTGTCACCGACGAGCTGGACGAAATGGGCGCCGAGTACGTGCTTTTCGACGACGTAAAGGCAAATCCCACCATTCACAACGTTCAGACGGGTTACAAACTGTTCAAGGAATTCAATCCCGACGTTATTGTCGCAATCGGCGGCGGCTCCGTCATCGATACGGCGAAAGCGATAGGCATCATCGCCACCAACCCCGATTTTTACGACGTCAAGTCGCTTGAGGGCGTTGCGGACACCAAAAACAAAGCGTTCCCCATCATAGCTTTCGCCACCACTTCGGGTACTGCGGCGGAGGTAACCATAAACTACGTCATAACCGACGAAGAGGCGGGCAGAAAGCTTGTCTGCGTGGATCCCCACGACATTCCCGTCATCGCCTTCAACGACGCGGACATGATGAAAACCATGCCCAAGGGACTTACCGCGGCAACGGGTATGGACGCGCTTACCCACGCCATCGAAGGTTACATCACCAAAGGCGCGCACGCATTAAGCGACCTTTTGTGCTGGAACAGTATTAAGTTCATTGCAGACAACCTTGAAAAAGCGGTCAAAAACGGAGCCGACGACGCCGCGCGCGAAGGCATGGCTTACGGCAGTTACGTCGCGGGCATGGCTTTTTCCAACGTGGGCCTTGGCATAGTCCACTCCATGGCGCATCCGTTGGGCGCAAGATACGATATCGCTCACGGCGTTGCAAACGCTTTGCTTCTGCCTTTCGTCATGGAATACAATATGTCCGCCTGCAAGAAGAAATACGGCGACATCGCGCGTGCGATGGGCGTGGATATCAAGGGTAAAACCGAAGGAGAGGCGGCTCAGGCTGCGGTGGACGCGGTGAAAAAACTCTCTAAAGCCATCGGCATTCCCCAGACTCTTTCGGAAATCGGCATCAAAGAAGAGCAGCTTCCTCAGCTTGCCCGGGACGCACTTATCGACCCGTGCACGGGCGGCAATCCCAAGGACGTAACCGTAGAGGACATTCTTGCCATTTACAAAAAAGCGCTTTAAAACCCGATAAAGCAATTTTACGGTCAATCGCCGTCTGCGTCAGTGCAGGCGGCGGTTTTGTTTTTGACGAGGAAACCGAATAAACCGCAAGGATTTTTGATTGGTATTTTTGACGGATTGTCCTTTAGTGCTTAAAATACATTTTAATTTAAGCGCGCGTCGGATAAAAGCGTCCTTTTATCTTTATTATATAAAATAATAAACGCCCTTTGCGCCAATCGGCGTTTTTAAAGTGCGGCAAAAATTACATATATTCGGGCGGGGGCAAAGTTTTGACATTTTAAGCGGCTTTTGTTATAATTGCATTAAAAAAATAACAAGACGAAATAAAAAAATGGATTATTTGTTTTTCGACATAGAGTGTTGCGACGGCAGAAATATCTGCGAATTCGGTTACGTCGTCGCGGACGAGAATCTCAAACCGATAAATAAGGATATTATTCTCATTAATCCCGACGCTCGGTTTAATCTGGGGTGGAGCAAGGGGCCCAAGCTTTTTTATCCGTTCAAGCGTTACTACGGCAGCGGAACGTTTGACAAACATTACTTAGAGATAAAGCGGCTTTTCGATAAAAAGGACAGGACGGTTGTCGGGCACGCCGCTTTTAACGACGCAAAGTTTCTTTCGTCGGCGTGCAAGCGTTACGGATTGCCGGGCATTGCGTTTTCGTATTTGGATACGCAAAAGATTTTCCGCCGTATGTTTCCCGATAAAGGCACCGTTTCGCTGGATAAGGCGTGCGCCGCGCTTGAAGGAAACATGGATAAAACTTTGCATAAAAGCGACGACGACGCGGCAATGACCATGGACGTTTTTTCAAAAATGCTATGTAAAGAAAGTCTTACTTTTGGCGATTTCAGCTTAAAGTATGCCGATTGCGGCGGTAAGGTAAGCGAAAACGGAGAGATTACCGACGCGGACGTCGTGACTTTCGCGGACAGACTTAAAAGGGCCAAACAGGACGACACCAACAGACTAAACACCAACAACCGTAAGGTTATGGAGGCGTTTATTACCCTCGTGCGCGCGACGGATAAAAGAGAAAACGCCTTACTTCGCGGCAAAAAGATAGCGTTCAGCCGCCATTACGAAAAAAACCATTTCCGCGAGATGCTGGCGTTTATCCAATTGCTAAAAAACAACGGCGCGCGTTACTGTGCGTCGCCCGAAAAATGCGATTTTTTCGTACGCTACGACGTTTTGGACGAGGACGGAAAAATCAAAGAATGTTCAAGACTTAATTCCGCGCTTGCAGTGTCGGCGGGCGGAAGAAAACCCGTAATAATAACCGTAAATCAGCTTTCCGAATTTTTAGGCGCGGACGAAAACGCACTTAAGGATTTTCCTTTTCCCGACGACCGCGTTTTCACCCGCCCCACGAAATAATTTCGAAAAACGTATTTTTCCTGAAATTATAAACGATTGATATTCATTTTTTTATGTAAGTTTAAAGCCGCGCAAAACAGATTTACGCGGCTGTTTTTTTAAGGAAAAGAATTTTTTTGCTTTGTTTTTTGCCGAAAAGCATTTTAAGTAAAGTTTTAAGGTTTTGCCGTTATTTGCCTTTTAAATTCAAAGGCGTTCAGTGCTTGTAATTATCGTCGCCCTCGTGACGGCTTTTAAGCAACTTGCTTTGTCCCGACGGCTGTCCGGCTATTTCAAAGGCCGTAAAACCGTCGGACGCGGAAAACAAGTCTTTGGGCACATAGTCGCTTAAAAAGTTTTTCTTTTCGTTAACGTCGGTACTGTATAAAGCAGGGCTTTCCAGCGGCAGTCCCGCCAAAGGGAAATCTATCTCGTCGGCGGGCGGCATTACAGTGACGGGCTGCGCGGCAAAAAGCGGTGTTTCTTCGGGGACGGCAAGAGCGGAAGGCTGTTCCGCCGGGTTTGCGTCCGCGGCTACGGGAGAAGTTTTGCCGATTGCGCCCGCAAGCGTCAGCGACAGTTTTGCCGACGCGGGTCCCACCATTTCGTAGATTACCGACGAAGCAAGAATTATCGTGGACAGCGTGGCTCCCGTGCTGCCGCCCAATATGCGCTCGCCAAGCGCGGCAAGACCTATTGCCACTCCTGCCTGGGGAATAAGCGCAAGCCCAAGACAGTTTCTGGTTTTTTTGTCTTTTTTAGTCGTCAGCGCACCCAGGAAAGCGCCCGCGTATTTTCCTATAATCCTTATTACGAAATAGCCTGCGCCCACGATACCCACCGTACTCAGCCCGGGGATATTGAGTTTCATTCCGGATAAAACGAAAAACATACACATTACGGGCGGCGTAAAGTCGTTTACCTGGTCGAAAAGCTCTTTGTTGCCCGATACGTTTATATAAGCCGCGCCCAGACACATACAGGACAACAGCGGCGAAACGTTAAGCGCGGAGCATACCGCCGTCAACAAGAATATTATTGCGCAAACTATGATAAGCCTGTTGTCGCGGCTGCGCTTGCTTCCTATCATCAGGTGAAGCACAAACCCTAGCGCTATGCCTAAGCCGATAAGCGCAATGTTGTAGACAAGCGGAGAAATTATAGACCAAGAGTCAAAGCCTTCGCCGCTTTCCATGACGTTGACTATCGCCGCGCATACCGAAAACGCCAGTAAGCTTACCGCGTCGTCCAGCGCCACCACCTGTAAAATCGTATCCACGAATTCGCCCTTGGCGCGGTATTGACGTATGGTCATTATGGTGGACGCGGGCGCGGTTGCCGACCCTATCGCGCCCAGAAGAAGACACAGCGTAATGGGCAGACGGAAAATAAAATACATTCCCGCCGTGACAAGCACCGCGGCGATAAGCGCCTCGAAAACGGTGATAACTATTATACTCAAGCCGCTTTTTTTAAGCGTGCTCAGCTTGAAAAAACGTCCCACGCCGAACGCTATGAAGGCAAGCGCGATGTCCGTCATGAAACCCATGCCGTTTATTACGCTGACCGGCACAAGATTAAGCGCGTAAGGTCCTATTATTATCCCTGCAAAAATGTAAGCGGTAACATTTGGCAATTTCAAAAGCCTCGTTATTCTCGTCAAAAAGAATCCCGTAAGCAAAATTATCGCCAGACACAGTATGATTACCGCGCCCGTTCCCATGTTTCGGTACAATCCGTTAAGCATTTTTCCTCTCCCGCAAATAAAATATGCTTGATTATAGACGTTTTGTGTGATATAATCAAATTATATATTTTTGCGGCCCCATAATTTTTTTTTATAGTTAATAAAGAGGCGGCTTGCGTTTCAGTTGTAACGCTGCAGCAAAAACGGAATAAATTTTTTTAACGGGCTATCTTTCGGAATTATAAATTTATGCGGCAGGGAAACGGCAAAGGGGCACGGCTTTTTATAAATAAAATCGGCTAAATAAAAAACCGTTTCCGTTTTATCGGAAAAAGGGGGTAATCGGAAAAATGCTTGACCCGAAATACGTTACGTTTATAGAAGTGGTCAAAAGCGGAAGCTTTACCAAAGCGGCGGATAAACTGTGTCTTACGCAGCCTGCGGTAAGCAATCAGATAAAAGCGATCGAAAACGAATTCGAGGTAAAGATTTTCGACCGTAAAATGCGCGCGCTTACCCTGACTCCCGAAGGGGAGATTCTTTATAAATACGCACAGCGCATGGAAACGCTGACCGAAAACGCTCATCGGGCGATAAAGGACAGTCTTAAGGAAGTCAGGCTTTTATCCGTGGGGCTTACTCATACGTCAAAGGAGAATTACGCCCCCCACGTGCTGGCACGGTTTTGTAACGAAAGCCCCGATACTCACATAAAAATTTTTATAGACGGCATAAAAAACATTTATAAACGGCTTAAGATTTACGAGATAGATCTGGCGATAATAGACGGAAACTATTCCGACGACAACTTTCTGTCGGTATTGCTGGACGTGGATTATCTTTGTCTTGCCGTTGCCACAACGCACCCGTTTGCACGGCTTAAATCCGTTTCTTTAGGTCAGCTTAAAAAAGAACCCTTTATTTTAAGACCCGTTAAATCCAATTCGCGCACGCTGTTTGAAAATCATCTTATCAGCCGCGGCGAAAACATAGATTCGTTCAACGTGATAATGGAGGTGGACAGCATCACCACCATAAAGGAGCTTGTTGCGCGCGGGCTGGGCGTTACAATCATTGCTTACAGCGCGGTAAAAGCGGACGTCATGAAAGGGAATCTCAGCGTTATTCCCGTCGAAAATCTTTCCATGCCGCGCGAAATAAACCTCGTTTATCACAAGGATTTCGAGCATAAGGAAATTCTCAACGAAATTTACAGGATTTATCAGGAGGAAAAAAACCTCGCGGGGGAAGGACGGTTGACGTAATCGGAAAACGGTTATACAATAAAACCGTAAGATGACGTATTCACTTCAGGATAATAATTTAACGGTATAAGCGTCAATCGGCGCGAAAAGCGTCGGAATTATGATTTTCGGGAGATAAAAATTATGCTTAAAGCCATCAGAATAAAAGGACTTTTTTCAAGATTCGATTACGATATCGAAATGAAAGAAGAGGGAATAACCATTCTTACGGGGCCCAACGGCTTCGGCAAAAGCACGGTTTTTTCGCTTATAGAAGCGGTCGCCGCCGCGGACGCAGAAGCGATTAAACGCATTCCCTTTGAAGAAAGCGTGCTTGTATGCGAGGATAAAACGATTACTTTACAAAAGGACGGGGATATGCTTTTCGTGGACGGGGCGCCGTTAAACAACGGGGGCATGCAGAATCTGATTGCTGACAAATCCGAAACGGGCGCGGTCAAATGCGTGGGGGGAAGAAAGCTTTTGGACAGCGCGCTTAACGATTGGGAAAAGCTTAAGGAGTACATCGAGGACGTGAGGGAAGTGCCCAAAAGGCTTAAGGCGCGGCTAAAGAGCGGCGGAGAGCGGGCGGCGGAAAAGGCAGAACTTTTTATAAATCTTTTAAAAGACAAATTCAATTTCAAAACACCCGTCTTGGACGCGGCGGAAGGACTTGAATTCATTGACGCGGACGGCATAAGCCTTAAATTTTCCGACCTTTCCGCAGGCGAGGCTCAGCTTACTGCTTTTTATTACGAGCTTTTGTTCGAAACCCCCGACAAAGCGCTTATTTTAATCGACGAGCCTGAAATTTCAATGCATATCGTCTGGCAGATGCGGCTTGTTTGCGACCTTGAAAAAATATGCGCCGCGCTCAAAGGAGCAAAGGCGATAGTCGCCACGCATTCGCCGCAGATTCTGGGCGGACACAGGTCGCTTCAGGTGGACCTGGGGGAGCAGTATGAGCGCTAATTCCATATTTTCCAATCTTACCGCGGAAAACACCGCCGCGGAAATAAGCCTTATTTTAAGCGCGGATTACAAGCGCAAAAAAACGGTAATTCTTTTAGAGGGCGAGGACGACGTAAAAGTTTTCAGATTTCTCGTCGGCGAGGACGTAACGCTTATCAAGGCTTACGGCGCGTCCACGACGGTGGATAAATTCATGCCCGAAAATTTCCCCGACGAAAAACGCGTCATCGGCATACGCGACAAGGATTACCAGACAAAAAAACGGTTCGAGCGCATTTTTTATTGCGATTACTGCTGCTGCGAAATGATGCTTGTCAGCGACGACGAAACGTTTGAAAAACTTGCCGTCAATTTTTATCGCGGGAAACTGCCTTACTCAAAACTGAGGTATGAAATTCTTTCCAAACTGTTTTACCTTTCGGTTGTGCGGTTGTGTTCGGACAGATACCGTTGGGGACTCAGAATTTCCGATACCGATTTAAGCAAAATAATCAATCCGCGCTTAAACCCCACGCGGGCAGCGGTAATAAATTTTATCAACGCATACAATCCGCGCAACAAAATCAACTCAAAACGCGAAAAACAAATTGCCTATGTCAGAAACACGGGTAAAATCACGGACTATCTTGAAATAACCAACGGCCACGATTTTGTGGAAGCAATGCTGATTTACTGCGCTCAAAGCAGTTCCTCCAATAAACGCCGCTCTCTTACGGATAAGGCGATTTCGGGCGCGCTGCGTTGCGCTTACTCGCTTTCGGCATTCAAAAAAACACGCCTGTACTCCGATTTAACCGAGTACGGCAGGCAAAACGGTTTTATCATAACGCGCGAGTGACGTTCGCGGTTAACAGGTTGGCTTAACAGATATTTCGGCGTCGCGGTTTATAATTTTCCCCGTCGGATATCGGATTAAGCAGTGCGGCATTATTCAATGCTCGTCGTAGAATACTACTAAAGGCGAATACCGAAATCCGCGGCGTTGCGTTTTTTTAAAGTAAAAGTTCTCTTGGGTAAATTTAAATTCGCTTCGCTTTGCTTTTCGCGGACAAAAATCTTCATTGCTTTATGACCGTTCATTATTTTTTGGCAAAGCCCCGGGCATTATTAAAAGCAAGGAAATTTTATTCAGTTAAGCGTGTCGCCGTAACGGTTGCGCCCTGCAAAAAAAATACGCGCGGGCGAAACATAAAGTATCGGCAAAAGAAAATTGTCGGACAGCTTCCTTATCCTTTGTTCGTTTTCAGGGCGGTATTCGGGTTCAAGACTGACGACGAGATTGCAGTAACCCGAAATTTTGCTTAAAATAAAACTTACCCGCGCGTCGCCGCCCGTCAGCACAGCGATTTTTATTTTTCCCGTGTTGTAAATCTTTACCGTTCCCGAACGGGTGTAAGGCTCGGAAACCGAGCAGCTGTCCGCAACGTCCACAAGTTCGCCTTTGTGCGCAATCGCCGCCGACAGCCTTTTAATTCCGCCGTATTCAAGCGTGATTCCGGCAATAACGGTGTTGTTTTGCTCGCGCGAGTAAAGAACGATGTCTTTAAGCCGTTCGCTTTCTCCGCCGATTTCTTTAAACAGGTCTATCGGCTCGTCGTGCACGGGGTGCGAAAAAACCGCGACTTCGCCCTGTGAGTTCGGATACGAAAGATAGCCCTCTTCCAAAGAGTGCGCCGTTATGTTTATTCCGCCGAAAACATACTTTTCCATAGTCCATAGTATGCCGCGCGGTATTATCCCGTGCACGGCTTTCGCTGTAAAAAAAGGATTGTTACGCGTTAATTTTCCCGGAATAAAAAAAACGTACCGCAAGCCTACGTAAAAAAATTTTTTTTGACGACAAAATTTTACTTATTCGGCTAAAGGCGCTTGATTTTTTGTTGACGGTTTTGTTTTGCCGCTGTATACTTATGAAAACGTCGCAAAAACATTCAGGATGTAAGGAGTATGAAAAAATGAGCATCGTTACAATTGTAGGTGCGGGAATGATGGGCTCTGCGCTTGCGTTTCCCGCAAGGGAAAACGGCCATGAGGTAAGGCTTGTAGGCACTCATCTTGACCGCGAAATCATCGACGTCAGCCGTAAAACCGGACGTCACCCCAAGTTTACCAAGGACTTTCCCGAAGGCGTAAAGTACTACCAAATCGAGGAAATGGAGGAGGCGCTTAAGGGTGCCGACCTCGTCATCGGCGGCGTTTCCAGCTTCGGCGTGGATTGGTTCGGCGAAAAAGTCCTGCCTGCGGTTCCCGAAAAAACGCCCGTGCTTACCGTCACCAAAGGGCTTATGGATACCGAGGACGGCGAACTTATGTGCTACCCGTTCGTGTGGCGGGACATGCTGGCAAAAAAAGGGCTTAAGCGCTGTCTTAACGCAGTCGGCGGACCTTGCACCAGCTACGAGCTTGTCGCGCATGACCAGACCGAAGTTTGCTTTTGCGGCGACGACCCCGCGGTTTTAAGGAAAATCAAGGAAATCATGGCTACCGATTACTATCACATTTCGCTTTCCGACGACGTCGTGGGCGTGGAAAGCGCGGTCGCGCTGAAAAACGGTTATGCGCTGGGCATAACTTTAACGGTGGGCGTAAACCAGAAAAACTTCGGACTGAAGAGCGAGCTTCATTATAACTCGCAGGCGGCGGCTTTCCAGCAGGGCGTCAAAGAAATGCGCAAGCTTATCTCCCTTCTGGGCGGCGGCGAGGATAACATAGTCTTGGGTGCGGGCGATCTTTACGTCACCGTTTACGGCGGACGCACTCGTCAGGTGGGAATCCTTTTGGGCCGCGGACTTTCCGTCAAGGAAGCTTTGGACGAGCTTAAAGGCGTAACGCTTGAATCTTTGGTGGTGGCCACCCGAGTGGCGCGCGCCGTTAAAAAGCTTGCGGCCGCGGGTAAGGTCGATTTAGGGGAATTTCCGCTTCTCATGCACGTAGACGCTATTCTCAACGAAAATGCCGCAGTAAATATTCCTTGGGAAAAGTTTACCTTCGAGAAATTCGGGAAATAATTTTTCTTAAGCGACTTAAATCACTGTATAAACAGTTTAATTTTCGGCCGCGCGGGCGACAGTTCGTCTCCTTTAATCGCGGCGGACAAAAAATAAATTAAATAAAAGGAGTCAAAAACATGAAAGAACTGAAAGGAAGCAAGACCGAGGCAAATCTGATGGCGGCTTTCGCGGGCGAGTCCCAGGCGCGCAACAAATACACCTATTTTGCGTCCAAAGCAAGAAAAGAAGGTTTCGTGCAGATTGCCGATATCTTCGAGGAAACCGCCAACAACGAAAAGGAACACGCCAAAATCTGGTTCAAACTTCTTCACAACGGAATAGGCTCTACGGAGGACAACCTTCTCGCCGCCGCCGAAGGGGAGAATTACGAGTGGACGGATATGTACAAGCAGTTTGCCGAGGAAGCGCATGAAGAGGGGTTTGAAAATATTGCCAAACTTTTCGAAGGCGTTGCCAAAATAGAAAAAGAACACGAAGAACGTTATCGCGCGCTTCTTGAAAACGTCAAAACGGGCGCCGTTTTCGAAAGAAAGTCCGAAACCGTTTGGCAGTGTGCAAATTGCGGACACATTTACGTCGGCACCACCGCGCCCGAAGTGTGCCCCGTGTGCGCTCATCCTCAGGCGTATTTCCGTATTAAAGCCGAAAATTATTGATTTAAGCCTAAGCCGCGCCCGTAAAGGCAAATGTCATTGCGGGCGTTTTTTCGCTTTAAATAAAAACCGCACCGATTTATAACGGAGAAATTTATATGAATAAAGTTTGTATAGAGCTTACCGACGGCAGAAAAATAAATCTGGAGCTTATGGAGCAATACGCACCGCTCGCCGTCGAAAATTTTCTGTCGCTGGTTAAATTCGGGTTTTACGACGGATTGTGCTTTCATCGCGTGATTGAAAATTTCATGATTCAGGGCGGAGGCTTTACTCAGGGCAAGAGTGCGCTTATGCCTAAAGCCGCACCGAGGACGATAAAGGGCGAATTTAAAGCAAACGGCGTGGAAAACGCGCTTAAACATACGCCGGGAGTAATTTCCATGGCGCGCACCGCGTTTCCCGATTCGGCTTCTTCGCAGTTTTTCATCTGCGTGGAGGAGCTTCCTTATCTCGACGGTCAATACGCGGCGTTCGGCAAAACGTGCGACGAGCAAAGCCTGGCCGTCGCCGTCGATATCTCCAAAACCGCCACGGGATTTCTGGGCGGATTTTCCGACGTGCCCGTAACACCGGTCGTAATCAAATCAATTAAAACAGCGGACTGAATTGTCCTTAATGTAAGAAGGAGAGTATCGTCATGAAAATTAAAAGAGAAGATTTACATATCCGCGACCCGTTCATTCTTGCCGACGGCGGAAAATTTTATATGTACGGCACCTGCAACATGGCAAACGCGCTTGAAGCGAAGGATAAGGAACCCAATCAGGGCTTTTCTTCGTTTGTTTCCCTCGACCTTGAAACGTTTGACGGACCGTATCACGCTTTCGACCGTTTCGAAGGGTTCTGGGGCGAAAAATCTTATTGGGCGCCCGAAGTTTACAAGCTAAAAGACGGCTATTATATGTTCGCCACGTTTTTTTCCGAAAAGGACGGCCGCCGCTGTCAGATTCTGAAAAGCGACAATCCCCTTACCGGCTTTACTCCGTGGTCGGAGCCTTTTACCCCCGAAGGGTGGTGGTGTCTGGACGCAACGCTGTTCTTCCACGAGGGCAAGCCTTATTCGGTGTTCTGTCACGAATGGCTGCAGGTGAAAAACGGCGAAATGTGGATAACGGAGCTTTCTTCCGACCTTAAAAAAGCGGTGGGAGAGCCCAAGCTTATCTTTAAGGCGGCGGACGCGCCCTGGTCGAAAAGCTGGGACGACGGCAACTGCATAACGGACGGACCGTTCGTGCATAAAAACAAAAACGGCAAACTGGTCATGATGTGGTCCAGCGGCGGGGCAAAAGGCTATACCATGGGTATGGCGGTAAACGACGGAAAAGACGTTTTTTCGGGTTGGACTCAGCTGAGTAAGCCGCTTTACGCCGAGGACGGCGGTCACGGTATGATTTTCGAAAAGGACGGCAAACTTTTTATTTCCATTCACGCGCCCAACTCGGCTGCCGAAAGACCGCATTTCATCGAAATAAGAGAAACCGAAGACGGGCTGGAAACCTGTCTCTTATACACATCTGACGCTGCCGACGAACCCTAGGGTGTAGATCTC
>OWKP01000198.1_pt1 | contig 49956 bp, 42 predicted proteins | sample 1732991 | NCBI WGS metagenome assembly OWKP01 (sample SAMN05065777, study PRJEB22554) | human gut metagenome | biome: ENVO:2100002; feature: ENVO:00000062; material: ENVO:00002003 | host: Homo sapiens | place: USA
TCTACACCCTAGAGTTCGTCGGCAGCGTCAGATGTGTATAAGAGACAGCCATCATACACATAGAAAGGAGCCAAATTATATGGCTAATTATCCGACTCCGCATATCAATGCCAAGCCCGGCGACTTTGGCAAAACTGTTCTTATGCCCGGCGACCCGCTGCGGTCGAAATTCATTGCGGAAAACTTCCTGGAAAACGCAGTCCTCGTCAATAACGTCCGCGGTATCCATGGCTATACCGGAACGTACCACGGTGTGAAGATCTCCGTCATGGCCTCCGGCATGGGCATGCCGTCCATCGGTATCTATTCGTGGGAACTGTATACTGTGTTTGGCGTGGAAAATATTATGCGCATCGGCTCGACCGGCGCCATGCAGGAGAATATCAACCTGCGTGATATCGTCATTGGACAGGGGGCCTGCACCGATTCCAACTGGGCGGGCCAGTACCATCTGCCCGGCACGTTCGCGCCCATCGCGGACTATCACATGCTCGAAACCTGCGTCGAAACGGCGAAGGAGCTGGGCCTTCCGTACCACGTCGGCAATATTCTGTCCTCTGACCGCTTCTACGGCGACGACGGCGATATGACCGGCGGCTGGATCGGCAATCAGGCGTGGAAGAAGATGGGCGTTATGGCCGTCGAAATGGAGGCTGCGGCCCTCTATATGAATGCGGCCCGCGCGGGCAAGCATGCGCTTGCCATCTGCACGGTATCCGATCATCTGCTGCGAAACGAAAACTGCACCGCCGAGGAGCGGCAGAACGGCTTTACCAACATGATGAAGCTGGCGCTCGAGACGGCTGTGAAACTGGAGAAATAAGCAATGAAACGAGTATTTTTGATCGTTCTCGATTCCTGCGGCGTGGGCTACGAGCCTGACGCGGCGGATTTCGGCGACGTTGGAGCCAATACGCTGCATACCTGCAGCCAGTCTCCGAAATTCGCCATGCCGAATCTCATTTCCATGGGCCTCGGAAATCTGGATGGTGTGGACTACCTGCCGAAGACGGATCAGCCGCAGGCTGCGCTTGCGAGGCTGCAGGAACTTTCGCGCGGCAAGGACACGACCATCGGCCATTGGGAGATCGCGGGGCTTGTCTCGCCGCAGCCGCTGCCGACGTTCCCGCACGGATTTCCTGAGGAGATCCTGAAGCCGTTCTCCGAGCAGACGGGCCGGGGCGTGCTGTGCAACCTGCCGTACTCCGGCACGGAGGTCATCAAGGACTACGGCCGGGAGCATGTGAAGACGGGGGCTCTGATCGTCTACACGTCGGCGGACTCCGTGTTCCAGATCGCAGCGCATGAGTCCATCGTTCCGCCCGAGCAGCTTTATGAATATTGCCGCATCGCGCGGAAACTGCTTACCGGCAAATACGGTGTGGGCCGCGTCATTGCCCGTCCGTTCGAGGGCGAATGGCCGTATACGCGCACGTCCCGCCGCCATGATTTCTCGCTTGAGCCACCCGCAAAGACCATGCTTGATGCGATTGTCGAGGCCGGACAGGATATGATCGCCGTCGGCAAGATCCATGATATCTTTGCCGGCCGCGGCATGACGGAGTTTACCTATACTTCCGGCAATACCGACGGACTTGCAAAGACGCTTCAGATCGCAGACCGGGACTTTACCGGCCTGTGCTTCGTGAATCTCGTTGATTTCGACATGCTCTACGGCCACCGCAGAAACCCGGACGGCTATGCGCAGGCGCTGCATGAATTCGACAGCTGGCTGCCGCAGCTGCTTGCAAAGCTTGGCGAGGATGATTGTGTGATGATCACCGCCGACCATGGCTGCGATCCCGGCTATCTCAAGCATACCGACCATACGCGCGAGTATATCCCCATGATTGCGCTCGGCAAAAAAATAAAACCCGTCAATCTCGGCACGCGCGCAGGCTTCTGCGACATCGCCGCGACCGTGACGGAACTGCTTGGCGTCCCGTACCAGACGCCGGGGAAGAGTTTTGCTGCGGAACTGGTTTAAACGGAAGGAAAGGAGAACGTCCATGACACCGGAAGAACTTGTCAGGCAGGCGCTTGCCGCGATGAAATTCGCCTATGTGCCGTATTCCGGCTTTACGGTCGGTGCAGCGCTGCTGACAAAGAGCGGAAAGGTCTATCTTGGCTGCAACATTGAAAACGCAGCCTACGGCCCCAGCAACTGCGCGGAGCGCACCGCAATTTTCAAGGCCGTCTCCGAGGGAGAGCGGGAGTTTGCCGCCATTGCTGTCGTTGGAGGCAAGGACGGCAATGCCGCCGATATTTTCCCGCCCTGCGGCGTCTGCCGGCAGGTCATGCAGGAATTCTGCGAGCCCAGTTTTATGATCTACATGGGCCGCAGCGACGGTACCTACGTCGCCGAATCTCTTGGTGCGATGCTGCCGTATGGCTTCACTGCAGATAAGTATATGAAATAAGCGCAACGGCCCGCCCGGAATATCAACCCGGGCGGGCCGTTTTGCGCCGTCAGCAGTTGCACATCCGTACCGCCCTCTTGGCGGTTTTTCGTTTTTGTGCTATAATTCTCCCAGATCAAAACGAACGGAGAACGGCAATGAACGCACAGGGAACGGAACGGACGGAAAAACGGCTTTGCGTGGGGCTGCTTGCCCATGTGGACGCGGGCAAGACGACGCTGTCGGAGGCAATGCTCTATCGGGCGGGCGTGATCCGTACGTTTGGCCGCGTCGATCACGGCGATACATTTCTCGACACCGACGCGCAGGAACGCAGCCGAGGTATCACGATCTTTTCCAAGCAGGCTGTCCTCCCGCTGCCCGGCTGCACGCTGACGCTGCTTGACACGCCGGGACATGTGGATTTTTCTGCCGAGATGGAGCGGACGCTGCAGGTGCTCGATTGCGCTGTGCTCATCATCAGCGGTACGGCGGGCATTCAGGGCCACACCGTCACGCTCTGGCGGCTGCTGCGGCGCTATCAGGTGCCGGTCATTCTCTTCTTCAACAAGATGGATATGGAAACAGCGGACCGGGATGCGCTGCTTGCTGCCGTCCGTGCGGAACTGGACGAGGGCTGTATCGATTTTTCCCAGCCGCAGGCACAGCTGTTTGAGGAACTTTCCCTGTCCGACGAGGCGCTGATGGAGAGTTATCTCACCTCCGGCACGCTTTCCGACGCGCAGATCGCGCCGCTCGTCTCGCACAGGCGGGTGTTCCCGTGCCTGTTCGGCTCTGCGCTGCGGCAGACGGGTGTGGACGCGCTTCTGGATGCGCTGCGCCGGTTCGTGGACGAGCCTGCGCGGGGCGCGGAGTTCGGCGCGCATGTATTCAAGATCGCGCGCGACGAGAAGGGCGCGCGTCTGACGTTTCTGAAGGTCACGGGCGGGACGCTTCTAGTTAAGCAGACGCTCCGCGGTGAGGGCTGGGAGGAAAAGGCCGACCAGCTTCGGCTCTATTCCGGCAGTAAATTCACGCTTTTGCAGCAGACACCCGCAGGGACGGTCTGCGCCGTGACGGGACTGAGCAAGACCATGCCAGGCGATGTGCTGGGCCGCGAGACGGCGGCGCAGGCACCGGTTTTGCAGCCGGTTCTGGAATACCGCCTGCTTCTGGACGATGGCACGGATGCGGCGCTGGCGTATGGACAGCTGCGCATGCTTGAAGAGGAGGATCCTGCGCTGCATCTGGTCTGGAACGCGCTGCTGCGAGAGATTCGCGTGCAGCTGATGGGGCCGGTGCAGATGGAGATTTTGCAGAAGCTGATTGAAAGCCGCTTCGGGCTTCGCGTTTCGTTCGACGCCGGAAATATTGTCTATCTTGAGACGATCGCCGCGCCGGTCGAGGGCGTGGGGCATTATGAGCCGCTGCGGCACTATGCCGAGGTGCATCTGCTGATGGAGCCGGCGGAGCCGGGCTCCGGCCTGCAATTTGACACCATGTGTCCGACGGACACGCTGGCGCTGCACTGGCAGCGGCTGATTCTGGCGCATCTGGCGGAAAAGGCACACCGGGGCGTCCTGACCGGCGCGCCCATCACCGATATCCGCTTCACGCTCGTCTCAGGACGGGCACATCTGAAGCACACGGAGGGCGGCGATTTCCGGCAGGCGACGTATCGCGCCGTGCGGCAGGGACTTATGAAGGCGCAGTCCGTGCTGCTCGAGCCGTGGTATGCGTTCCGCATGGAGCTGCCCGCGCCGAGCGTGGGACACGCGATCACGGATATCCAGCGCATGCAGGGCGAATATGAGCCGCCGGAAACGGACGGCGAACAGACTGTCCTGCGCGGAAGTGCGCCTGTGCGGCTGCTGCGGGAGTATCAGACTGAACTTACGGCCTATACCAAAGGCCGGGGACGCATCCAGCTGCGCGTCAGCGGCTACCGGCCCTGCCGGGATCAGGAACAGATCGTGAAGGAACTTGGCTATGACCCGGCGCGCGATCTGGAAAACCCGGCGAGTTCCGTTTTCTGCGCGCACGGCGCAGGCTACGAGGTCAAGTGGCAGGACGTGGATGCGGCGGCGCATCTGCCGCTGCTGCGATTCGGAGGCCCTGCGCAGCAGGAGCCGCAGCGGATCGTAAAATCCGTTGCGCCCGGCGGCGCGCCGGAACTCGAAAAGGAACTGCTGGCGATTTTTGAGCGCACCTACGGCGCTATCCGCCGCCGCGACGTGCTGCCGCAGATGATGCTGCGCAGCGAGGACAAGCGCGAATTTCTGCAAAGTCTCGGCCCTGCGGACGATTTCCTGTTGGTTGACGGCTATAATATCCTGTTCGCATGGGATGAATTGAAGGAACTCTCCCGCACGAGCCTTGACACGGCACGGCATGTGCTTATGAATCTGCTGTGCAATTATCAGGGCTACCGCGGCTGTACGCTCATTCTGGTTTTTGACGCGTACAAGGTGCCGCAGGGACTTGGTTCTGTGGAAAAATACCACAACATCCATATTGTCTACACCCGCCAGGCAGAGACAGCGGATCAGTATATTGAGCGGCTGAGTTTTGAACTCCGCGGCCGCCGCCGTGTCCGCGTGGCAACAAGCGATAATCTCGAGCAGCTGATCATCCTCGGCCACGGCGCCGAGCGCATCTCTGCCCAGCACTTCCACGACGAGGTTTACAACGCGCAGGCCGAGATCGAGCGTATTCTGGCGCAGAACAATCAAAAAAACAACGGATAAAAAAGCAGCGCCTGAGCGCTGCTTTTTTAGGTCTGTATTCCGATGCGCCGGTAGGTGTGCGCCGCCAAGTCGATCTGGTATCCGCCGCCGGGGCGGGGCTGCCAGTCGTAGCCGCTCTTTTCCTCCTCCGGGAACAGCGCCTGCATGATCGTGAGCACTGTTCCGCCGTGCACGACGGCGAGAATGTCCGCGTTCTGCGCCTGCATGCGGTTCAGCGCAGACAAAATGCGTGTCTCCGCCTGCGCGAAGGATTCTCCGCCCGGCGGAACGTTCCGGAACCAGTCACCTGCGAGCCATGCCTCATAATCCGGCTGGCCCTTGAGTTCGTTGTAGGATTTCCCCTCAAAGATGCCGAAGCGAACCTCGCGCAAATCTGCCCAGCTTTCGTGCAGCACCTCGCCGTAAATCAGGCGCAGCGTCTGCTCTGTGCGGAGCATTCCGCTCGTCAGAACGCGCTCGCCGCTGTACGGGGGATACAGGCCGCCTGCGGCGGCCTCCCGCAGCGCTGATTTTCCGGTTTCGCATAAGGGAAGGTCGAGCGCGCCATAGTACCACCGGCGGACATTTCCTTCCGTCAGCCCGTGGCGGATGAGCGTGAGCCGCCTCATCGCTTCAACTCCAGCGGGAGTCCACAGAAAATCCGCGTGACTGTATCCGCCTGCGCAGCCAGCGCTGCGTTCATGCGCCCGACAGCCTCGCGCCATTCGCGCGCTTCCGCATCCATCGGCACGACGCCGCAGGAGATATCCTCGCAGATCAGAATTTTTTCGCTTAAATCAAGCCCTCCCAGCACGTCTGCAGGCTCTTTTCCCGTCCGGACGCAGGCAAGCGCGAAGCGCTCCAGATGCCGGAGGCAGCGGGCGGACAGGTCCAGCAATTCCGTTTCGCAGGTGAAAATATCCGCGGCCCGCAGGCCGTATTTTTTTTGCGCGTATGCCGTTTTTCCCTGATACGCGCCGCCGATCAGCAAAACCATATCCGTTCCTCCTTAAAAGACTGCCAGAATCAGAAGGCCGGACAGTTCGCCCAGCGTGATGGAAAAGCCTGCAATGTCGCCGGACATGCCGCCTAAATTTTTTCGTGCGGCCCGGCAGGAAAGAATCGTCACGAGGCCTGCCCACGCAACGGCCAGTGCGCAGCTGGGCCGCGAAAACAGGAACACAAACACCGCCAGCATGACGGCAAGGTACATGCCGAGCAGGATATTCCGCTGCCGCTTCGTTTTTCCGGCTTTGAATGTCCCGGCATATTGGCTGGTCTTCATGGGCGCGAAGGACTCCACTGCGACGCCCGCCATGCAGCGCGTCACGACCGGAATGAGCAGCAGCGCCCGCCAGATATACGAGAAGTCGCAGTCTGCCAGCGCTGCAAACGAGAACAGAAACAGCAGAATTGCACACACAACCGCAAACGCGCCGACGCGCGAATCCTTTAGAATCTTCTGCCGCGTGCCCAGGTCGCGCCGCGATAAAATCGCGTCGCAGCAGTCGAGAAATCCGTCCAGATGGAAAAAGCCCGTTACGAGAAACGGCAGCGCCGTCAAGCACGCGGCAGCCAAAAGCCCGGTAAACCGGAAGTGCGCAAAAAGAGCCGCGCACAGCGCCCAAAGTCCGCCCACAATCAGTCCCACCGGCGGCAGGCACACGATCTGCCACGGGCGCAGCGCATCGTCCCAGACCTTATACGGGCACGGAATTGCCAGATACGTCCCCCACGCCATCATAAGCGCCGTCAGGGGCTTTTTGATTCTGGTTTTCATCGGGCAAAACCTCCTTTGTACCAATATGCCTGCGCGCAGCAAAGTTCCGCGACGTTTTCGCACGCTGCGGCCAGCGCGCGGTCAAGCGCAGCCAGTCCCCGGCGATAGCATTCTGTCCACGCGTCATACTGCCCGCCATCGGCGTAAATAAAGTCGCTCACGAACACGCAGCAGCGCATGCGGCGGGAGAATTCCAGCAGTTCTGCTTCCAGACGCGCCGGGGCCAAAACGTCCATTGTGCCGTCTGCGCGGAACATTTCATTTGACAGCAGCGCCGTCACGCTGTCAAGCAGCACCGCGCCGTCCGGATCCATCTGCGAAAGCGAGGCGAGAATGTCCGTTCCGCATTCGACGGTCTGAAAGCCCAGTCCCGCGCGGTTTTCCAGATGCCGCCGGATGCGCAGCCGATCCTCGTCGTCGTGCGGGATCATGGTCGCCAGATAATAGTGCGGCCCGCCCTGCGCGCAGACGATCTGCTGTGCAAGAGAGGATTTTCCGTTTTTTGCGCCGCCGGAAAGAAAGTAGTTCATACCGTAAAGCTGTCCCTTTCGCGTATTTCGGTCAGATATCCGTCGTCGATGGCGGCCTCGGGGAATGTTGCCATTGTGTTCATCACCGCGCAGGCCGCTTCGACCACGCGGAAGGCCAACGGGCATCCGCTGCCCTCGCCCAGCCGCATGCCAAGCTGCAGACAGGGCTTCAGACCAAGCAGCTGCGCCGCGATCTCGTACCCGCGTTCATAGGACACATGCGAACCGATGAAATAGCCCCCTGCGTTTTCCCGCAGCCGGGCAGCGCAGAGCGCGGCGACAACGGAAATGAACCCATCAACCACGACTGGCAGGCGTTCATGCGCCGCGCCCAGAAAGACGCCCGTCATGGCGCACAGATCGAACCCGCCGACCCTGTGCAGAACGTCAATGGGATCGTGTGCATCCGGCGCGTTTATGGTCAGTGCCTGTTCAATGACCTGTTTTTTCTTCAAAAACGCTGCGCCGGTCAATCCGCCGCCGCGTCCCGTGACGGCCTCAACGGGTTCGCCGCTCAGCGCGCACAAAACAGCGGAGGACGTCGTCGTGTTGCCGATGCCCATTTCACCAACGCCAAGAATCTGAATCCCGTCCCGTTTTGCCTGTGCGGCAAGTTCCATGCCGGTCAGAATGCCCTGTACGGCAGTCTGCCGCGTCATGGCCGGGCCTGCGGCGATGTTCGCTGTGCCTTTACCGAGACTGCGGTTCAGAATCTCCGGGCAGGTATAGGAAAGTGCAATGCCCATGTCAACGACCATCAGGCCGTCATGAAAGTGTTTTGCCAGACACGACGCGCCGGTCAGGCCGCGCGTCAGGTTGATGGCCTGCGCCCGCGTGACCGACTGCGGTGCGGACGAAACGCCCTCGCAGACCACGCCGTTGTCTGCCGCAAGAACGTAAATGCGGGTGTGGCTGACTTCATTTTTGATATGCCCGGTGATGCCTGCCAGCTGGACAGAGAGGTCTTCCAGCAGACCGAGACTTCCGGGCGGCTTTGCAAGCGCATCCTGCCGGGCTTTCGCCTCGCGCATAGGCGCTTCGTACAATGGGGTAATTTCGGAAAGCAGCGAGAAAAGCTGCCGTTCATTCTGTTCCATAGGGTTTACTCCAAAAGATGTTCTGTTACGAGCCAGTCGAGGCTCGGCCTGTCCTGCATCAGTTCCAGTGTACACGTCGCCTGCGGGGCCAGCGTTTCCAGCATGGAAAGAAGACCCGTAATGTCCATCACGCCGTCAAAAAGCGCTGCATGCAGATCATGGCCGCCCTGATTGTTGTGCAGATGCACATGAGACAGATACGGCGCGCAGGCGCGCAGCCAGTCTTCCGGGGGAATGTGCGACGCGCAGGTATTGGCGTGGCCGAGATCGAGGCAGATACGCAGGCGCGGGTCGCAGACGGCTCCCATGATTGCCGTGAGCAGACGCGGCTCCGGCTCGAGCACGTTTTCCAGGCAGACGGTCATATCATCCGGGATCTCGCAGAGCAGTTCCTGCCATACGGCGGCGCTGCGGTCTATGAACCATTCCGGGTAATAGACCAGCGGCTGAAAGCCTGCGTGCAGAACAACTTTTTGGATTCCGAGTGTCCGCGCCTGCGCGATTGCCTGCCGGTATCGTTTTTTTGTCACATCCAGCACCAACGGGTCGATGGCTGCCGGGGTCAGTTCGTTGAACGGCCCGTGCAGAATGAATCGGTCTGCCGCAGACAGACAGCGCTCTACCGGAATTTCCCACGGCTCCGCCGGCGCCCCGTCGAGCCGGGCTGCCGTGCAGAACTGTGCAAGTTCGATGCCGACGTGAAAGTCCTGCGCGGCTGCACAGCAGTCTTCGCCAATGGACGAGACGTACAGCAGGTTCCGCCTCACGGGAGTTTTCCCTCTTTCAGCATACACCACACGCGAAGCGCGGCGGCCTGCGTTTTGGCGTCTGGGATTTCGCCGTTCAGAACCTTCTCGACCAGTTCACGCAGCGGCAGACGGAATACGTTTAGAAATTCGTCCTCGTCCAAATCCCGTTCGCCGAAGGTCAGCCCGCGGGCCAGAAACATATGGATGACCTCGGTCGAATATGCGCAGGTGGGATAGAACGGCCCGAGCGGGATGAGTTCGCTTGCAACCGCGCCCGTTTCCTCCCGCAGTTCGCGCAGCGCGGCCTCGTGCGGGTCTTCTCCGATGTAGTCAAGCTTCCCGGCGGGGATCTCCGTCAGGACTTCGCTCATGGCGTAGCGGAACTGCCGCTCGAGCAGCACGTCGCCGTTTTCCAACAGCGGCAGGATGCACACAGCGCCGTGGTGGACGGTATATTCCCGCGTGGAGGTCTTGCCGTTCGGCAGGCGGACGGTGTCCTTATAGATATGCAGCACATCGCCGTCGAAAATCGGCTGGGACGAGAGTTTTGTTTCCTGCAAATTTTCAAATTCTTCCATTGTGTTTCCGCTTCCTTTGTTTTTTCTTATCTTACCGTTTTACGCCTGTAAAGTCAAATTGGACCTTGTGTATTTTTCTTGGCTCTGCACATACTATGGCCAGAGAGATCGTTGGCAAATGCTTTTGAAATGCTTTGTCCGCCGGATGATCCATACGCAGGTGCGCGTTTCGGTCAGACGCCGCGCTTCGCCGGAGCGGCAGAAGGCAGACAGAACGGGGGTTCCGCGTCCCGCTGATCCGGGCGGAGTCTGAAAAGCAGCCGCCCGGTTTCTTCGCAGCCTCCCGTTCCGGCCGCACCGATTGACCGGAAGGGCTGTTTTTCCGGCAAGAGCCGGGGAAGCGTTGACGCTTCCCCGGCTCTGTTCGTCTGTCAGCGCTTCTGCGCCAGCGGCTTGGATTTTTGCTGGGCCTCCAGAAGTTCCACCAGAATGGTGTTTGAGAGCATGAAGCCCTTCGGCGTCAGATGCCAGCGGCCGGAGGTGAACGCGGCATATTCCTGCGTCTGAAGCCGAAGCAGAATTTCCTCAATCGGCTCGAACGGCAGCAGGAACGAGCGGGTGTACTCGCCCTTTTCAATGCCATCGACCGTCCGCAGGCGGAGCATGAGATACTCGCCCGCGCGTTCGCGCAGCGGGACGAGTTCGGACTCGGACAGAATCTGGCCCTTGTCCATCACGCCCTTGATATAGCCCTCCAAATCGGGCTTGATGGTAAATCGCCGCCCGGCGAAGTCAGAGGCCGCGCACGGGCCGAAGCCCAGATACTCGTCGCCGACCCAGTATTTCATGTTGTGGCGGCAAATAAAGCCGTCGTGCGCGAAATTGGAGATCTCGTACTGGTGATAGCCGAATTGCTCAAGCGTTTCAACGGCGTAGAAATACATATCCGCCTGTGCGTCGTCGTCCGGGAGATTGGCGCAGTCCTTGTATGACCAAAGCTTCGTGCCGGGCTCTACCTTGAGGCCGTAGCAGCTGATGTGGTCGGCCTTAAGGTCGATGACGTTGCGAAGCGTCTGCATCCAACTTTCGCGCGACTGGTTCGGCAGGCCGAACATGAGGTCAACCGAAACATTGTCAAAGCCTGCGCGCCGCGAGAGCGACACAGCCTGCTGCGCCTGCCGGTAGTTATGCGGGCGGCCCAGCGCCTTGAGCTGCGCGTCGTCGTCCGACTGCACGCCGATGGAAATGCGGTTGAAGCCCGCGCGGCGCAGCCGCGTGAGCATGGGCAGCGTCACAGAATCCGGGTTGGCCTCGAGCGAAACCTCCGCGTCGCGGCTGACATCGAAGCGGCGGTCGATCTCAGCGAAAATCTTCGCAAGCCCGCCGGCGCCGAAGAACGACGGTGTGCCGCCGCCAAAATAGACGGTATCGACCTCGTAGCCTGCCGCGCCCTGCGCTGCTTCCCGGATGTGCAGAATCACGGCGTCGAGATACCGGTCCATCAGATCCCGGCTGCGCGCGCCGGGGATGGAATAAAAGTCGCAGTATTCGCATTTGCTCCGGCAGAACGGGATATGGACGTAGATGCCGAGGCTTTTTTTCTTGTTTTCAACGATCTGAATGAGCGCCACGGAAAAACCTCCTACGATTCGTCGTCAAGCTTGAGGACGGCCATGAACGCCTCGGACGGCACAGCGACCGTACCGAATGTGCGCATGCGCTTTTTGCCCTCTTTCTGCTTTTCAAGCAGCTTCTTTTTGCGCGTGATATCGCCGCCGTAGCACTTGGCGAGTACGTCCTTGCGCAGTGCCTTAATCGTCTCGCGGGCAATGATTTTGCCGCCGACGGCAGCCTGCACCGGGATCTCAAACATCTGGCGCGGGATATTGTCCTTCAGCTTCTCGCAGATCTTTCGGGCTCTTGCGTAGGCGTTGTCGGCAAAGAGAATGAAACTCAGTGCGTCAACGATCTCACCGTTCAGGAGAATGTCAAGCTTGACAAGCTTCGACGGGCGATAGCCCTCGAGTTCATAATCCAGCGAACCGTAGCCTCGTGTGCGGCTCTTGAGCGCGTCGAAAAAGTCATAGATGATCTCATTCAGCGGCATGGAATAGTGCAACTCGACGCGCGTGGGGTCGAGATACTGCATGTCTTTGAATTCGCCGCGCCGGTTCTGGCACAGGTCCATGATCGCACCGACATATTCGGGCGGGGCAATCAGGTTCGCTTTCGCATACGGCTCCTGCGCTTCGGCAATCTCGGCGGGGTCGGGATAATTGAGCGGCGTATAGACGTCAAGCTGCGTGCCGTCTGTTTTGGTGATCTTATAGACGACGTTTGGAGCCGTCGTGATGAGATCAAGGTTATATTCGCGCTCGAGCCGCTCGAGAATGATCTCCATGTGCAGAAGACCCAGGAAACCGCAGCGGAAGCCGAAGCCCAGCGCAATGGAGTTTTCCTGTGTGAAACTCATGGAAGCGTCGTTCAGCTTCAGCTTTTCCAGCGCGTCGCGCAGATCGCCGTATTTCGAGCCGTCCGCCGGATACACGCCCGAGAAGACCATCGGCTGCGCCTGATGGTAGCCCGGAAGCGCTTCGGCCGCCGGATTTTCCACGCCCGTAATGGTGTCGCCCACGCGGGTATCGGAGACGGTCTTGATGGAGGCCGTGAGATATCCGACCTCGCCCGCGCCGAGGCTTTCGGCCGGAACCATACCCTTCGGGTGCAGATATCCGACTTCCACGACCTTGTAAACCGCCCCGGAGGCCATCATGCGGATATCCATGCCGGGATAGACCGTGCCGTTGACCACGCGCAGGTACACGATCGCGCCGCGATAAGAATCATACTGGCTGTCGAAAATCAGACACTGCAAAGGTGCGTCCCGGTCGCCCGTGGGCGCGGGGACATTCTTCACGATCATTTCCAACACGGAATGGATGTTGATGCCGTTCTTGGCGGAGATTTCAGGCGCGTCCATGGCGGGGATGCCGATGACGTCCTCAATTTCCTTCTTGACCTCGGCAGGCCGCGCCGCCGGAAGGTCGATCTTGTTGACGACGGGCAGAACCTCCAGTCCATTGTCAACCGCCAGATAGGTGTTTGCCAGCGTCTGGGCCTCGATGCCCTGTGATGCGTCAACGACCAGTACCGCGCCCTCACAGGCAGATAAGCTGCGGGAAACTTCATAGTTAAAATCGACGTGGCCCGGCGTGTCGATGAGGTTCAATACATAGACCTCGCCGTCGTCGGCGCGGTAATCCAGACGCACGGCGCGCGCCTTGATGGTGATGCCGCGCTCACGCTCGAGCTCCATGGAGTCGAGGATCTGATCCTCCATCTCGCGCTTTTCAACGGAATGGCACTCCTCCAGCAGCCGGTCTGCCAGCGTGGACTTGCCATGGTCAATGTGGGCGATGATCGAAAAATTGCGGATATGCGAAAGGTCGGTCATGTGCGGTTCCTCTCTTAGTAAGCGATATTTTCGGTTGTGACAGTCTCGTATCTGGCAGAACTGGAGAAGTACGCGTCAAGAATGGGAATACAGACGTTTGCCAGATTGCCGCCCTGCGAGCCGCGTTCGACATAGACGGCGATGGCGATCTCGGGATCGTCCGCCGGGGCATAGAGCACGAACGAGGCGTGGTCGGAGCCGGAGAACGCGCCGGTAGAGGTCGTGCCCTGCCACTGCGCCGTGCCGGTCTTGCAGGCGATGGGGATGGGATAATCCCGGAGATACTGCTCCGCCGTGCCGATGGTCGCGGTCATACGCATGCCCTGATCGAGTGCGGCCAGTGCCTTTTCGGAGATGTTCAGCGTGCTTGCCACAACGGGCTTGGATTCTTCAATCAGATCCTGATAGTCCCACGAGACGACGCGGGACAAAAGTGTCGCTTCATAGCGCGTGCCCTTGTTTGCCAGCGCCGAGGTATAGCAGACCAGCTGCAGAGGCGTGAACTTGTTCAGGCTCTGGCCGATGACGGCCTGTAAAACGTCCGCGCCGAACCAGCCTGCGTCTTCGCCAGCGTACTGCTTGTTCTTTTCCTCTGCATTCGCGCGCGCGCCGGTGTCCTCCGGCAGTTCGATGCCCGTCGGCTCGCCGAGGCCAAGGGCCTTGGCAACGATATCAAACGGGTTGTTTCCCGTTTCCTTTTTATAGCTGTCGTAGGTCAGACGGCCGACTTCATAGAAATAATAGTTGCAGGAATAGGCGATGGCCTCCATCAGATTGATCTTGCCGTGCGTGCGCGGATTGGCCAGCGACCAGATGTGGCACTTGGGCTGGAAAGACTCATAGAAGGTGTAAAGGCCCTTGTCCTCAATGATATAGCCGGGGTCAAAGCCGCCCATGTCAACGGCGGCGATGGCCGTAACCATCTTATAGACCGAGCCGGGCGGGAAGGACGCGAGCGCACGGTTGAACAGCGGGCGCATCTCGTCTGTGTTAAGGGTGGTGTAGTCCTGATTGAAGGTCGCAAGGTTGTAGGTCGGGTAGCTTGCCATGGCGAGAATTTCACCGGTCTTGCACATCTGCACGACGACCGCGCCGCCCTGTGCGTCCTTGCCCTCCTTGTTCCGGCCGACGCCGGTTTCACGCAGGTCGAGAATGACCTTCTCCAGTGCATGCTCGGCCACAGCCTGCAGGGAGATATCAATGGTCAACTCGACGTTGTTGCCCGGCACAGGCTCCGTCACATAATAGCGGTTCAGAATTTCGCCGGTCGAGGAAACAGTCGTTTTCTTGATGCCGCTCGAGCCGTGCAGATAAGATTCAAACGCCTTCTCCACGCCGGACTTTCCGACGAGTGCGTTCATGGCATAGCCCTGCTGCTTGTATTCGGCGTATTCGTCCGGGTCCATGGCTGCAATATAGCCGAGGATATGCGCGGCATACGTCGTGTTGTATTCGCGCACCGTGCCGTTTTCGACCACGACGCCCGGCACGGCCAACTCCATCACGGCGGCCAGCGATTCTGCATCGACGTCCTCAGCCAGCGTGTAGTTTTCAAGGCCGATGTCATCGACCGAGCGCAGTTCTAGTTCATAGCGGACGGAAATGACGCGGTAGACATCCTGCTGGGTCCAATCGTCCGGGATTTTGTATTCATCGCGCAGACGCTTCATAAGTGTGGGCGCGGAAATATCAAGGTCATAGCTTCGGCTGGCGAGGAACTTGCGGAAAAAACTCTGCCACGCAGTGTCGTTGGTATCGGTGTATTGGTAGGGACGTTCGGAGGAGATGGGAAAGTGCGATTCATACGCGATCCCCAGTTCGTCGCAGAGGTTCAGAACCTTCAGCAGATTCCCGTTCGGGTCGGGCGCGTTGAAAAAGACAAAGTTGACGATGACAAGGTTATAGCTGGCGCGGTTCGACACCAGTACGTTGCCGTTGCGGTCAAGAATATTGCCGCGTGCGGCCTCAACCGTCGATTGGTACGTCATGGAGTCGGCATCTGCCGTGACGAGGGAGTCCTCTGTAACGGCAGCTTGCGTCTTATAAAGCCGCAGGCTGAACACGCCGATCATGGCCAGAATGACAATGATGAATACGATCATGCGGAAGCGGGAAATTCGCTGCATTTATTTGGCACCAACCTTTCGGATCGCCCAGGCTCCAAGATACAGAAGCGGGCACGAGAGCAGACTCAGGCCAATCTGAATCGGCAGAGCAGCAATCATGCCGATGTGGACCGTGCCGAGATAGCATTGAAGCAGGAATAAAATCGTCTGGCAGAATACGAGTGCCAGCAGGCTCATCAGAACGGCGGACAGCAGCTGCCGCACCAGATACCGGTCGCAGAGATAGCCGATCACCGCGCCGCAGATAGTCAGCAGCACAATGTGCATCGCGCCGCCGCTTGCGCCCGTAAAGCACCAGACGGCGCCGCAGCAAAGGCCGTAAAGCGCCCCGGCCTCGGCGCCTGCCAGCATGGCGACGCAGGCGAGGCAGACAGGGATCAGCGTCAGCTTGACGCCGAAAAACCGTGCCCGGCCGAACACAACCGTCTGCAAAACGGCGATCAGCAGAAACAGCACGCCGTAAAGCGTCCACATCAGCGCATTTTTATAGGTCGCGTGCATCGCGCGGGCCTCCTTTCGGTCATATACACGTCAAGCTGCATTTTTCGAGGTTCGTTTGTAGGGGCCGATGCCCACATCGGCCCGTTGGGCATTTACGAATTTGCCGAAGACTACCGTAAAAAAACGGTGCATTCTGCCGGGCCGATGCGATGCCCGCAGGCTAGTTTCGAGGTGCAACCGCGCTTTGCGCGGCTCTTAGCGCCGAAGATGGGCATCGGCCCCTACAACACAGCGTTCGCAGTGCGTCACGAAAATCGAACACGCCTGCTGTCACTGCACATTATACTCCGTAATGATTGCGATCTGCTCCAGCTTGGACAGGTCGCAGGACGGTTCGAGCGTGGCGTATTTCGCAACGCCTGTCTCGTCGAGACTGGCGTTTGTGATGTATCCCAGCAGCAGGCCGCGCGGATAGAGCGTCGAGCCGGTCGTGACGACCTGGTCGTTATTTTTGACGATCGCGTCTGTCAGCAGATAGTTCATGCGCAGAATTTCCGTTCCATCTTCAAGGAATGTGCCCTGCACCACGCCCGTATAGCCGGACGAGGCCACGGAGGCGGAAATTTCAAGCGATGAGTCCATAATCGTCGTGACGGTGGCCCAGTTGGTGCCGACCTTGGTCACAAGGCCCACGACCTGCCCGTTTTCCGTCACGGCGCACATGCCCTCTTCCAGTCCTGCGTTCGTGCCCTTGCCGATGGTAAAGGCGCTTTTATAGTCGGAAGAATCCCAGGAAATGATGTACGACGTGAGGAATTTATAATCCTCATGCTCGTCTGACAGATTCAGAAGCGCCTTGAGCCATTCGTTCTCGCGCTGAAGCTGCTCGGCGTCGCGGATATCCTCCTGCATGGCGAGGATCTGCTTTTCCATCTCCGCGTTTTCCGCCTCAAGCGTCTCATAGCGGAACATGTAATTATAATACCGCTCGGCCAGCCGGTCGATGGACGCGACGCCCGCGCGGATGGGAGACAGAATCGTCCCGACCACATTTTCGATCGCGCTTGTTCCACTCGTGATGGCAAGCGTCACGGCTGCGCAGATGGCAACGATGAGCGCAACGATCAGAATGGTCTTGAGCCGGCCTGTCCAGAATTTTTTCTTCATGCCTGCGCCTCCTGCACGTCAAGAATGCTGACGCCGACCGCGCGCAGCATCCGGCACAGCGGGCACAGCGGCAGCCCCATGACGGAGAAATAATCGCCCTCGATGCATTTGACGAACATGGCTCCGTAGCCCTGAATGCCGTAGCTGCCGGCCTTGTCCATGGGCTCGCCGGTTCTGACATAGGCGCGAAGCTCCTCCTCGCAGAGCGTGCGGAACGTCACCTTCGTCACAACGGCCTCGGATTCGATGCGGGGGCCTTTGCATACGGACAGAACGGTCACGACCTCGTGCGTCCTGCCGGAGAGCAGGCGGAGCATGTCCAGTGCTTCCTGCTCCGAGCGGGGTTTTCCCAGTTCGCGGCCGTCGATGACCACGATGGTATCGGCAGCAATGACGATATCGTCCGCAGCTGCGCCGGCGGCGATGGTCTGCGCTTTCAGACGGCTGACGCGCGTGACCTCCTGCTGGACAGGAAGCGACTTGTCCATCGTCTCGTCCACATCTGCCACACGGACGGTAAACGGCAGGCCGGTAAGCTTCATCAGTTCCTGCCTGCGGGGAGATTGCGATGCAAGGATGATCATAAGGAGTTCCTTCTTTTTTTGCTTATTCCACGCCGCGCGAATACAGTCCGCGCGTATAGCTTCCAGCGTCGAAGACGGCCCGGCCCTGATAGTCCATCAGCACCTTGTCGATCTCGCTGGGGTTTTCCGTTGTAAACTGCAGCCGCAGCGCCCACAGGCCCATACCCCGGAACGCATCCTTTTTATCGAGCAGATACAGCTTTTTGCCGTTCAGCAGCACATTGCGGCAAGTGCCGGGGTCTTTGACGATGGGAAATTCCTCACCCACGCGATCAACCAGCCGAACCGTGCCGGTCTGACAGGTACAGGTGCCGGTGCGGTTTTTAATGACGCAGTTTTCCATCAGCATCAGCGGCAGCCGCCCGTAGATCAGAACCTCCGCCGGGACGGCCTTGGAGATATCGCGGATCTGCGGCAGCGTCAGTTCAAACGACAGAAGCTGCGAATCAAGCCCCTGCTCGCGCAGATAGCGCATGGCGCGGGAATTGACGATATTGAGGCCGAAATCGCCCCGGACGGCGAAGCCCGCCGCGCGGGCGATGTGCAGCTGTCCGAGATTTCCGGCCAGAACCTGCCGCACGCCCATATCGTAGACCGTGCGCAGCTGCCGCGCGATGGGAACGAGTTCGCCGCTCCAGATCACGCGCGGCAGAATGGCCGCAAGCTGCGTCTCAACGCCCACGCGCTGCCGCAGCTCCGGGTGCTCGACCAGTTCGGACAGCGGGACATAGAGCACCGTCGGCTTCATGGAGAGCATACGGGATGTAATCTGGTCGGCCGTGCGGACGGCCACGGTCAGCTGCGGTTCGCCGGAGATGCCATCGTAGCGCGGCGGCTCGTCATAGGCGTTCAGGTGCGGCTTTTCGGCGCGGCCGCGCTTCGCGGTGAGTTCGGCGATCACGTCACGCCGCATGGCGTTGATGGCGGAGGCCGGAAGCATCAGATCGGGATCCAGCGACGAGCGGACACTGGTACAGAGGTACGGCGTTCCGCCGGTTTTTTTCAGCTGCTGTTCCAGATCCTGCGCTGTGAGTGAGCGGTAGACGGCCTGTTCCGGCACGGGGCCGTAGGTCCGGCAGAGATTGCCGTCCGGGTCTTCTACGGCAAGCCGCGCGGGCTGTCCGCGGTGGATCATGGCGTAAAAGCGCACGCCGATGCGCTGCGTCTCGCCCTGCTCATAGGTGGCGCGGGCAGAGGCGAACAGGTCGGCTGTGTCCTCGCTCTCCTGCCGGCGGCCGAACATATCGCTGCCGGTCTGACCCTTGAAATAGCCGTCGGTGAAGCCCTGACGGGAAAATGCGGTTTCGAGTTCCTGCAGATCGGCCTGCGTCAGCTTGCCGCCGTTTAAGACCGTGCGGTAGGCGCGCGTGACGATGGCGACGTATTCGGGCCGCTTCATACGGCCTTCAATTTTGATGGACGCGACGCCCATGCGCCGCAGTTCGTCCAGTTCGCCCGCCAGACAGTTGTCCTTGAGGCTGAGGGGGTAGCGCGTCGATTCAAACCGGCCGTAGCCGTAGGGTAGGCGGCAGGGCTGCGCGCACTGGCCCCGGTTGCCGGAGCGGCGGCCGATGACGGAGGACAGATAGCACTGCCCGGAGTAGCACATGCACAAAGCGCCGTGGACGAAAACCTCGATCTCGACCGGGCTTTTCTTACAGATATGCGCGATCTCCTCTGCGGGCAATTCCCGCGCAAGCACAACGCGGCTGCATCCGAGCGCGGCGGCCTCCAATACGCCCTCGAGCGAATGGATGCTCATCTGCGTGGAGGCGTGGATGGGCACATCCGGTGCAAGCTGCCGGCACAGCGATACCATGCCCAGATCCTGCACGATGAACGCATCGACGCCGCAGGATGCGGCCATGCGGATCAGTTCCGCTGCACGCGGCATCTCGCGGTCCAGCACGAGCGTGTTGAGCGTCAGGTGTACCTTGACGCCGCGCACATGGCAGTAGACAACGGCCTCCTGCAAATCGGCGGCAGAAAAATTGCGGGCGTTCATACGCGCGTTGAAGGTATCGGCGCCCAAATAAACAGCATCAGCGCCGTTGCAGACGGCGGCGCGCAGCGCCTCCATCGAACCGGCGGGAGCGAGTAATTCCATGATGATCTTCCTTTATCTATCCAAATCTGCACAACAGCATAAATATCCACATACATTGTACCACATACGGACACAACAGGAAAGTGCAATCATGCAAAAATTTGTTTCCACCCTGTAAACTTTTTTGCGCCGCAGTACGAAAAGCCGCCCCGGTCAGACCAACCGGAGCGGCAGTATGCCAATAGTCTGTAGGGGCCGATACCCATCTTCGGCGCTAAGAGCCGCGCGATGCGCGGTTGCGCCTCGAAACTAGCCTGCGGGCGTCGCATCGGCCCCTACAATCATACAAGCAGGTACATACGGATTCGCCGCAAACTTCCGGGAAAACCACTGCCTTCTGCGGGCGGACAGCGTCGTCCGCCCATACGCGAACTTCGGAAAAACTGCGCAGAATCGAATAGCAGCGGACTATTTCAGCTTGAATCGGATGTCGTCGCCGTAGAATTTGTACAGGCGGTATGCGCCGAGCAGGCGGGAATAGATCTGCGCGGAATAGCGCGGCGCAATATCCCCCAGCGGAAGATTGGTCGAGACGATGGTGGGCCTGTTTTCAAGCAGGCGGCTGTTGAGCAGCTGATAGAGCGCGGAGACGGCGAACTGCGTTGTCATTTCCGTGCCGAGATCGTCGAGAATCAGAAGATCACTGGAAAAATAATCCGCCGTGCGCGACACGTCCGGCTGCGGGCGGAACTTATCGGCCTCAAACGCGGCCAGCAGCTCCGCCACCGGCGCATAGCTGACGGAATAGCCCCGGTCGGCGACCGCCCGCGCGATGCAGGCGGACAAGTATGTCTTGCCGAGGCCCGTTGCGCCGACAAACAGAAGCGACGGCGAGGCGCAGGTGAAGTTTTGCGCATAGCCGAGCGTGTCGCGGTAGGTGCGTTCCATCAGCGTCCGGGGGCTTGTCTTCAGCCGTTCGTCATACTGTGCCGGATACAGATCGAGCCGGAATCGGTCAAAGCTTTCGGAGCCGAACAGCGCGGCAAGTTCCTTTTTCTGCTCCTGCCTGCAAAGTTCCTTGAGGCATTCGCACATCTGCGCGCCCACATAGCCTGTGCCGCCGCATTTGGGGCAGAGCGGCTGGACAGTCAGATCGTCAGGCTCCAGCCCCTCGGCCTGCAAAATCCAGTCGCGCTCCTGCTGGAGCGCCAGATTGTCCTTTTTCAGCTGCTGCATGGCAGCCACGGGGTCGCCCTGACGGCGGAACGTCGCGGCAAGCACATGTGCGGCGGTCCGGCGCAACTCCCGTTCGATCTCGCCCAGACGCGGCTCTTTTTCATAGATCGCCGCAATGCGGGCGCGGGAGGACTGCTCGTTCTGCTCGTTTTCGCTTTGCAGGCGCTGCATTGCGCGCTGCACAATGGCCTGAGAGTATGCCATGGTCAATCCTCCTTGTCATTCAGCAGACGATCAACGGCGGCGCGCTCCAGCGCGCTCAACTCGTCATGGTGGCGCTGCACACCGTAGCCGGGGCGGCCGGACGCGGGCTTTGCCGGGGCGCGGTCGCCGGATTCAATCTGGCTGAGTGTGGTAAAGCCCTGCTCGTGCCAACTGCGCAGGATGGAGTTGCAATAGGGCCACTTGAGTCCGCCGGTCGCCATACAGGTCTTTTCATAGGCCAGACCGATTTCTTTTTCGCCAAAGCCCCACGAGAGCCACGTCAGGATGTAATTCTCCTCGCCCGTTGTGAGCCGTCTGCCCGTAATGCCGAACAGTTCGCGGATTTTTCCCAGCTGCGACTGCCGCAGCAGCTGGTTCTGCATGTAAACAGCTGCCTGCTCCATCGTGTCGATGCCGTGGTCGGCCCAGTAATACGCCTCTTTCTCGATCGACCGCAGAGACGGCATGCGCGAGATGCCGCGCGAACGCTGCCGCTGGATGCAGTAGTTGACAAGAATCGAAATGACCTCACCGGGAAGCCCCAGATAGCGGTAGACCGAAAGCAGAATTTTAAGTTCCTCGTTGGATAGCACCCGTCCCAGCCGCCGCTGCGTCTCGCCGGTGATGGCTTCAAACTCGCGGCTGGTGCGCGTTTCGCGGATGACGTCCTGCTCGGTATAGACCGGGGCCTGCGACGCGTCGAGATGCTGTCTCGCTTCCTGCGGCCAGAGCCCCAGCTGTTGAAGCGTTGCGCAGGCCAGATCGTACCGGGCCTGTGTCATGCGCAGCGCCGTCTGCGCATCGGCAAGCGGACGGTTTGCGAAAAGATAGAGATACAGCAGCGCAGCGTCGCCGTTGGCGGCGGCCAGCAGCCGCTGCGCGGCGTCGGCGGGGATGAGAAGCGGTTCCGCCAAGGCGAACGCCCCCTTTCGTAAAAGCTGAAATTATCCGAAATCAAATGCAAGATACACATCTGGCATGTGCGCATCCGAAAGCCATTTGCACATGGCAAATGGTGCGCTGCCGCCCACGGTGCGTACGCGGCACTGCTTTGCCGGAAGCTGTTTTAACAGTGCCGGAAGGACAGAACAGTCCGGCAAGATCTCGTCCACGACGAGTGTCTCGCCGTCCGGATGTGCGCAGGCGCAGCCGAAGTGGCTGCCGAGTTCCAGCCGGTAAAAGCCGGACATGGAGGCCTGATACCGAAGATCGGACAGGCCATAGCGCACATGCGGCAGATCATAGAGGACCGTCTCACGCAATCCGGCATATTCGGCGGGCGTCAGCACTTCGCACACGCCGCGTGCCTCCGGCGCGCCGCCCTCGTCAAAAAAGGCTGTGTTCTGCGAGACAAAGCCCAGCGAGGCGTAATAGCTGCGCAGCGCGTCCGTCGCCGGAACAAGCGTCAGGCAGTCAAAATACCGCTTTGTCAGTTCTTTTTCTGCGTAGGCCAGCAGCTTTGCGCAGATCCCGCGCTTTCGGAAGTCCGGATGCGTGGTCACGGCATAAAGATAGGCCGTGCGGCAGTTTTTTTCGCCCCATGCCACCTCCTGCGGCAGCGCGTAGGCGGCGGCAATGACCTTGCCGTCCTCTTCTGCACAGAAGCCGGTCGCGGTGGGATAGGAAATGGCGAAAAACGCCTCGATCTCCTGTTCCGTGTCGCCGAAGCCGAGCGCCCAGAGCGACTTCAGCTGCGGCAGATCGCCGGGGTTTGTTTTGCGGAAGCGCATCGGTCAGTTCTCCTTCCAGTCGGCTGTGTATTTTTCCAGCAGCACCGTCGGCTGGTACGATTCCTTCGCGCGGCGCAGGCCCTCGGAGCCCATGTCGTCTTCACGGTTCAAAAAGCGCACCTCCGGGTATTTCTCCGCGATCATGCGGGAAAACTCGCGGTTGATCATGGCGTAGGCACCGTTCACGTCCGGGAAAGCCTTTTCAAAGCCGACGTCATAATAGTCCCGGTTCATGCGGCTGCCCATGGAAAACGCGATGATGCGCTCACCGTCGGACAGCAGCAGACCGTCCATTTCCAGTTCGTCAAAATGGTCAAATGCGCGCTGCAGCGCGGCCTTTTCCAGCTGCAGCTGGTCGAGTTCCTGCGCGTTTACGGCAGGTTCATGCGTCTCATACCAGATGCGCAGCATCTCATGGCACTGCGGAAGATTTTCATCGGTGATGGGTGCCGTGAACCAGTCTGGGAACTCGTCTTCAAAGCGGTTGCAGTGGTTGCGCTTGGACTGCAGCTTCTTGCCGTGCAGTTCGGAGAGTTCTTCAACGGTATAGATATAGTCGTAGGAATTGCGGCAGGCGGTAAACTCAAATTTGCCCGGATAGAGCGCCTCGAGTTCCGCGCGCGTTTCGTTCGTCAGACTGCGCAGGCGCAGCGGATTGCCGCGCTCGGCAGCGTCGGCCCGGATAGCCTCGATCGCTTCGCGCAGATCGCCGGTTCCGGCTGGATAGAGATAGACCTCGCGGCCGCGCCACGGCGCATGCTGGGTCAGGCGTTCCCCGGCCCGGCCGAGTTCGCCAAAATAGTCTGACCAGAGATACATGCAGCTGAATGCGTATTCCGCGCCGGGATATGCACAGTTTTTCAGAATTTCATGCGCCCACGCGCGATCGGCGGCCTCCGCCTTGTGAAAAGAAATCATAAAAATTCGAGACTCCTGTCTGTTTATAAAATTATTCTTGATTCTCTGTCAGTATACCACGGATGTCAAATATTTCGCAACAGCGTTGACAAAAATACGGGAAAAGGATACAGTATAAAGGAACAGCCCCTCTTTCATTCGGAGCGGGCAGAAAAGAGGAAAAAAATATGTGCGAAGCATGCAAGAAACCGTTTTATATCACCACGCCGATCTATTATCCGTCGGATAAGCTGCATATCGGCCATACCTACTGCACCGTTGCGACCGATGCCATGGCGCGCTATAAGCGCCTGCAGGGCTACGATGTCATGTTCTTGACCGGCACGGACGAGCACGGCCAGAAAATCGAAGACAAGGCGAAGGCCGCCGGCGTCACGCCGCAGCAGTTCGTTGACAACATCGTTGCCGGGCCGAAGGGCATTCTCGATTTGTGGAAGCTGATGAACATCTCCAACGACCGCTTCATCCGTACCACGGACGATTATCATGTGGAGGCCATCCAGAAGATCTTCCGGAAGATGTATGAAAATGGCGATATCTATAAGGGCGAATACAAGGGCAAATACTGCACCCCCTGCGAAAGCTTCTGGACAGAGAGCCAGCTGGTAGACGGCAAATGCCCCGACTGCGGCCGCGAGGTGCACGACGCGTCAGAGGAAGCCTATTTCTTCCGCCTCTCCAAATACGCGGGCCGCGTGCGCGAACTGCTGACGACGACAGATTATCTGCAGCCGAAGTCCCGCGTCAACGAAATGATCAACAACTTCATCGATCCGGGCCTCGAAGATCTCTGCGTTTCCCGTACCAGCTTCACCTGGGGCGTGCCGGTCGATTTTGATCCGGGTCATGTGGTCTACGTCTGGGTCGATGCGCTGTTCAACTATACCACGGCGCTCGGCTTTATGAACGAAAAATACCAGGATTATGAGAAATACTGGCCTGCGGACGTGCACTTTGTCGGCAAGGAGATCGTCCGGTTCCACTCCATCATCTGGCCCGCCATGCTCATGAGCATGGGGATGCCGCTTCCGAAGCACGTCTACGGCCACGGTTGGCTCGTCATGGACGGCGGCAAGATGTCCAAATCCAAGGGCAATGTCGTAGACCCCTATATTCTGGCGGAAAAATTCGGCGTCGATGCGCTGCGCTTTTTCCTGCTGCGCACGTTCCCATTCGGCTCCGACGGCAATTTCTCCAACGAACTGCTCATCAACACCATCAACATCGATCTCGCCAACGATCTTGGCAACCTCGTCTCCCGCACAACGGCGATGGTCGAAAAATACTTCGGCGGAACGCTGCCTGAAGCGCGCGAAGCGGGCGAGGTGGACGAGAGCCTGATCGCAATGCTTTCCGGCCTGCGCGACCGCTATGAGGCGCAGATGGAGAAGTTCCAGTTCCAGAACGGACTGGACGAGATTTTCAAGTGCATCCAGCGCGCGAACAAGTATATCGACGAGACAATGCCGTGGGCGCTTGCTAAGGACGAAGCAAATAAGCCGCGCCTTGCCTCCGTTATGTATAACCTGCTCGAGGCTATCCGCATCTGCACGACGCTCCTGCTGCCGTTTATCCCGGCTTCCTGTGAGAAAATTTTCGCGCAGATCGGCGCGGACGCATCCGTGCAGACGTGGGACAAGGCCAACGTCTGGGGTGCGCTCCCGCAGACCGTAAGCGTCCGCAAGGGCGAGGCAATCTTCCCCCGCGTAGACGCGGCAAAGGCACTTGCCGAACTGGAAGAAATTGAGGCCGAGCAGAAAAAGGCGCTCCTGCCCGCCGTTGAGGTCGAGCCGCAGTTGGAGGAGAAGGTCGATTTCGATACTTTCTGCAAGTCCGATCTCCGCGCAGTCAAGGTCAAGGCCTGCGACCGCGTGAAAAAGTCCGACAAGCTTCTGCGCTTCACGCTCGACGACGGCACCGGCACGGACCGTCAGATTCTCTCCGGCATCGCAAAATTCTATGAGCCGGAAACGCTCGTCGGCAAGACGCTCGCCGCGATCATTAACCTGCCGCCTAGAAAAATGATGGGTCAGGAATCGTGCGGTATGCTCCTGTCTGCGGTTCACAAGGAAAAAGGCGAGGAAAAGCTGAATCTTCTCATGCTGAACGATGCCATTCCCGCCGGCGCAAAACTCTGCTGATCACCAACCGGGCCTCCCGCCGGAGGCCCGGTTTTCGGTTTTCGCCAGAAAACGGTTGCATTTTTGAAGAAAAGATGATATGATACCCAAGATCTGAACCGCAGGGTTCGTACATCGGTAGTACAGCGGCTTCCCAAGCCGCGGAGGCGGGTTCGACTCCCGTACCCTGCTCCATCAAGCTGAACCAAAAAAGATATCAGCGCGAAAAGCCCAGAAGTTTCAACTGTTTCACCCCTTAGGTACACAATGTGTCATGGGGGTACAGTCGGTACGGGCAAAAGCAAGACGCAAACTCATGCAGTTGAGTTTGCGTCTTGCTTTTTACATAAGGATAGAGCTTCGCAGGAACGTAAGCGTCAAACCTAACCGCGCATAGACACACATGAGACAATAGTAATATGTATGCTCCGACTTACAAACATTGCGCATGATTGCCAATTCATACACAAAATATCTCAAAAAAAAACAATACATAATTGTCATGGCGCAAACAGACCCTTTTTTGGCACTATGCCCATTTGACAGGCCGATAAATGACGTGCTATCGTTTAATTGATACAAAAATACCGGCTGAAATGTGAGAAATGGATACGGCGTGCACAATTGCCGCCGATCCGGCCTTGTTGAGGGATTCGATATGATCAATCAATGCTATGAATACGAAGCAGCACATACAATCCAGGACGTGCTGTCCTGCAATGGGGATTTAAACATTGCGCTGGTTGCGGACTCGCATCTGGACAATTCCGTCCCGGCTACCATTGAGAACATCTCCGCAGTCGATCAGGCGGTACATTTTGACTGCTGCGTCCATCTGGGTGATTTCCTCGCCGGTGAGATCGGCGGACGGTACGCAAAGCTTCTGCTGCGGCAGCAGCTTGATCTGTTCCGGCCCACTGTTTCGAGCGGACGCTTCTTCCCGGTGCAGGGCAATCACGACGCATGCAGCGGGCCGTATTCCGCGCGGCTCTGGCCGGAGGCCATCGGCTTTCTGGACGCGGAGCAGGGTGTCTGCCGTCCTGCACAGAAGCCATATTACTATGTAGATATTGCGAAGGAAAAGGTTCGACTTGTGTTCCTGTGCTCGTATTTTTATGAGCACCGCGGCGGCGAACCGGTCATGATCTTCGGATACGAGGAAGATCAAATTCAGTGGCTGCAAAACGAGGTGCTGGTTTTGCCGGCGGACTGGACGGTGATGCTATTCTCGCATGACGCGCCGTTTTCTGCATTGCTGTTCGATGAGAAAACTGCACTCGAAAAGAACGACATCGTCAACGGCAATCAGATCTTTTCCGCGCTCGACCAGTGCCGGAAGCAATACGGCTTTGACATTGCCGGGTGGTTCATTGGCCACTATCACGGCGATCGGATTGTAACGCTTTTTGGAATTCCGTTTATCATCACTGCGTCAGAAACTGCATATGATCCGCAGTTGTTTGACGACGACGTGCGTTTCTGGGAAAGAGATTTGGACACGCAGAGCGAAGACCTCTGGGATGCGCTCGTACTGAAAAAGAGCGAACGTAGGGTCTATCTGAAGCGTTTCGGAGCGGGCGAGGACAGAATTGTTCACTATTAAATAGATGGAGGAATCCAGATGGAACCATACTTTGCAGATCAATGCCGGTCGCTGACAGAAAAGCTCCATGCACTCCGGGAGCCGGACGATCTCTGCTTCGCGCTGCTTGCGGGAACGGCTGTGTCGGATTTCGCGGATCATACGGACGAAAACATCCGCGCGGTCGATGCGCAGACGCATTTTGACGGTGTCATCCACCTTGGCGATATTTTAAACGGCAGCATCCCCGAAAATGCGTCCCGCTTTGTACTCTCGCAGGAGCTGGCGCGGTTTCAGAATGCAACAGCTTCCGGCAAGCTCTACATTGCCTGCGGCGATGACGACGGCTATCGCAACGAGCGCTATGTCGGCCAGATCGTGACGGGCATCGTGACGGACGAGCGCTGGTATCAGGAGACGGCTTATCTGGAACAGTACCCCGATCTGCATCGACCGCAGAATAAACCGTACTATTATGTGGATTTCTCCGAGCGGAAGGCGCGTCTGATTTTCCTCTCGTCCTATGTTTCGCAGATCGACGAACAGGAAGAACTTTTTGAAAAAAGCTGCCAATACGGCGCGGAGCAGCTTGTGTGGCTCAAGACAGAGGCGCTCCAGCTTCCTGAGGGATGGGCGATATTCCTGTTTTCGCACGCGCTGCCAAAGTCGCGTTTTGAAACGGGTACTGACCCATGGAACTATATGGAATACGCCTCTGAGCCGGCCATGATGCTGCTGCGGCAGGCGCAAAAGCACGGTATCCGCATCGGTGGTTGGTTTGCAGGGCACTACGCCTGCGATTACGAAACTACGTTCTGCCGCATCCCGTATTTCTTGATCGATTCTGTCCGCCCGCAGCCGATAAAATCGCTGTTTCCGAACGTCCGGAAATGCACGGAGCGGGGCTTGGGCGCGGAAACAGAAGATTTATGGGACGTGCTGCTCCTGAAGCCGAATCAGCGGCGCATCTATCTGCTGCGCTTTGGCGCGGGAGAAGACCGCGTGTTTGACTATTGACCGGACTGGAAAGGATAAAGAAATGGAACATACTTTCAAGACTTTCGGCACGATGCTCGACTGCTCACGAAACGCCGTTATGACGGCGGAAAGCGTCAAGCGCTGGATTGACCTGACCGCGAAGCTCGGCTGCAATACGCTGCATCTTTATATGGAGGACACCTATGAGGTGGACGGCCACCCCTATTTCGGCCATCTGCGCGGAAGATACAGCAAAGCGGAACTGAGGGAGATCGATGCGTATGCGGCGGCGCACGGGATGCAGGTCATCCCGTGCATCCAGACGCTTGCCCATGTCAACGCCCTGTTCCACTGGCCGGTCTACCGGGAAATTCACGACGCAGCCGATATCCTGCTGACCGGCGACGAGCGAACCTATGAACTGGTCGATGGGATGTTCCGCACGCTGCGCGAATGTCTGCGCACCAATATTGTGAACATCGGCATGGACGAAGCGGATCTGCTCGGCCTTGGCAAATATCTGACGCTGCACGGCTACCGCGATCGCTTCAGCATCCTGATGGAACATCTGCGCAGGGTGTCAGAAATGGCGAAAAAATATGGCTTCGAGCTTCTGATGTGGGGCGACATGTTTTTCCGTCTGGCAGGCGGCGATTACTTTACCAATTTTAATCAAGACCCGGAACTTGGCGAGATCCCGGAGAAGATCAAACAGCTGGTGCCGGAGAATGTCCAGCTGGTGTATTGGGATTATTTCAGCCGCGAGCAGCAGCGTTATGAGAAAAATATCGATGCGCACAATGCCATCAAGAGCGAGTCTTGGTTTGCGGGCGGCCTTTGGACGTGGGCCGGCTTTGCGCCGCACAATGCTTTCGCCATTGCTACCATGCGCGAAGCCATGCGGGCCTGCCGCGCAAAGGGCGTTGAGAACGTGGTCATGACGATGTGGGGCGACAACGGCGCGGAATGCTCCAAATTTGCCGTGCTCCCGGCCCTGTTTATGGTTGCGCAGATGGCGCGGGGCATTGACGACGAGGAAACCATCCATGCGAATTTTGAGAAGGAATTCGGTATCCCATTTGAGGATTTCCGCGCGCTCGACCTAGCCGGGACGCAGAACGATTCTGCTGAGGCGATCTATAACCCGGAAAAGTATCTGCTCTACTGTGACCCGTTCATGGGGCAGTTTGATAACCGTGTGAAGCCGGCGGACGCGGCTGGTTATGCGGACTGCGCCGCGAGGCTGGCCGTGTATGCGGATCACGCCGAATACGGCTACCTGTTCCGCTCCCTGCGGGCGCTCTGCGCATTTTTGAGTGTGAAAGCAGACCTTGGCATCCGCACAAGGGCGGCGTATCTGTCCGGCGATAAAAAAGCCGCGAAGGCGCTCTGCACCGATTATGACGCGGCGCTCGAACGGCTGGACGCGTTTTATGCGGCCTATGAGCAGCAGTGGATGCACGAAAACAAGCCGCAGGGCTTTGACGTGGTTGATCTTCGCATCGGCGGCCAGCGCCAGCGACTGCTGCATTGCAGAGACCGGTTGCTGGCCTATGCGGAAGGACGGCTCGACCGGATCGAGGAGCTGGAGGAGCCGGTTCTCGACTGCTGCTGCGAGGAAAAAGCCGACGGACAGGCGACACGGGCAATTTTCTGGCATGAGATCGCGTCGGCGAATGTCATTTGAGACAGGGCGGAGGATACAAAATGAACGTACAATATCATCGGTTGACAGATGCGGGCTTTGCCTATGCCGTCCGGATGCCGGAGCGGATGCACGCAGGTCTTCCAATGATTATCCAGCTGCACGGCGCAGGTGAACGCGGCGGTGGTGAGGATCTGGAGAAGGCTGAGATTCATGGACTGGCGAACATCCTGACAGAAACGCGGGAAGAAGACTGCGTGCTGATCGAACCGCGCTGCCCGGAAGGGTCCTTTTGGGTGGCGGAGCTTTCGGAACTGAAGCGGTTCGTTTGCCGCATGATCGAAGCATACGCCTGCGACCCGGATCGGGTCACGCTGACAGGACTCAGCATGGGCGGATACGGCACATGGTTCCTTGCGATGGCGGCGCCGGAGCTGTTCGCGGCTATCGCGCCTTGCTGCGGCGGCGGAATGCCGTGGAACGCAGAGGTATTGACTATGCCGGTCTGGGCGTTTCATGGTGCGCTGGACGATGTCGTACCCCTGACGGAGACGGTCGATATGGTCAAGGCAATACAGCGTGCGGGCGGCAATGCAAGGCTGACGGTTTTTGGAGACTGCGGCCATGACGCATGGACGTATGCGTATGATGAAATGCTCCTGCAGTGGCTGCTGGCACAAAAAAGAACGGAGACGGACAAATGAACCCATACCGTTTTGAGAATCAGAATCGGGAAATTGTGCTGTCCCGGTACAATATGCCGACCCCGTGGATGAACTACCTGTCCAACGGAACGCTCCATGCGATGATCTCGCAGGCAGGCGGCGGCGTTGCGTGGTACCGTTCGCCGCAGATCTGGCGCATCAACCACTACCGCTTCTTCCACCTGCCGACCGACCGCAGCGGATTTTATACCTACATCAAGGACGGCGATGCCGTCTGGTGTCCGACCAATGAGCCGTGCGCCTGCAAGCCCGAGAAATGGGAGGCTGCGCACGGCATGGGCTACACCCGCTTCTCAGCGGAGCGTGACGGCCTGCACGCCGAGGCGACGTATCTGGTCAGCCCGCTGGAAAACGTCATGCTCTGGCATCTGGAGCTGCGATCTGACCGTGACCGAAACGTGACGGTCTACCCCTACGTCGAGCTTGGCATGATGGAGTTCATGCGCGAGCTGCAATGGCAGTGCTATAACAAGCACCAGCTGTCCGTCTACGAGAAAGACGGCGTGCTGTTTTATCGCTACGGCGTGGAAAATCAGCCGAAGCCCGACGAGACACCGCTGGTGTATTTTGCAAGCGATGTGCCCGCAGCCGGATTTGACTGCGACCGCGACGCATTTGTCGGCAGCTACCGCAGTGAGGAAGCGCCGGTCGGACTCGAACACGAACATCTGAAAAACTCCACACTCTTTGGCGGCGATCCGTGCTTCGCGCTGGAGCTGCCGCTGACGCTCCGTGCCGGAGAGACAAAATCGCTCAATATTTATCTCGGCACGGAGATGACGGAGAGCGAGATTTCCAAGTCCCTTGCCGCCTGCAAAGCCCCTGACTTTTTCACCGCGTCCATGCAGAAGCTGGCGGAGACGTGGGAGGATTTCTTCTCCGGCTTCCAGTGCAGCCTCCCGGACAAGGACGCGGAGACGATGATCAGCATCTGGAATCCCTATCAGATGGAGCGGAACTTCCGCTTCTCCCGGAATATCAGCTACTACGCCACCGGTACGTTCCGCGGCATCGGCGTGCGCGACACCGCGCAGGATGTTCTCGCCATGATCCCGCTTCAACTTGACCGGGCAAAAGAGAAATTTGAATTGCTCCTGACCCAGCAGTATCAGGACGGCCACTGCAATCACTATTTTTTCCCCACCGAGGGCTGGGAGCCGGTCACGCGCATCCACTCGGACAACCACCTCTGGCTGGTCATGGACGCCTATCACATTGCGCTGGAGGAGGGAAACGTTTCGTACCTCGACACGCAGGCCCCGTATTTCGACGGCGGCAGCGGCACGATCTGGGAGCACATCAAACAGTCCATCCGCTTCACCACGCAGAACATGGGCGCGCACGGCTTCCCGCTGATGCTCAGCTCCGACTGGAACGATATGCTCTATAAGGTCTGCCGCAAGGGGAAGGGCGAGAGCATCTGGACGGGGATGCAGTTTGCCGTCGCGCTGCGCATGATGCAGGAGCTGGCGGAGCGCATGGGTGAACCGGAGTTTGCAGCGGAATGCAAGGCGCTCTATGACCGCCAGCAGGCGCTTTGCCGCACGCTTGCGTGGGATGGCGCGTGGTTCCGCCGCTGCATCACGGACGAGGGCCGCTTTATCGGCTCGGAGTCCGAGCCGCAGGCAAAGATCTGGCTCAATACGCAGAGCTGGGCAGTCCTCAGCGGCCTCGGCACACAGGAGCAGCAAATACAGGCCATGGACAGCGTGAAAGAATATCTGGATACCAACCTCGGCATCAAGAAAATTCATCCGGCCATGACGACGGACTACCCGACAAAGGAAGAAAACCTGACCTGCTACAATAAGGGCTGCGGCGAAAATGGAAGCGTCTTCTGCCATGCCAACACATGGGCGATTATCGCAGAATGTATGCTGAAACGCCCGGAAAATGCCTGGAAATACTATCATCAGCTTCTGCCGATGGTTGCGCAGAAAACAGCGGGCGCGGAGCGCTATAAGGCGGAGCCGTATGTCTATTCGTCGAATATCTTCGGCCCGGAGAGCGATAAATTCGGCCTGGCCAACGTCTCGTGGCTGACCGGAACGGCGGCATGGATGTATCTGGCCGCGACGCAGTACATTTTGGGCATCCGCCCAACATGGGACGGCCTCGAGATCGACCCCTGTCTGCCGGAGCAGCTGCTCCCGGCAAAGGTCACCCGCGTGTTCCGCGGCTGCCGGTATGAGATCACCATTACGAAAAACCAAAAGCTGCTTCTCCCGCATGTGGACGGAAGAGAACAGCTGAGCGTTCAGGTATAAGGAAAACCACCAGTCATACGCATATGGCCGGTGGTTCTGTTTTTACGGCAATCTCGACGAATCCGTATGTACTTACCTGCTTGATTGTAGGGGCCGATGCCCACATCGGCCCCTATAGGCTGCTGCGCAGATTTGCAGCTGCCCATCGGGCGGAGTAGAGCCCACCCTCAACTGCGTCAGTCTTTTTCAGCCGTCTCCGGCTCAAGATTCTTTCGGCTCAGGAGGATGCCGATCGCAATGAGCGGGATCACGATCCAGCTGACAATGGTCGCTGTCCAGCCGCCCCACTGCGCGAGGAGCGCAAACAGATAGGAGGAGATCGCCGCGCCCAGATACAGCATACAGTCGAGAATGCCGCTGACGGTCGCGCTGCGGCCGACGGAGCCGAACTGAATGGGGATCGAGATCGTAAAGGAAAGGTCCGTGCAGACCATCAGGCAAAGCATGACCGCCATAAAGCCTGCCGCGGCCAACGTCCATCCGGCGAGATTTGCAAGCAGCACGATGCAGGCCGCAGCAGCGCAGCCTGCATAGAACACGATCAGCTGCATTCTGGTTTTCGGGATTTTTTTCTGAACTGCCGGATGCACGGCAAGCGCCAGAATTTTTGCGGCGGGCAGCACCGCGGATAAGATCAGGGAAAGCGTCGCGTTCAGCGAAAATTCCTCAGAAAAATACACCGGCGCCCACGAGGTTAGCCCGTCGCGGATCATGCCGGTCAGACAGGCGACGCCCATAAAATAAAACAGCCTTCCTCTGCGGAAAAACTGCCAGTTCAGCTTGGCCGCTTGATTCTTCTGCGTCTGCGCCGTCTGCGGCGCTGTGCAAAGCTCCCGCATCAAAGCCCACACAAGTCCAAGCGTCAGACACGCCGCTGCCGTGACCGTCATGGCCATTCGCCAGCCGCCCAGGGCCAATTCCGCAGGGACGATCAAAAAGCAGCTCAGGGAACCGGCGTGCTGGAAAAGCGAAACAATGCGCAGCGCGCTCTCCTGCTGCTCTGCGGGCAGATTGTCTGCCGTCAGCCGGACGAGGCTGGGCCAGACTGCGGACTGCGCATAGCCGTTGATGCACCACAGAACAATCATGACCGGCAGATACGGCAGCAGCCGGATGCCAAGATGCGTCGCGGCACAGCAGAACATGGCGGCGCAGATCATCAGCCGTGGATTTGTGCGGTCCGTCAGCAGCGAGTTGATCGACATCCCGACGGCATACGCGATATATCCGGCTGTGATCGCCAACCCCATCGCGTCCTTCGCAATGCCCAGATCGGGCAGCAGATCGACCATGCAGGCGCTCAGATCCGTGCGGCAGATCTGACAGACAAAATACAAAATGCCGGACAAAATGACCAGCTTCCAATGCTTCTTTTTCAATGCCTTGATTCTCCTTCTGATTTCTTTTAAAATCGTAGCACAGGCGTTTTTGGAAAAGCAATGATAATTATGGCGCAAATGCGTATGAAAATGTCTCGAAAACAGCCTATTTGTTATGAGCCACATCCTCTTAAAATGAGACAGTCAGGAGTTCTCAAGGCGCTGTGTTATGACTGTTAAAGACAGAATGAAAGAGAAAGGATAGACAGGAGCCATGAAGATAGCCGGAATTCTATTTGATAAAGACGGGACGCTGCTTGACTTTAACGAATTCTGGGTTCCTGCAGCACAACGCGTCATCAGGCGCATTTTTTCGGATTACAGGATATCAGATACAAGCATCCACGCGGAGAAAGCACTGCATTCGATTGGGATTGTAGAGAATAAAGTGCTTCCGGATGGTTCGTTTGCATGGAAGCCATACCGGGATATTGCAGATGATCTGAAACCTGCATTGGAATCCATGGAAGCGGGACTGTACGTCGATGCAGAAGACCTGACGAATAAGCTTGTTCGGTATTTCGAGGAAGAGAGCCTCGCGGGCAATGACAATATAAAGGGCACTGCCGATCTGCCGGTCATTTTGGACTAGCTGCGGGAGAAGGGCATTCAGCTTGGAATCGCTACAACAGATACCTATCATGCAGCGGTGAACTGTCTGAAAGAACTGCGTGTGCTTTCCTATTTTACTTTATACGCCTGAGATGAATCCCATCGAGCAGATATGGAAAGAACTTCAAATCACGGGCTTCCGCAATGAAGTGTTTGCTACTTTGGAGAAGGTAGTAGATCGGCTTTGCGATACCATTTGCACCTTGACCTCTGATACGGTAAAGAGCATTACACGGCGTAGTTGGACAATCAATTGTTTTAATTAGACTTTAGTATTATACGGTATTCTTCGGCAAATCCGCAGCTTCTCAGCGGGCCGATGTGGGCATCGGCCCCTACAGGGTACTGCGAGAATTCGCGGCTGCTCATCGGGCGGACAGAGGCGTCCGCCCCTACGCAGGCCTTGAAATCCTGCATGAGAATGAGGGGGACACCTGTTTTTTGACAGTCTTAGGCCGGGGGCAAACGCCTCCGGCCCTTTGAATTTCATCCGATTGTTTATGGTTCAGGTGTTCAGCAGAAACGCAGGCGTAAAGGACTGGGGTGAAACAAGGTGCGCATACTGCGCGAAGGACTGCAGAAGGAACCGGCGGTCATGACAGTCGGAAGCGAGCATCAGCGGCAGGCGCATACGCTGCATTTCCTGAAGCAGGAACGGAGCCGGATAAGGCGTGCTGCGATAGCCGCGCGCGATCGCGCCGGTGTTGATCTCAAAAATCACGGGCGCGGAGCGCAGCCGCTCCAACGCGCCGAGGGCCGCGGCCCGGTAGCGCGGATCATTTCGATCAAAGAGCGCGCCGTCCTCGTTGAATTTCTCAATCAGGTCAAAGTGCGCGATCACGCGGCAGCGCGTCTTTTCATAGAGATTCCCAATAAGCCCGTAATATTCCTCCGCCATCGCGTACCAGTCGCCGCCATACCAATCATTCACGATGGAGCGCAGAATGTCCGGCGTTCCGTCAACGCTGCGAAACTCGTTTCCATGCCGCAGATAATGTACGCCGCCGATTACATAGTCATAGCCGTCTGTCGCTGTGTCGGACCAGTAATCCTGCTCCACGCCGCAGAGAATCTGGATCTGCCCGGCATAGGCCGCCTGTAGGCGGTGAACCTCGGCGCGGTACTGCGCCTCGTGCTCCGGCGTCATGCCGGCGTAGTCATATGGCGCGACGCTGTGCCCGGAAAACCCGATGGCCGGACAGCCAAGCCGAATTGCCTCCTGCACGATCTGCTCCGGCGTGTCGCGCCCATCGCAGAAGGTTGTATGTGTGTGATAATTTGCAAAAATCATAATCTGTTCTTCTCCATTCCACAAAACCAGCTTTGGAGAACTTTTATTCATATAATGATAACGCGCATATATAAATTCAACAACCATTGCGGCGTAAAATTTATGTAAAATATCTGTCAGTCATCACAGGGCTGCAAAATATTCGGGCATGTGAGCGGGCTGGACACAGCACCGCAGGCGAATCCGACATCACGCCTTTACAATGGATGCAGCGGCGCTGAGCGTGGTATCGGACACGAAGTTCTGCGTGCCGTACAGCACCAGTGTATCGGTAATACCGTTCTCTTTCGCGTATTCTGCCACATCGCCCTTGAAAAAGCGCAGATCGATTACATGGACTTCCGCATAGTCCTCCACGGGAAACTGCGCGAAGGTGTTGCCGTAGGAGTCTTTCATGAGCAGGAGTTTGCCGCTCTTTCCGCTGCCCGCAATGACAGTCTGCGCCTGATTGGAGTTCAGAAACACGGCATACTGGTCGCTGCCATTAAGATATGGGCATGACGACTGCACTGATTGATGATTTTACAGAAGAACTGCTTTTCGAGGACGAACTGGCTCCAAAGACCGTGCATGATGTTCTCGTTGTGCTGCACGGCATCCTGAAATACACAGCAGCATGTTTCTCCGGAGGATTTCCGGGGATTGACCTGAACTATCCAAAGCCGTGCAAGAAGGAAATGCGGGTTTTGTCCCGTGAAGAACAAGCGCGTTTTGTTTCCTATTTGTTGGAGGATATGGATAGCTGCAAGTTTGGCGTCCTGCTGACGCTGTTTACAGGCATCCGAATCGGAGAATTTTGCGCGCTGCGATGGAGCAATCTATCCGTAAAAGAGCAGACGATCCGTATCGACGCCACGCTTCAGCGACTGCGCGACACCAACGCTGCCGGCAACTCCGGTTCACGGACGAGAATCGTGATCGGCAATCCAAAAAGTGATACTTCCATCAGGACGATTCCCATAACAGACTATCTGGATGGGGACGGAATAGAGCCAACAGAAAGACAACAGCTTCGCAAACGCACTTGCTGCTTCAGCGGCTTTTCAGCATATGACGGCGGCCCGCAGGAAAACCTGCGGGCCGCCGTCAACACAAATGAAAAGAGGAATCATGAAATATGCTTTATTACTGTATCCTGACGCCGCTTTTGCGTCTCCATGTGAGCCGGAAGAACTTTACCGGTCCATTTGTTTGAGCGCATTATACGCGCACCACAGGCAAATGTCAAGCGTTGCATGGGAAAAAGCAGTATTAGAATTTCTGAAGGCAGCGTTCAGCAATATGAATAAATCAAATGGGTGAAAATTGTTGACATTAACGATACACATCACTAAAATAAATAAAAATTCTTTTTACAAAGACATGTGTGCATGATACGAGGACATATCCGGAGGGTACCTGCATTCCTCCAAATATGCAGTACAAAGCGGCACAGGCCTTACAGCGGAAGAGGGGACAGGAAAGCATGGAACAGGCACATCAGCATCGATTCACCGAACAGGAAAGCCAGCATGATGCCTGCGGAATCGGCGCCGTTGTCAATATCAGCGGACAGAGAACGCATCGGGCAGTAGACGACGCGCTGAAGATCGTCGAAAAGCTTGAACACCGCACCGGCAAGGACGCTGACGGCATCACCGGTGATGGCGTCGGCATTATGACGCAGATTCCACATGCTTTTTTTGAAAAAACGGCGCGGCAGGCGGGGAAAACACTCCCGGAAGCGGGCGATTACGGCGTTGCCATGATCTTTTTCCCGCAGGATCCGCTCAAACGCATGCGCAGCCGAAAGCTGTTGGAGATGATCCTGTCGCGCGAGGGGCTGGGCCTGCTGTTCTGGCGGGATGTGCCTGCCTGTCCGGAGATTCTGAGTGAAAAAGCGCGGAGAAGCATGCCTGCAATCGCGCAGTGCTTTATCCGCCGCCCGGAAAAGACCGCACGCGGTCTGGATTTTGACCGAAAGCTGTATCTGGCCCGGCGCGAGTATGAGCATTCCGTCTCCGGCACCTACGTCGTATCGATGTCCAGCCGGACAATCGTATACAAGGGACTGTTTTTGGTCTGGCAGCTGCGAAAATTCTATCCGGATCTGCAGGATGCGGAATTTGCTTCTGCTCTTGCGCTCGTGCATTCCCGCTTTTCCACCAACACCACGCCCTCGTGGAAGCGGGCGCATCCCAACCGCATCATTCTTCATAACGGCGAAATCAACACCATCCGCGGCAACATCAACCGAATGCTTGCACGCGAGGAGACGATGGCCTCGCCGATTCTGGGCGAGGAAATCGCCAGAGCCTATCCTGTCGTGGAGACAGACGGCTCTGATTCGTCCATGCTGGACAACACACTGGAATTTCTCATGTACAGCGGTATCGAACTGCCAAAGGCAGTGATGCTGTGCATCCCGGAGCCGTGGGGCCGGGATAAGAACATGCCCCGGGAAAAGCGCGATATGTTCCACTATTATGCTTCCATGATGGAGCCGTGGGACGGCCCGGCAGCAATCATCTTCTCCGACGGCGAACAGGTCGGCGCTGTGCTTGACCGCAACGGTCTGCGCCCGGCGCGCTATCTGGTCACAAACGACGGCTACCTGATTTTGGCCTCAGAGGTCGGCGCGCTGCCGGTTCCGCCGGAACGGATCGTCCGTAAATCCCGCCTGCAGCCGGGGAAAATGCTGCTGGTCGATACCCGAACCGGCACCGTTCTGGAAGATCGGGAACTCAAGCACCGCTATGCGGCGGAGCATCCCTACGGCGAGTGGCTCGATCAGGAACTGCTGCAGCTGGCTGATATTCCGATTCCAAACCGGAAGGTTCCGGAATACACGGCGTTGGAGCGCAGCCGCCTGTATAAGATCTTCGGCTATACCTATGACGAGATCCACTCAGCCATATTGCCCATGGCGAAAAACGGCGCGGAACCGACCGCTTCCATGGGAGCGGATATCCCGCTGGCCGTCCTGTCAGAAAAGCACCAGCCGCTGTTCTATTACTTTAAGCAGATGTTTGCACAGGTCACGAATCCGCCAATCGACGCGCTGCGCGAGGCCATCGTCACCGATACGACGGTCTACGCGGGTTCCGACGGCAATCTTCTTTCCGACTGCGCGGAAAACTGCCGCGTTCTGCAGATCAACAATCCCGTCCTGACCAGCCGGGATCTTATGAAGATCGAAGGGCTCCATATGCCGGGACTTCAGGCGAAGAAGGTTTCGCTGCTGTATTATAAGAATGCCTCGCTTGCGCTTGCGCTCGACCGGCTGTTTGTCGCCTGTGATAAGGCATATTACGCGGGGGCAAACATCCTCATCCTCTCCGACCGCGGTGTGGATGAGAACCACATTGCCATTCCGTCCCTGCTGGCAGTGTCTGCCGTGCAGCAGTATCTTGTACGCACGAAAAAGCGCACGGCAATCTCTTTGATCCTTGAGAGTGCCGAGCCGCGCGACGTGCACCATTTCGCCACACTCTTCGGCTACGGCGCGAGCGCTGTCAATCCCTATCTCGCACAGGACTGCATCGGCGAACTCGTTGCCGAAGGGGCGCTCAACAAGGACTACTATGCCGCGGTCGATGCCTATGATCAGGCCATTCTGGACGGCGTCATGCGGATTGCATCCAAAATGGGCATTTCCAGCATGCAGTCGTATGAGGGGGCACAGATTTTTGAGGCTGTCGGCATCTGCAAGGATGTTGTAGACCGGTATTTCACGAACACGGTCAGCCGCGTCGGCGGCGTCGGCCTACAAGAGATGAATGACGCTGTCGTCTGGCGGCATGACCGGGCGTTTGACCCGATGGATCTGACCGCTGATCTGACTGTCGATTCCTCCGGCTTCCATAAACTCCGCTCCGGCAGCGAGATGGAAGATCACATGTATAATCCGCTGACCATCCTGACGCTGCAGAAGGCCGTCCGTACCGGTGATTTTGCGTGCTTCCGCAGGTACTCCGCCATGGTTGATGATGAACTGCTGCCGCATACGCTGCGCGGTCTGCTTGGGTTCCGGTTTGACGAGACAAAGGCAATTCCGCTCGGCGAGGTCGAGCCGGTCTCCAGCATTGTCAGGCGCTTTAAAACCGGTGCCATGTCCTACGGCTCCATCTCCGAAGAAGCGCACCGCTGCCTTGCCATTGCGATGAATCGCCTGGGCGGAAAGTCCAACTCCGGTGAGGGCGGGGAGGAATCTGCAAGACTCGGCACGGAGGAAAACTCCGCCATCAAGCAGGTCGCATCAGGCCGGTTCGGCGTTACAAGCGAGTATCTTGTAAGTGCAAGCGAAATCCAGATTAAACTGGCGCAGGGAGCCAAGCCAGGAGAGGGCGGCCATCTGCCCGGCAGCAAGGTCTGGCCATGGATTGTGCGCACGCGGCATTCCACGCCCGGTGTGGCGCTTATTTCACCGCCGCCGCACCATGATATCTACTCGATCGAGGATCTGGCGCAGCTGATTTACGATCTGAAATGCGCAAATGAAAATGCGGAGATCTCCGTCAAGCTTGTTTCCGAAGCGGGCGTCGGCACCATTGCCGCAGGCGTCGCCAAGGCAGGTGCGCAGACGGTGCTCATCTCCGGCTATGACGGCGGAACCGGCGCGGCACCGCGCAGTTCCATTTACAATGCCGGCCTTCCGTGGGAACTTGGTCTGGCCGAAGCGCACCAGAGTCTCATTGCCAACGGCCTGCGCGGCCGGGTGCGGCTTGAAACAGACGGCAAGCTTATGACCGGCCGCGATGTGGCAATCGCCTGCATGCTCGGCGCGGAGGAGTTTGGGTTTGCAACTGCGCCGCTGGTATGTCTTGGCTGCGTCATGATGCGCGTGTGCAATCTCGATACCTGCCCGATGGGCATCGCAACCCAGAGGCCGGAACTGCGGAAAAACTTCTGCGGCAAGCCGGAGTATGTCATGAATTTTATGGAGTTTGTCGCGCAGGAACTGCGCATGATCATGGCGAAACTCGGCGTGCGCACGGTTGACGAACTGGTTGGCCATACGGAGTATCTGCACATCCTGCCGCATCAGATCACGCAGCGTGCTGCGATGGTAGACGTCTCCGGCATTCTGGCCCGCTGCGGCGAAGAAAACTGCCATTATGATCCTGTACAGCGGTTCGATTTCAAGCTGGATACGACGCTGGATAAGCAGGTGCTTTTGCCGCTGCTTCCGAAAAAGGGAAAACCGGCTGTTCCAAAGCGCTGCACCGTTGATATTTCCTGTTCTGACCGTGCGTTCGGAACGCTCTTCGGCGCGGAGATCACGCGCCGTTGGGGCGGTACGCTGGAGGATGATACTTATCAGATTCACTGCCGCGGCGGCGCTGGGCAGTCATTCGGTGCGTTTTTGCCGAAGGGCGTGACGCTTTCGCTCGAGGGCGACAGCAACGACTATTTCGGAAAGGGGCTTTCCGGCGGCAGGCTGGTCGTTTTTGCGGATCGGGCCAGCACGTTTGAGCCTGCTGAGAACGTCATCATCGGCAATGTTGCACTCTACGGTGCAACAAGCGGCAGCGCCTTCATTTCCGGTATTGCGGGCGAACGCTTCTGCGTGCGCAATTCCGGCGCGACCGCCGTTGTGGAAGGGGTCGGCGACCACGGCTGCGAATATATGACAGGCGGTACAGTCGTTGTCCTGGGGCCTACCGGGCGGAACTTTGCCGCCGGGATGTCGGGCGGCGTTGCCTATGTGCTGGATCCGGAGCATAAGTTTTATCTGCGTGTCAACAAAGAACTTGTTTCTGTCGAGACCGTTACACAGAAGCAGGACATTTCCCGTCTCCGGGAACTTCTGCAGCGTCATGTGGCATTCACAGGCTCAAAAAAGGGCCACGCCATTCTCGAACACTTCGACGAGCGGCTTGCGGATTTTAAAAAGATCATTCCGTATGACTACAGCCATATGCTGCAGCTGATCGGCCGGTATGAGGCAGCCGGTATGACGCGGGATGAGGCAGAACTTGAAGCGTTTTTGAAGCGGGGGGAATAAAGCCATGGGAAAACCGACTGGATTTCTGGATTATACGCGTGTTGACTGTCCGCTCCGCGACGCAGCAGCGCGCACAGGCGACTATGCGCCGGTCGAACTGCCGCTGTCTGAACGGAACCGCCGCCGGCAGTCCGGCCGCTGCATGGACTGCGGCGTACCGTTTTGCCAGGCGGGTGTGTCGTTTGAGGGAGTATTGCTCGGCTGCCCGCTGCATAACCTGATCCCGGAGTGGAACGATCTTCTTTGGAACGGGGATTATGAGGGCGCGCTGCAGCGGCTGCTGAAGACAAGCCCGTTCCCGGAGTTTACAGGCCGGGTCTGTCCGGCGCTGTGTGAAAGAGCCTGCGTCTGCGGCCAGGTGTCCCAGCCGGTCACGATTCGGGAAAACGAACTTTCTATCATTGAGTATGGCTTTGAAAACGATCTGATGCAGCCCATGCTGCCTGCCGCGCGTTCGGATAAAAAAATCGCGGTGATTGGTTCTGGCCCGGCTGGACTTTCCGCTGCTTATTATCTCAATCGTCGTGGCCATCATGTGACGGTTTTTGAAAAAGACCCGCTTCCGGGCGGGCTTCTGATCTATGGTATCCCGGAAATGAAACTGCCGAAGCAGATTGTTGCCCGCCGCATTTCGCTTATGAAACGTGAGGGCATCGGATTCCGGACAAGCTGTTGTGTCGGGAAGCAGATCGGCCCGGAGGAATTGGCTGCGCAGTTTGACCTTGTGATCTTCTGCTGCGGCGCGCAGCAGCCGCGGCCGCTGCCGTTTGCTGAAACGGCCGGTGTTTTCTATGCGCTCGATTATCTGCGTGCCTCGGCGCAGTCCCTGCTTGAAAAAACAGAACCCGCCGTAACGGCGTCCGGCAAGCAGGTCGTGCTGGTCGGTGCGGGCGATAGCGCCTCGGACTGTATCTCCGTTGCACTGCGGCAGGGCTGCCGGTCCATCACGCAGCTGATCCGCAAGCCGCGCACGGAGCGGACAGAAAAACGCGACCATGCGCATGAGGAGGCGGAGGCTGTCTTCGGCGCGGATATCCGGCGCTATGAGACGCAGATCGAACGGCTTGTCTGCGGCGATGACGGCTCTGTAAACGCGGTGATTCTGCAGGGAAGCGGCGAACAGCTGCCCTGTGATCTGCTGCTGCTTGCCTCCGGCTTTTCCGGGTGTGAACCGGCGTCTGTGGATGCGTATGAGGCCGTCCGGAAGACCGGCGTGCCGGCCCTGACAGCAGGCGATATGGCTTCCGGCGCGTCGCTTGTCGTGCTGGCTGCTGCCAGCGGCAAACAGGCCGCTGCGCAGGCGGACGCAAGTCTTATGGGCTACACCAATATTCTTTGAACACGATACGAAAGGATGTGCTTACTATGAGCAGGAAAAGAAGTCTCGGTGTGATCGGGCTTGGCCATGTGGGCGCGCACGTCGCGTATCGACCATAAATCCATTACCTGCTATATGCTGGGAGAACACGGAAACCTGCAGTTTGCGCCATGGTCCTGCGTGAGTTTTCGCGGTATGCCGCTGGATGCGTGGGCGGAAACAGATGAACGCTTCCGCTTTGACCGGATGGCGCTGCAAGAAGCGTCCATCGGCGGCGGATGGGTCACTTTTTCCGGCAAACAATGCACCGAGTACGGCATTGCGACAACGGCGGCACGGATGGCGTACATTGTGCTGCATGACGAAAAAGCCATCATGCCGGCCAGCGCCGAGCTTTGCGGCGAGTATGGCGAGACGGGACTGTTCGCGGGCGTTCCGTGCGTCCTTGGTGCAAACGGCGTCGAGCAGGTGATCGAGCTTCCGCTCAGTGAAGAAGAGCGGGCACAATTCCACAGCTGCTGCGAGGGCATCCGCCGCAATATGCAGCATCTCAAGGAACTATAAAACAGGCAGGAGGTTATGACAAATGAACATCAGCATCACAAAAACAACGCATCCCGGCAAGCTGCCGCCCGCCGACCGGCTCGGCTTCGGCTCTGTGTTCACGGATCACATGTTTCTGATGGATTATACAGACCGGGAGGGGTGGCACAACGCGCGCATCGTACCCTTCGGGCCGATCAGCATTTCCCCGGCAGCAAGCGTTCTGCATTACGGCACGGAGGTCTTCGAGGGCCTGAAGGCATACCGCCGCCCGGATGGAGCGGTGCAGCTGTTCAGACCCTGGGAAAACGTCGCACGGCTGAACCGCTCCTGCGACCGGCTGGGCCTGCCGCGTATCGATGAGCGCGACGGCCTGCAGGCGATCCGGGAGTTGGTAAAGACGGATGCCGTATGGGTCCCGTCTGCTCCCGGTACCTCGCTCTATATCCGCCCGTTTCTGTATTCTACGGATCCTACGCTTGCCCTGCACGGTGTGCATGAGGCGACGTTTGCAATCATTCTGTCTCCGTCGGGAAGCTATTTCTCAGACGGTCTGAAACCTGTGCCGATCATGGTCGAGACGGAGGACGTGCGTGCGGTGCGCGGCGGAACGGGCGAGGCCAAGTGCGGCGGCAACTACGCCGCAGCCAACCGCGCGGGTGATAAGGCGATGGAAAAGGGCTATTCGCAGGTCCTCTGGCTGGACGGCGTGGAGCGGAAGTATGTCGAAGAGGGCGGCGGCATGAACGTCATGTTCAAGATTTCCGGTACCGTCGTCACACCGATGCTGACGGGCTCCATCCTGCGCGGCGTCACAAGAAAGTCCTGCATCGAACTGCTGAAGAGTTGGGGCGTCCCGGTTGAGGAGCGGCTGCTCAGCGTGGACGAGTTGTTCGAGGCGGCAAAAAACGGCACGCTGGAGGAAGCATGGTGCGTCGGTACTGCAGCCGTCATCTCGCCCATCGGAGAATTGGCGTGGAACAATGAGAAATACGAGGTCAATCAGAACCGCATCGGCGCGCTGTCGCAGAGACTCTACGACGAGTTGACCGGCATCCAGTGGGGCACCCGGCCTGACCCGTTCGGCTGGATCTGCGTTGTATAACGGTACAGGCTTTGCACAATCCGCTCTCTGGCTCCTACTTTTTCAAAGGGGAAGCCAGAGAGCGCCCCGCAAAATCCAAATGCAGAAATTGCTGCCCTGTCGCCGTCCTTTTTTCGTTTAAATTGACGATTGACTTCCAGCCGCGCCGTGACTATAATAGCGCCAACAACGAAATACCAATGAAACCTTTGAGAAAGAGGAGTACCCTTACAAAACCGGGCGTCAGAGAGTTGCCGGCGGTGTGAGTGCAGCGGAACGGCGTAAGGGGAATGGACTTTTGAGGGCGGCCTGAACCCATCCGGACGGATGCAAGTAGGAGCCGACGGGTGCCCACCCGTTATCCACCGGGATGCGTATGATGGTACGCAGAAGCGAGCGGACGCGTAAGCGTCAATTTGGGTGGTATCGCAGGAGTGCAGCTCTTGTCCCATGTGGGATAAGGGGCTGTTTTTTTATACTCCAAATTCGGCCGTCGGCAACGGCCCCTCCATCCGCCACCCGAAAAATCAAACGGCGAAACGCCAAAAATGGAGGAACACACCATGAAGAACCTGAACCTGAAAAAAATTGCAGCAGCCATCCTGACCGTTGCCGTTCTGCTGACCACGACGGCCTGCGCCGCCAGACAGAAACCCGCCGAAGACACTGCGGCTGAACCCCAGACCACGCAGCAGACAACTGTGCCGGACGCCGAACAGCAGACCTTCCGTATCGGCATCTGCAACTATGTGGACGACGCTTCCCTCAACCAGATCGTTGAGAACATCCAGACACGCCTTGCCGAGATCAGCGAGGAGACCGGCGTGCAGTTTGCGGTCGATTATGATAACTGCAACGCGGACGCGACCGTGATGGAGCAGATCATCGCAAACTTCCAGAGTAACGGCGCGGATCTTCTCGTCGGCGTCGCTACCCCCGTCGCCATGCGCATGCAGACGGCCACGGAAGACAGCCGGACGCCCGTTGTGTTTGCCGCTGTTTCCGACCCGGTTAGCGCAGGACTCGTGCAGTCGCTGGAAGCACCGGGCAGCAACGTGACCGGAACCTCCGACTATCTGGATACCGCAGCCGTTATGAATCTGATCTTTGCGGCCAACCCGGATGCGGCAAAGATCGGCCTTCTGTATGATGCCGGTCAGGATTCCTCGACGGCGGCCATTGCCAGCGCCAAGGCATATCTGGACGAAAAGGGCATCGCATACGTCGAGCACACCGGCAGCACAGCCGACGAGGTCATGCTGGCCGCGCAGGCCATGGTCGCAGACGGTGTTGACGCAGTATTTACCCCGACCGATAACTCCATCATGAAAGCCGAACTTGCCATCTACGAGACGTTCATCGACGCAGGCATCCCGCAGTACACCGGCGCAGATTCCTTCGCGCTGAACGGTGCGTTCCTCGGATACGGCGTTGACTACGCAAACCTTGGCCGTGAAACGGCGGACATGATCGCGGATATCCTGCTGAACGGCGCCGATCCTGCGGCTACGCCGGTCAAGACCTTTGACAACGGCACGGCTGCCATCAACACCGAGACCTGCGCGGCGCTTGGCATTGATTTTGACGCGGTCAGCAAGGCGTTCGAGCCGTACTGCACCAAGATTACCACGCTGACGACGGCGGAGAGTTTCTCGTAATCGGGGCGACGAACAGACAAATTGCCCGAAGCCGGTATGAGGCCGGCTTCGGGCGCTTAAAAAAGAAAGAGGAACCATCATGGATCTATCGAGTGTTCTGGGACTGATACAGACAGCGCTGGAACTTGGGCTTATCTGCTCTGTGACCGTATTGGCGCTGTATCTGAGTTACACGATGCTGAACGTCTGCGACCTGTCTACGGACGGCTGCTTCACGCTCGGCGCTGTGACCGGCGCGGTCACAGCCATGGCGGGTCATCCGGTGCTGGCCGTTTTTGCGGCGATGGGCGCGGGACTGGTGTCCGGGCTGGTCGTGTCTGTTTTGCAGACGCGCATGGGCGTCAACAGTCTGCTTGCCGGGATCATCGTCAATACGGCGCTGTACTCCATCAACATTGCCATTATGGACGGCGCGTCGCTTCTGAGTCTCAACAAGACGCAAACGGTGTTTTCACTCATGAAAACTGCGCTGGCCGGTACGCCGCTCGCTGGGCAGTATAAGCTGCTGACCGTGCTTGCGGCAGTGGTGCTGATCGTATTGCTTTTGACGCTGTTCCTTCGCACCCGCATGGGCCTTGCCATCCGCGCGACCGGCAATAATCCCGACATGGTGCGCTCGTCGTCCATCAACCCGGCCATGACCACTACGGTCGGCCTGTGTATCGCGGGCAGCTTTACGGCGCTGTCCGGCTGCCTGCTCGCGCAGTATCAGAAGGCGGCGGATATCAACATCGGGCAGGGTATGGTCACCATCGCGCTGGCCTCGCTGCTGATCGGCAGCACGATTCTCGGCCGCGGCGGAATCTTTCTGCGCGCGGTGGGTGCGGTTCTGGGCGCGGTGGTCTTCCGGCTGGTCTATACCGTCGCGCTGCGGCTGGATATGCCGGCGTTTATGCTGAAGCTGGTGTCGGCGGTCATCGTCGTGCTTGCGATTTCGATTCCATACCTCAGAACACGGCTGCCGGTTCTCCGGCGCAGGATGCAGAGAAAGGCAGGCTGAGACAGATGCTGGAACTGAAGAAAATCTCCAAGACCTTCAATCCCGGAACGGTCAACGAAAAATGCGCCCTGCATGAGTTGTCGCTCAGCGTGCCGGATGGGGATTTCATCACGATCATCGGCGCAAACGGCGCGGGAAAATCTACGCTGTTCGGCGCCATCAGCGGCAGCTTCCTGACGGACAGCGGCGAAATTCTGCTGGACGGACAGGATGTGACGCTCCTGCCGGAGTACCGGCGGTCAAAGATCATCGGCCGTCTGTTTCAGGATCCGATGCGCGGCAGCGCGCCGGGCATGACAATCGAGGAAAATCTCGCGCTGGCCGCCGGCCGCAGCGGCTGGCTTGGGCATATCAGCCGCCGGGACCGCGAGTGCTTCCGCGCGCAGCTGCGCGAACTGAATATGGGACTGGAGGATCGGCTGCGGCAGCCGGTGGGGCTTCTGTCCGGCGGTCAGCGGCAGGCGCTGACGCTTCTGATGGCGACGATCGCCAGGCCGAAACTCCTGCTGCTCGATGAGCACACCGCGGCACTCGATCCTGCCGCAGCAGAGAAAATTCTTGCCATGACCACGCGCATCGCGGCTGAACAGAAGCTGACCTGCCTGATGGTGACGCATAATATGCGCGCCGCGCTCGCGCTCGGTAATCGGACGCTGATGATGAACGGAGGCCAGATCATTCTGGACGTCAGCGGTGAAGAACGCACACATATGGATGTGGACGACCTGCTCAAACGCTTCAGATCTGGCACTGGCAAAGCGCTGGACAACGACCGCATCCTGCTTTCCTGAACCCCGCGGCAGCTGAGGTTCTGCCGTATACTATATTTTCGATTATCCCTCTGTGCGAAAGATTCTCCGGACGAAACGCCTATAGTCTGCCGTCAATATCAGATGCAGGACAAAGCCGCGAAGCGGGCAGTCTTGGAACTTTGCGAGGGGGTTGTATGAAAAAGTGCGTAGGAATCGAAGGAATATCAGCAGGTGCAGAGGTGGATGAAGCAACTCTGCGTTTACAGAGAAAAGCAGCTTGCAAGCCTGAAAACTTGCAAGCTGCTTTCTAAAAAATCTGCGCTTTACTGCACACGGTATCCGGCCAAAATCAGGTCGATGATCATCTGCCAGAAATCGTGTTCTTCTGCGCTGTAATACCGGCTGTCTGGAATTTTGTGAAAAGATACGATGCGGTTTTCTTCATCCAGCCATGCCTCAAAGACCATTGTTATCTCCGACACTGATTTTCTGTGTTTGGCGTGAATAGGAAAGTGTCAACGCTGTATGATCTCCATTTCCCGGTGTCATTGTGACGATCAGCGTTTGACCGTCCTCTGACAAGTCCTTTGTCCAGAACGAATCCTGATCCAGATAGCTCAGGTCGGCATTCATGCCGCTGAAATAATCGACAAATGCAGAATAATAGCGCGGCCACTGGAAAATATCGCCGGGCAGGTCGCTCCGTTTGCTGTCCTCCAACTCAAATTCCCAGACCCCATCTTCGTATTCCGGCACCCAGTGTCCGCAATCCAGCCTTGCGTGAACTCTTGACCAGATGCTGTCATTCATCGGATAGGTATCTTCAACGCTGTCGGGGCGTGCATTCCAGCCGCGACCAATATTCTCTTCCGTATTCGTTTCACTGCTGAAAAGTGTAATATTTTGAACCCTTTTCAGCCTACCGGGGATAACGTGCAGAAATGGCGTATTCGGCTCGATGGAAACAGTTTCTTCGCTTCCGTCGTCGAGCGTAAGCTCAAGCATATCGAATGCTGGATCGCTGCTGCTTGTAAAACCGTAGGCAGCTGCAAATGCGTCTGTACGCATCGCGCAGACCATATTTTCAAGCGAGGAATCCCAGCCATACGATTCATTCCACGCATAGAGAACGTATGCACCGTCCTTCTGCTCCAAGGCGAATACCTGATAGCCGGTAACTGACGGATTTTCACTGCCGACGAGCAGCAGAATATAGTTGTTGCCGTCAAAATCAAAGGTCTGCGTGTCCAATACGGTGTACTGCGCAGAAAGATATGTGTTGACCCATGCGGCAGCTTCTTCCGGAAGAT